>Ga0181612_169129_pt1 | contig 20288 bp, 9 predicted proteins | sample HoacroProtozoa21_FD_119630 | JGI IMG/M metagenome (GOLD analysis project Ga0181612, IMG submission 119630) | Hoatzin crop microbial communities from Cojedes, Venezuel. Combined Assembly of Gp0051906, Gp0051904, Gp0051908 | reverse complement strand
TTTGCGTTGAATTACTACTCTAAAACAAAAACAAGGAAATTATAGGTGCTGTCTACTTTATGAGAATTTTAACATGTGGAAACAAATTGGTCGTTGTGTACATTCTCCTGCTGTGCTAATTGTTTTAAAATTTCAAAATACTGATTATGGGGAACTGCTGACTGTTTTTCTTTCTGCAGGAGAAGGCTATACAGGCAAGAGAAAAAACCCTTGGCAATTGTTTGTATTTACATTAATACAATAATAAACACTTAGCCAGTTTTGTCCATGTATCCTGTTTTTAAATGTCAAGACATAGGCCTAGTTAAACACTGTTGCTCTATTTTTCTGCTAGCTGAAATCCATTTCAATGTCACTTCTCTGGAGTTATAATGTAATGAAGTAATGTAGCAGTGAATGAGGTCAATTCACATTTGTACACGTGGAGCCTCAGACAGAAGGATAATGCTTTTATTTTGGTTTTTATCTTTTTTTTTTCTTAACATGTGCTCAGTGTAATTAAATGGAATTTATCCTGACATGCTTGTCCTAAAGGACAGGTGGAACTTTCAGGATCTCAGACTGCTTCCTTGTAATTTATTCATTTCATTATGAACCTGCAACCCTCCAGGGGGTGTGACATAATATTATAATACATAATGTTCCTGACTGCTAGATTTTCATTTGGCTCTCTGATTTATCTGACAGATGCAGGGGGGGGAATAAAACACATGTAGCTGGAAAAATCCCCATGGACTACACGTATGCAACTGCTAAAAAGCACAGGTTATTTCAGTCAACGCTGACATTAACTGATGTTGGATGTGTTCCTTTCTGATTTCACTTTTTCTGGCGAAATAGCATGGTTCAGTGTTTTATTTCTCAGTCTGCTTCCTGTAATTGTGCTCTCCCAAAACAAATGTATCTCAGATCTCAATATCAACTGCTTTCACAAAAGATGTGTGCAATAACTCTTTCATGAAGCCGTGGGTTGCCTTTGCTCTCACAGAAGTTATAGGAACATAGATAGGCTCTACAAAAGATACCATTTATTTGTAATCCCAGAACAGATGTAGGTTAATAGCTGCTTTCCCCAAAAAAACTGGAATTGAATTTAAACCTCTGGCACTGTTACGCCAATGCTTTTCAAAACCCCTTAAGGTTAAGCCTCCTTTCAGACAAAGTTAGATGAAGACAATGTGGCTTCTTCATTCTACACTTCCTCAAGTATCACTGGAAAGCTCATATAAATGGAACTAGTTATTTTGTCAGTCTTTTACTAGAGGAAAGCAGGAACTGGCTCACCTATTACCTTTTTCACTAATATTTACATATAACAACAATGCACTCATACGTGAAGAGTAATTGCTGCAAGTCTTTGTCAAAATGTGGATCAGCAATTCAGCCTTTTGGTTACTGCAGTATCTTGGATGGTCTAAACTGCCCCCAGTAAGATTCTCTGTCATAAAGGGCCACAGAGTATCAGTGTATTTTTCATAATATAAAATCAAACTATGGGTGCTAGACTGAGATAATTTCATTTTCTGTTCCTCCTAATTCCCTTGGTAATTTATATTATACCTTTTTCTGGTGACAGAAAAGAAAACCACCGACGATAAAATTAGAAGGATACAGGGGAATCGGTTCCCCATTCATGTCAGCTACTGTTATACAGGTCTAGCAAATTCAGTAGACTTGGTCTTAATTTGCATTAAAAGTTGCTGGTATGTCACTTGTTTTCAAAGATACCGAATATGGATGAGTGGACATGAGACAAGCTTCAGCCAGTCACAGCACAGTAAAATGCCATCTTAGCCTCTCAAATATTCCCTCAAATCATCACTGATTGCAATCAACATGTTCACTCTGATCCGTGGAAGACAACAGCCTTACAAAATGCATTAATTTCTTTCTCTAAAAGGACCAGGCTAATTTCTGGTCAAACTGGAACACAGTTTTGGTAGGATATTACGCCTGTTCCCAGGGTCAAAGGTGATGTCTTAAGCACCATGAGCTGCTAAGTTACTTTTTTTACTCAGACTGCAGGTAAGCAGTTTGTTAACGGCTCTTTTCATTCTGAACGCGGAAGAGAAAAGTGCTTATGTAGAGCAGAGAAAATTGCAACAAGCAGATGTTACGGTTATTGAACACCCTAAATTCAATTCAGATTAATACAGACTCTACTACTCACTGCAAAAGCTGAGGTCTCTGTAAACAAAATATACCATCGGTACATGTACAGCAACAGCTAGTACTTGTTTTCCTCTTGAAACACCTGCTCACAAATATACCAGATAGCTAACTTGTATCAAGAATAGCAATTGCCGTTTTTCTTCCTGTTTATGTAGCTTTATAGCCTAATTGGAAGCATTTAGGTTCTAAAGTTGTTGCCGTTACTACGAAATCATTCTGGAAGCTTTGTCATCTCCATGGCAACCGGCCTACATATATTAAGCATTTTGATACAACACCAATGTTTGATGGTATTCTTAATTTGAGATATTAATTTAATATATGGGTGCTTTACACTGGAGTTTATATGTTTTATCTTTTTGTTATAATCATGAGGAAACTTTGATGCTGAATAATGGCTGACTAAAGCATAGCTCACACAGTGAAGCAGCTACCACAGAATGGATTAGCACGGACTAAGGAACACACAGTCTCGCATTAAACAAAGAGGATACAAAAGCACCAACTTAGCTCATGCAGCATAACGTTTGTGTGGGGCTAGGTGGGCTTTTTTACTTTTAAGAAAAACAGGTAGAATCTTTTCCAGTTACATAAATGTTGCAAGGACAGTTTGTCCTGCTCGGGCAGACCCCACAGAAATCAGCGGCTGGGATCACTTCAGCCAGAGATGTTTTTTCGTGGCACAATATTCAGAGCAGGCTTTGAGGCAGGACCAAACCCTGCTCCCACCAGTAAACGCGGGGTGCCCTACTGCAGTGTGCTCTGGTGTGTGCAGGAGGACCCTGTGTGGGGTCTGCGGAGCAGGTCTCCAGGCAGTGCTCTAGCCCTGGTGGTGGGACAGAGAGGTGGGACTCAGGCGAGCATTCCTCACATGTCATACAGATCAGCTGCCTTTCAAACAATCCCCAGAGAGAAGGCAGATCTAACAAACTGACACAAAGATGCCTGCTGTCCCCAGGAAAACTCATTTCAACCACACATGCATGTGGGTGAAGTAGGGCCTGTGTTGCATCCATGGGGCGAAGCCAGAGGAATGGCCTGTACCCGGTAACAGCCCAATATAGATCAATTTTCCAAGGGCTGGAAGCCAGCTACAGCCACCAGACTTTTCCTGGAGCAAAACCATGATCCTCTTACAAGGGGCTATGAAAAAGTCCCATCGATCGCAAAATTCCAAATACTTATTTTATCCGTATCTCTCTGAACGAACTTGCAGATAATGTGCAGTGTAGTGTAAATGTGAAATATTACCCTGCTTCAAAGCAAATTAATCTTTCCAGAACTTTGGAGTGTATGTGTTATTAATGCCCCTGTAGAGCAAAGGCTTTGTGCTGGGATAGGGGTGGAGACGAGGAGAAAATGCAGCAGTATTTACAAATAGATTCTGCAAAATGTAGTTCAAAAGAGATGACATCTTCTGTAATTGCAGATGAGTATTTTCTTATTTGTTTTCTGCCAGAAATATATTAAATTATACTCACTGCCCCTAGCTAGTCTGTAAGCCTTTTTTCTTACTGGCCAGAGTCCCATTCCCAGCAATCCTTTAAATTCCTCATTTTTCATGCAACTACCTTGATTATCTATGCTGTTAGTGTGCTCAGTGGCTTTTCCTTGGTAGAACGGATCCCAAGAGTGTCATTCTTTTTATTACATTTCACCGACTTGTGGCTAGAATTGTTCTTCCTCTTTGGAGGTCAAAGAGAAATGATCTATTTACTTCCTTCTAAATGGAGGATAATTCTGTTTTGGCTTGGCACTGAAACTTTTCTATCAGACACCTTCCTGGAGACAATACTATAAAAGCCAGATTTTTTGCAGATTTGAACACTTTCTGCAGTTCCCCATTGAAATATCGCATTAGATCTGAAATGATTTTCTTCTGCACTAGTGTCATTGTAAGAGTGCTTTGTGCCAGGGCCTTTGATGCCAAATTTCATCCCACAGTGAATTCTTACATGTAAACTCTCAAAAGCAGATTTTACAATAGACTTAGTAACTGGCCCTTGGTTCCGGTAGTGCTGCTTGCAGGCTCGGTTGAAAAGCAGGCTCGATGGGCAGAAGACCATAAGCACATGCTCTTTTTAGAACACAAACCTTAAAGCTCCTCTGTAATTTCTACCCCTCCAAAGCTGCATTCTGCTCTTGCCAAATGTATATGTTAAGAGAAGGAGTATACCTCTTATTAGGAAAAGTGAATGAGATGAGGAGTGGATTGTGCTCATTAAAACGTGGGCATACTTTTCTGTATACTGTGGCTGATAAACTAAAATTACTTGGTGAGCTGGGGATTGGGAATGGATGAATACAACCGCCTAATTGAGATTTTTTAAAAAAAACACTTTGAAAATACTTATGACTCCCTCTTTTTGCCCCCCTGAGCCTTCATGCTTTTAAATGGTAACTAGTTTTGACTTGATACAATCTCAGTGAAATCAGTAGAGCATTTTAATTAAATATTATGGTGTTTAGAACAGGACCCAAATGTTTAGCACTGGCAAAAAAAATAGAAATATTTGTGTAGACTTCAAATGAGTTTTCATCCCAGAAATGAACAGAAACTGAAATAAATTAGAAACTCTGAACCTGTGGGCGTTCTCCTGACAGATATGTAAGTGGCACCATATGACCCCAGTGACCAACCTCAGGCAATGAAGAGCTCGTTCTGAACAGTGGGCAATGAAGGCAATCACTGATCCAGTCGGCAGTTCCTCAGCTTCCTATGACCTAAAGCAGATTTGAAGCAACTACTCATTCAAGAGTTTCTTTTTCCTTTAAAATACACAATAATACTTCACAAAGTTTTTAAAATCTAGAGTTCTTTATGAAAAATTCATAGTTAATAAAAAGGTGTCACTTTGCAAGACATGTTGTTTGCTCCAGTTCATTTTTTCAGGTATGAGAAAACAAAAAACAAAAACCTTTTACTTTTTTACCAAAGATACACCCTTCGAGTTTTACTTCTCCTCCCCTGGTAGATACGTGTATATAAAGTTTAAGATAAAACTCTAGAAATTCAATACCAACTTTTTAGGTCCAGTGAGTGGAAATGTACTAAATAAATAATGTATTAAAAAATTGCAGCATATTTATCACGGGATTGTGAGGCAGCTTGATCTATAATATGAAAGATGGGTCTCTTGTCCAGTTCCAGTAAGGCCAAACTAACTGCCCTTGCTTACAGTAACTGGTAAAAGTAGGATATAAATGGTTAGGATACATCAGGATGATGTACGGTGTAGCTATGCAGCAGCTTATAGTATTGCAGCCTTTATCTCTGCTGCATAGATTCTGTGGCTTAAAAATTATGCTTAATATTAATATGACTTCCATGGGGAATAGAAATAGAATGCTATAACTAAGTAATGCAAATATATTTATGAACTCATTTTCTTTCCAACATGTCATATTAATAATGATCATCTTTCTTTCATTTAATATTTAAAAACCACAAAAAGTATGAGTAGAATTTACACCTATTAAAAATGACTTTTAGCTATACCCAAAAATAGTTTGCAGTGTTACTACACTGTTTTTTCTGTTGAAAAGACACAAACCTGAAACCTAGCAAGATCACTTCTTAACTGTTTAACAGTGCCTTCAAAGTCCCAAAAGGAGACATAGCCACAGAAAGAGCGGGCCATGTTCACATTTCATATCAGTATCACACAATCGTACTATTGATGTATATCTGGTGTCTGGAATTTTCATGTTGTTCTGGTTAGGGATGAAGGTGTAGCACGGATGTTGCACTTCATCGTGCCACCGTGGGACACCACTGATAGATGTAGTCCTGCTCTGCTTGCTCCCCCTCCTGCCGTTTACTCTCAGAAGGATAAGCAGAAATGCAACCACAAGAGCAGTAGGGTTCAGCTTGCTGAACTGTTGGAAAAATATTTCCTTTGGAAAAAATGGTAGGTGTTTGATAGGTGGACAAGGCAATGGAAGAGGAGGGGAGAGTGAGAACACCAAGAACCCTTGGTGTTTGACTGCTGTCACACCAAATTGGGTGAGTGTAAAACCAAATCCTAAAATGAAAACAAAATGACCCAATGTTGTGAAAACATTGTGCTAGAGAAAACACAACCGTATATTTCACTTCAGAAAGAGTGATTCTACAGCACTTTTTCTATGAAATGGACGAGAAATCTTCCTCTTAAGTGAGTCATTGTTATCCAGTCTTTCCAGTATGGTTCATTATAATACCTAGTACCGAGTGAAACAAAGCAAGAAACTTCACTTTGCAAAAAAATACTGATCTTTCAAACATAGTGTTTTATCCCATACGTAAGAACTTTCAGATATTTGACAGAAAAAAGAAAGCAGCCAATGGCTCCAAGTTAGAGAGACTTAGGGAGCGATAACGGGCTTTGTTATGTTTGATTCTGCCATAATAATTCCTTATCAAATTGCAAAACTGCCTTCTTCAATGCAATATTCTAATGCGGTGTCTGAAACTCTCTGAAACAAGAATTAGCACATGACCAGCAAGTCCAGGTTTGAAAAATGAAGGGGATCTTTATAGACGCTTGACACTACAGCTGCTTACTCCTTGGCACAAAATGATGGTCTTTTAATATCATTTGTGCCATGTAAAGTCAAATTTAGATGTGTCAATATTAGGAAGATACACGAAGTGCATATTGGCAAGCGGAATGTACGATATCTAAGAATCCACAAAATAAATGGAGAAGAGTTTGTGAAAAAAATACAGAAAATCATCTTAGAAAACTTTATAGGCACGTTTAATTTGGAGCTGATCCTAGAAGGTGGTTATAATAACAACTGCTATTAAGTACCGCAGTGCTCAGGGCTATTTTTTGTTGTTGTTAATGCTGAATATTGATATTCATTGTGCATGTTTTCCTGAAGCGCTGAAGGGAGTCAGAACCCTGTTTTCCAAGGTACTGAACAAGCATGTAGAGCATTTCCAACCCTGAGTAGATGTGAGTAATTATATATGTTTAAAAAAGTATCCTAAACCCAAGCTTGAGCTAGTGCAGTATTTGGAATTTCTTGGAAGTGTTCAGGAGCTAGCTTTCACCTTTTGTAACGTAGGGTTGCACCTCTGAGTGGAGAGTCTGTTCACTTCTGTCTTCAGACCTGTGTGGTGAAAGGCCTTGTGAAAGCTGATGAGCTTACTGCTCATCAAGAGACCACCGCTTACCTGTTTCTTGGAGCGTGAGACCGTGTTGGGAAAATGCCGAAATAAGTCACTTCACTGGCATTGCTTGCAAACTTCACTGATAGATGGACTGAAACAAGGAAAATTAAGCCTTCAGTGGGGAAAATAACTAGGAATACACAGTAAGCATTGCAGTAAGGACACCAATTTGCAAGAGTGCTACCACAGAATCATAGAATCATAGAAAGTTTTGGGTTGGAAGGGACCCCTAGAGGTCATCTAGTCCAACCCCCCCTAACCTCTAACTAGATCAAGTTGCTCAGAGCCCTATCCAGCCTGGTCTTGAATGTGTCCAGGGATGGGGCCTCCATCTGTGAAAGGACAGCAGTCAGCTTGGATGGGAGATCTCCCCACCCTACATTTGATGGCTAACTACAAGTAGCAGTGTGACTGCGGTTCCTACCATGACCTTTTACAGAAGTTTGCTTCCCTCTTGTTTGAAGCGCTGGTTAGCTTGTTTCTGCTTGCGGCTTAGGAAATCTTCGAAAATTTATTACAGGTTGAACTAAAAAGCAGTGATTACAAACCTAAGACTAAATCGTAATTCTGACAGTGAGCTTCCTTTGGAAAACAGCGTATCATTCCAATTTATGATTCGTTCCATCAAATAACATGGAAGACATTAATACAAAGTGATATTTGTCATAGTACATCATCCTGGAGATTGACAAGGATCAGAAAGGAAAATGGCAAAGCAAACTAAGCCCCTGAACTTACCAGGGGATCTGCGTGGGCAGAGAGAGAGTGATGTCAGAGCACAAACAAATACACGAAAGACAGCGTTGATCCTTTTGCCAGGCTGGGACAAAAGCATGGTGAACACGAATCTAAGGAACTAAATGCAAAAAGGCGTGCTTACAGGAAAGTGGGAACAGTTTCTGCTGCTCGCCCGGAAAACAATGAGTCCTTGGTAACTTCTTTTGTGTCAGTAGCCCACAAAACATGAAATGCTTTCTAGTGATCTAGCTAAAATTATAAATATTTATATTCAGAATGAATTTCACAAGAGAGGGAGATAATACATTATAAAATATGAATACCAGTTTCATTTTTTTATGGTAATAATAGATGAAAAATTCCGTCATAAAAAAGAGAATTGATCAATGAAACTCTTTGCGTATTCTTGAGCGGAATTCTTTGGAGATGCAAAGTCAATGAAGTTTCCCTTTATTTCTTTGTGGTTTAACTCTGTGATGATGCCCATCTTATCAATGGTCATGGAAACACAGAGCTGTAGCAGATTTTTGTTATAAATAGCTGACTGTGAAGCAGAAGCTTAGTTGATACCATACCCTCTGAGGGCTGTAGTGGCTGCTAGTGAACAGGTGAAACCATATAGCGATTATATTTACTGTGGTTAGAGGGGCCTAGCCTCTTGTCTCATCTCTTTTTTAACCCCTTTGTACTATGGTCCTTATAGAACTCAGATATTTGTTAAATGGAAAAAATGTCTATTGCTTTAAGCTGGCAACTCCACCGTTTCCTTTCAGCTCTATCTCGGAGATGCTGTTAGGTCTATGCTGTGAGATATCTGCATTTGATCTTATTGTACCATTCTGGCAACCTTTCTTCATTGTAGCCATTGATGGTTTATTACTCTTATTTACTGCTTTTTACAAACATTTTCGTAGAGGATCCTCTCTTCTGTTGCCTGTAGGGAGGGATGTTGCCAGAAAATGCAAGAATTCACGGAACCACCTTTATTCATGCCTTTGTGGGCTCCTTCAAAAATTGCAAGCACTGACTTGGAGAAGAGGGAAGAAAGTGGTAGAAACTGTTTTACTACCTAATACAGATCTACGTGGGATTTTTCTGTTCTGATGGTGGCATTTACACCTGATCGTCTGATATTTAAATAAGAATTCTCTCAATCTGTAGTAATGTGGATCCATGCTGGAACCCTTTTGCTTAGACCAGTCTCACAATTTCCAGTTGTTATTGTACTAAAGCGGATATTAAGCAAGAGGTTAAGAGATCCACGATAGAGCTGCTGTGTGAATACCACCTGATCCTAGCTATTTGTTACTATTCAAATTACTGATTTGCTCTGGAGTATCTTCTGTTGACTTTCCAACAGTTTCATCTCTTCTGAGGACTGTCTCCAGTGCGGGAACCTTCTGAATTGCCCCTTTAGAGAACACAATGCGAATAATGAATTTAATTCTCCTGCAGTGGCTTTAGTTGTTTCCTTTGTTGGTTATTTTACACTTCTAGTCTCTCTCAGGACCGTGAGCATGTTTGGCCACCCCTGCGGGTTTAGCCACCAGGGCTCAAGGCCAGCTCGGAGAGGGCTCAGGTATGCGGTGGTGAGGTGGCTCAGTGGAGACCCACACCTCCTCTGCTCCCCACCGTCTGTAAGCTTAGGCTCTCATGTTTGCTTTCCACCTGCATTGCAGCTATCCCTGTACCTTCTGTCCCCTGATCCTGGCCTGCCAGCGTGGCTTCCCTGCTTGACCCTAGAGCAGCCCTCTTGCTACAGACTTGCAGGTGACACCAGGACACCCAGCTGCCCTCCCCATCCCTGTCCCACTCGCATCCCGCAGGGCTATGTTCTTGCTGGGGATGGGCTTGTTCAGTCAACGTGGCTGCGATGCTCAGCTCTTAGCGTGTCTTTCATGAATTTAGCAGGCTGTTCCTCAAAATATTTTTTCCAGACTTTTTTTTTTTACTTCTAATAGTTCCCCATGGTTTGAGCAGGAGGTTGGACTAGATGACCTCCTGAGGTCCCTTCCAACCTGAGTTGTTCTGTCACTATTCTATCACTTCTACGCTCTGCTGTTGATGCATGCAGCATTGAGGGGGAATGTTTTGTAGATTCTGCTATGACTGTTTTCACGAAGTTTCTTTACAGGAGACTGACACAGAGACTTTAAAGTTAGGTTGAAATCTTATAAATAACTGTGTGTGTATGTATATATGTATATGTGTATATGTGAGTATATACATATATAAAAAATGCAACCTGTCCACAGTAACATGATTATTACTTTAATATTTTAAGTACAGTTTTCATGCAATGTGCTATATTTTATAGTACATATTTTAAATACATTAGTAGGTTAACATAAATACTATAACTACATATAGCAAGGATATAGATTACTGCCAGAAAATTGGTTTATTCTGTATCTATTTTGATACTATGAATCATACCATTTGTGGGACTTCAAAATGAATTTTGAGGAATGCCTCATTGCTTATAATTACTTGTCCAACAATTATGTATTTCTCTTAGTTTCCAGATCTAAGGACAAATTCCGACCTGTTTCATTTCCAAGACATTTGCTTGAAGAAAGAGTTTTAAAGACCACGAATGAAATTGTCATTTTTCCGCAGAGCCAAGTGTTCAGAGGCCTGTTTCTGCTGTTCACACTCATATGGATAGCAGCTAACTCTGCAGGTAGATCCATTTGTTTTTTATGATGCTATAAATGTTTAAAAATATTTATTAGTTTGCTATCTCATAAAACTTAAGTTTGGGACATATTAGCCTATAAATATTCAGTAATAATAATAAATCCCCCACATTTATTTAGCACCTTTCCTTCTAATGCAAAATGCATTAAAATTTAGTCCTTAATGATATAGCACATTATTTATTGCTTCTTGAAATTCTGTGATAACTCTGAAATGCCTGAAGTCACTACGAGATTTTGAATTAAATTACTGAGTTAATACCTTTATGTTGTTCTAAGGTAAGTGTCCAGTTAGAGTAATTTCCTCACAGTGTCTGTAGTGGAAAAAACGCCATCCTTCCTGTCTGTTCTTTGGTAAATTCTTTAAATTTGGATTAAAACTGAAATATGCTTCAGAGTCCAAGTATTTTCAGTTGTAATGTGAGGGGGAGAAACTGTCCTTTTTGAAAAAGTTTTACTGAAGGGATGTGAATCAGTCACAAATTGTGTTTCTTCTCATGCATCATAATATCAAAAACAGAAAAGCAGACATTAAATATAGAAGTTCATACAAAATATTGTATTTTAATCAAGTACCTTACAAATAATTTCATTTATGTAGACTTAGAGTTTCATTATGTTCAGTGGATTAGTGGCTGGGGTGGTTGCAGTCCCTCTGTCTGTGCCTTGGTAATCAAGGTGGAGGTGTGGATGGCAGTCTTACGGGGAGCCATTCCAGCAGGCTCTAGAAACTGCTGTTGTGTGCCAGCAAGGAGCTGAAGGCAACAGAGCTTTTTTTTTTTTGTTTCTCAAGTAATTCTGCTTCAGTTTAAAGCAGAAAAGTGAACTCAGGTAACTATCTGAATGTGACATAGACAGTTGACTTCATATGTTGGTTCTCATGCCGTGCTGAAACAATTGGGTGAACGCATTAATGCAATCCAAGAGCGCAGTTGTTGTGGTGTAATTGTCTTCAAGAACAGCATGATCATGTGAAAGTTAAATATGGTGCTTACATCTTGGCCTTTCGGGGAAAAGTACATTTTAGCAGTCCCACAACCCTTTTGCACAGAAATGATCGTCTGTTTTGGATGCCGCATGAAGGGTAGAGTTTTCTCACTGATAATGTATTCCGGATCTTTGAATGCTCGACTTCAGCTTATGATAGTCAATTGATAATTATTTTCAAACCCGACAGGTCAAAATGCTTATGTGTATTTCAATAGTAGCTGCAGACAAACAAAATAAAAAATAATTGCTTTTGTCTTCGAATGAGTTGGTGTGTTTTGCAAAGGAAGAACGTTATACAGTAACTGCTCATTAGAGATGTAATTAACCTTCTTATGCTATTTGCATTATTAATGTACTAGAGTTATCATAATGTCCTAATGTATCTGAATTTCTATCAATGTTTTCTTTGCTAAATAAATAAAAGTGAATTGAGTAGAGAGATGACATTTGTTTAATTGTTCATCAGGTTTCTTTTTTTTTCCCCTCATCCAAAGCCCTGATAGTTTGTTAAATAGAATCCCTTAAATGGATGGCATTTCATGATAGGTTTTGAACCTAATTATATCAAATGTCATAGCATTATTTATTTAACAGGCTTTTCAAGATTACTATATAAGGGGAAAAATGTGTTTTCTTCCTTTTAAAGTGCTTAAAAATTTCTATTATGTTCTTCTAATTTGTTTAGCACTTTCACAAATGCCCTCAATCAAGTTTACTTTTAGAATCCTTTAACAATGCTTCCTTTAAAGGTAGCTAGTCTTGTAACACTCCTTACTGCTCCTGCATCTTCTCTTTATGAAAAGATCTCCTAGAACTGGAATCAGTGTTAACACTGTGCTTGCTCTGAAAACCTTGGCATGGTTTGCAAGTATTGGAGAGAATAAATGTCGTCACACAGAAGAAGTGATGACCAAAGTAATCCATGTAATTTAATAGGTTTCCCTTTAAATAAGACACTAGGTAAACAGAAAAATTTAAGCTCTGTGTAAAGCACATATACTTTGGTGAGGGAAGAAACTCAGTATATTAGTATGTGCATTGGCCGTAACCTGGGGCTGCTACAGCTTCGTAGAGTACCAAGAGGGAGAAAGAGCCTGCTGCATCAACAGAACTGTGTGACAGGAGGAAGTAGGAGTTCTGATTTATTTGTCTTCTTCCACAGCATTTGAATTACTCTAGCAGGAAATGAGGTTTTCAGCTATGACTTAAGAAAACCTAGGAAAAAACAGGAGAAAAACTATAATTCAGAATTCTAACAATTTTCATTGAAAGCCAAGAAGTCTTTTGTTTTGAGAAGTTAAAGCTAGTGATTAAAACAACTATCGACATATAGAATGCAAAAAGTGTTTTCAACAACACACACTCCCCTGCCCCCAAATAATGACTTAAATTTTTCTATGAAAATGAGTTAGTGATCTAGTCATTTTCCATTGAAGACACTGATGGACACTTCCCCCAGCTCCACTGGCATTGCCTAATGTTTAATTTCTTATGAATCCCTAGGGTTTCAACAGGAGGTAAGCAAAGAGAATTCAGGTGTCTTTAATCATTCTGTAATGTCCTGCTCTGAATTTCCTCTGGAAAAGCTCAATTAACTCTAAAACATAGCTTTTTTTTTTCTTTTTTAATGGGCTTATACCATTACAGAAATGCTTTTATGCATGACCTGCCTTCTCTTTGGGACACTAGAGCATTAATGAACCCTGGTCAATATGTCTGACTTCAACAAAAACCCAACAATTTGTGAGGCTTCCATCTTCAGTTCATCAGGTGACTATCATAGTTCAAGCCAGGTCATTTCTTATTTATTGCTTTATCCCCAGGGTATCTTTGGAGAGCTAGTCTCTAACCGATTTTTCCCAGATTCTTCCTCAAAGCTTATACATTGAAATTGGAGAAGCTTTGCTGATTTAGCCCTGTTAAGTCATCCTTTCAGAATGATACACGTGATACCACAGTAGACCACTGCTGTTGTGGTAAGCTACAAACAGAAGGGTGAAAGCTGTCTGAAATAGTGGTTTTTCTTAATATTTTGAGTCCTTGCTTGCTTTGAAATCTGAGCACTGATTTTATTTCTCAAACTAATGCTTGTAAAAAGCACATTTAAGATCATATTTTTCTGCACTCATAGTTGGTGCATAATATCTTATTTGCAACTATGAAATGCAGCTTAGGGAGGCTCTCAACCGTAGGGAACCCAACACAGAAATGAATGTGTATATTTTTTTAAAAGCATTTTCACATTAATGATAAGCAATAGGTCACGTAGAATCTAAACATCCAAATCTGCCTGTGAAATTGCTGAAAGTATTTTAACTGTAGTGGATGTTTACATCAGAATATTTTTAAAGTGATGAGTCTTTCACTTTTTAGTTGCCATATTGCATATAGAGTTAGGTTTATTTTCTTCGGATTCTCTAGTCCTTCAAGTTTTGAGCAAATGCCACCCCCTAAAAGATTCAAACTGGAAGATGATGCTCTGTGTTGCCATGCTACCCTGTTGGGAAAAAGACAGCAGGTTTCTTAAATAACCTTAGCTACGCTTTACCTTTCAGCTTTAAACACTTCTATATGAAGGTGCTGAACCCTTCACCAGGGGAAAGATTCTCTTTCCAGCTGTGTCTCATGTGAATCTGCTTGTTGGCTGGTACTAGAAACATGTCAGTACCAAATACTATTGAAAACTACGTGTCGAGAACCATTGTAAGAATTATTGATATCAGTTTAAATCTCTGTGGCTAGGAATGAACAAATAATTTAGGATGTATTATTTGAATTTTTGCTAATTATCACTTAAAATCTTCTGCAATGATTGGGGATTGTCTCCCTGATTTCCTTCCCAACCTTCTCCAACTGTCTTTTAGTTTCATACCTTTACCCTTCTCCATATCACAACAGCATCAAAAGTCTATTATAGTTTTCAAGCATCTGTTTCTGTAGTATTTTTACCTTGACTATAAATTGCTATTATCTAAAACTATTAAATTATCCTGCATATGTTGCAAATATCATAAAGATCTTTAAAAATACATTGCTAGATTTACAGACATGCTTTAGTGTCTAGGGTTAAGAATAATTTACCTGCCATAGTAGCCTGAATGGATCTGAACTCCGTTTAGCCAGTTAATGGTACATTCTCTTTTATAGGTTAGTATTGAGATAATGTAGAGAAATAACAGCATTCCATAATTTCCCCAACTCTTTATGGAAGAAATCCTACGTGCAGGAGAGAAAACAATGGTTAGGATATCCCAAACCCTGCTAATAGCAAGGGATATACAAAACCTTTGTTAGAGGACACAGGTTGCTAATTTATGATGGAGCCACACCTAATTATACTTTGCTTCTGCTGCCCTGACTTCTTAGCCACAGCTCTGGATCTAGCTTCAGGCTACCTGTGACAATTTGTCCAATTCTTTGCAGGGCTAGCTTTACAATTTAAAGAGGTCCTCGGAGAAATTCAGAGATAGGAACTAAATCTGTTTGTGAACAGGCTAGTCATCAGTATATCTGACCAACGTATTTCTGACCATGGCATAATTCTCCAAACCATTTGATCTTAGGCTTGTTGGACCTCCACTGGAGAGAGTCATAGAGGAAAAAAACTTGCAGACTTTTTTGCCTCCCACGATTTTGCCCTTCCTCCCTCAAAACATACTGGCAACTTGTGAAGAATGTGATTTATCCCCATCCAACACCCTCCCTCACCCTTCCCTCCAGTCACAAACCGCACCAACAAATGCTTGGTCCTAAATAATTGATTTTTATTTTGGTGGCAGCTGTAATAAGAATGAAAGGCTGGAATATTACATTAGCAGAGAGGACTGAAGAATTGACAGTGGCCTGAACTTCAAAAGCACATCGATATTCCTTAGTTTCTATGAAAACTTTTCAGACCTTTCCAACACTATTCATAAATCCCGACATCTCATCTTAACTACACCATAAATGAAACTGCATCTTAACCCACCTTATCGCATAATTTCCTTTCCCTGAAATCCAGTCATTTTCAGATTTAGAACTGGCAAAATATCTCTAACATCTGAAATATCACAAGTATTTCTATATAACCATTCTCTCAGGGTTGTAGATGACAATGTTATTCCTTACTTGCCAGAACTGAGATGCAAGTTCAAAGAATTAATTTCACAACACTTTGAGGTCAACATTTTTAATTCTGAACCTCATCTGCAGATATTCTGTCTTTCAGAATCGGCACTTATAAGAATAACAGTAAGAGGGATAACATAAATGCCAACTACTAGCACCACTGCAGAATAAAACCAAACCGTCTGTATTTGGTTGGATTATTTATTCTGTTTTATATAACACAAAAATCTTCATGGTCAGAGGCACCCGTTGCTAATGAAAGAACTGAGGTAAATGATTTTTTTGGAAGTAATTAAATAGCAGGACATTCATTCAAAACATCCCATCATTTGGATTTACTGTACCAGACATGAAATGGTGAGAACTGTTTTTGGAATGCAACTTACCATTGCACTAGGAGTATCAGATTTATAGTATGAGCGCCCAAGCACCTGATAAAATGTTGATACCATCCTGATTCATTAGGGATGAGTACAGTTGTCAGTAAAGAGCCTTCTCTTACTTGCTGTGTATCAGAGCGCTTTTCTTTTTATGTATCTAAGGGCTAACGGTGATCCTCTACTTACTATTCCCCAGTTCTCTCCCTGTTTTTGATCTGAATGAATTCCATGTCACCTTCTTCCATTTTCACATGTCCAAATAAATTTCATCAAAGACAGTAGCAGGACAGAGAGGAAATAGAAATTATGTTGCATCCCAAGCTTGGTACATGAAGATTCAAATGAAAAAGCATTGCTTGAAGAGCATTGTACATGTCGTTTAGTCAAATTGAGATAAAAGACATGCATTGTATTATCTATCAATCTATTATTATTCAATCCAATTTAGGAATAGATACAATACTAAAGAAAGAAAAGGACATCTGCATTGATTCTGAATCTCCAGGAAGCACTGATCTAGAAAAGTACGTAATTTTCTGTCATCATATTTGGGGGTAAAGGTCTGAACCGTTCTCGATAAATCACTGTAGGTATATTACTTTATGAATTGCAATTGTTTGCCTAACAACAGATTGTGCTCTGAGAATTCCAGAAGATGTTCTGTGGGTCTACAAAAATTATTTTCTTTATACAGATAAACTAGGCTAGTTTATCTGAAAGGCACTCTTTGTATTCCAGTTTCATGAGTCACAACGTCCCATATTTGCTATGGGTTTGTGCAGATGTACTACTTGGTGACAGAGGTGTTCGGGCTTCGCTCCCTCAAAATAAAGATAATGAGGCTAGAAAACTGTAGAAGGATGGTTTCTTTTTTTTTTTTTTTTTTCCTGGAAGGTCCAGATGTTTCAAGATACCTGCTTCTTGACATAGGAAGATTGGTAGATTTAGCATGTTTACATTCCAGGACTGTGAAACTAATGTTTCCCTGTCAGTAGCAATAAACCAGCAACATTCTCTGTGGGCAACTGTACCAAAGGGGAGAGGATATAGAAAGGAAAGAGTACTCTCCAGAGTTTGAATCACTTGAAATTATTTGTTGCTATTGTTGTTCTTGGCCATCCTCACAGGTTTTATTGAGTCTCTGGAGAAAAAAAAACAACCAACCTCTCCTCCCCAAACACACATTATGCTGGTCTATGAATAATGGAATGTAATTTAAGAAAAAAACCAAACCACAACACCTATTTTCTGGATATCTTGTGGACATGAGCTGCATTTGGGAACATATTTTGGAATTTATGGTGCTGGAATTAAAGCTGTCATCTTTTAAATGTTTGCAGATCTTTCGGAGTTGATGGATTGCTGAAGTGTTTGCATATAATGAATATGAGATTACACAGGTAACGCAAAGCATTTCCACTTCTAGGCTGATGTCCCCACTCCCATCCTTCACCTTTCTTGTCTTTCTTTCTACGAAGAGTAAAAATAAACAGAATGTACATATACATTAAGGAAAAAGACAGCTCAGTCTTCCTGGTGATGATTCAGAATGGAAGGGAATATTAACTGTTAAATGGAAAATATTTTAAAAGTAAGATTTTCCTTAAAGTGACGAGTTCTGCTTCAATGGCAGATAACATTTTCTACCTTGTATGCAATGGGAGAAGAAATGGCACAGTAGTCATCAAACTTTCCGTTTTCTCTTGACGGCCTGTTCTCCAATAAAAAAAAAGTTTGTTGTACGTGCTTACTTCTGATTTGAAGACTTGGTTAATTGTGCAATAAAATTAAAAAGCAAGGTAAACTAAAGTTTTAGATAACGACATGCTAAAGCAGCATTATATAGCATGTCTTAGTACCTTTCATGCTTTTAATATGGCAGGGTTTGTTTCACACAGAGCTTCTGTGCGAAAAAGATGGCCAAAACTGCCTCGATTTTTGACAATCAAGACAGAGTGTATTAAGGCTGCCAGGAAGATATTTTGATCCCTTTGAATAAATATAGGCAATCTAAGCTATCGGTTTCCTGTTTTCTTGTAGTCCCCAGTGTCTGCTCTGTCAGTTTTTTGTGACGTTCAGCAGCATCCCACTGACAAGAATGGCACCAGGGTTTCTCAGCAATGTTTCTGCTGTTTTACTGCTGCACTGTAATTTGCTTCCAATGACAACAGATATTTTTAGGTCAGATTCAAAGCTGAGTCAGAGTGATCTTGTGCAAATCTGTATCTGATTTATAGATCACCACCTTAGGAAATTCTGTCTGGAAACCTGTTTTGATGGATGGCATTTCAAGACAAGACAGAGGTAAGCACATGCATCAGGAGAAGAAAAGTAAGGAGCTGACTGCTTATAATGTATCTTTCTGCTAAATGAACTTTTGCTGAACTGAACCATCCACCAGATTATTGCTTCAATTTCTCTCCACGTTAGACTTTCTGTGAATAAGTTACTTGCAACTATAACAAGGATATCTGGCAATTTTACTTCTTATACTGTAGTGAACTGTTATCACCTTACATACTTACATCAATTCCAAATGGTGCTTGTTGCAAGCCCCCGGGCGTGTTAAACATGGTTCTGACATGTTATAACACAGCTGCTCTCAAGAGCTGTGACAATCTGCACATTTCTGTAGCTCATATGGTCCGAACCTGTATTTTGCAGAGCGGTTTGGTAGCCGCCACGTTGAAAATCTCTCATCCTTAGCAGAGTAAGAGCATTGTACTAACAGCGTATAAATAGGCACAGCACAGGCTGAAACCATTCTGAATATCAGCACGATCTGAATATTTGAGCTTGGAGGGTGTCAGTAATGAGACACTTCAGAGAGGAGGGGCAAACAAACATGCTACATATGTTTGTTCTTCCTCAGCTATTGATCATCTGGGTTTTTCAAGTGTCTGTTAGGAAGTATTTTCTGCTGAATCACAACTGCTGTCACATCACGTTAACTAGCCAAATCTAGTAAACAAATGTCATACTGAGGGGGGCTAGAAATAAATTCATACCAGTTGTATCAGAGGAATTCCTTGCATATATATCGCAACGCTTCTCTTTCAGCCAAGGCAGGCTGCCACAGAAGGGAAGGAATAGAGGTCAAGGGCTTCTCTTTTTTTGGCTACATTTTTCCTTTTCTTTTTGCTCCCTTTTGTCCTTTTGTCTCACCACAAATCAATATGGAATGAGATTGGCTTGCTGGACGGCAAGCTGGTACCTGATGAAAACAAATTGAATGAAAGTGGAAAGCAAAAAACAGAGTGAAATTTCTTACATAGTGAAAAAATTCAACTATGTTAACTATGATATTAGACCTCCTCAAAAAAAACAGTTGAAAAAGTCATCATGGCTTTCAGCATCCATCACGTTACTCAGTAGAACAGGTAGAATTATTTTTAAAAACAAATACTGTTAAAAATGTATTTTTTTTTCCTTTGACTACATTAAACAAATGTATACAATCGTTAGCGGTGGAATAGCATTTCCTGCATTCAGCTACTACTTTAGAAGAGTTGTCCTATTCATGTCATAAATAAAACACCCACCCACTCAGCCTTAACTACACGCAGGCCCACCTTTCGGGGGCTGTTGACACGTGCCCTGTATGCACGACTGCACGGAAGTTCGGTTTATTGTGCGCCATGACAATGCATATCAGAGGTGTATTTCATAAAAGGATAAAGGGGTCTGTGAGGTGTATTGTTTTCTGCAGTGTTCCCAACCTGAGGGATCAGCTGATGTAAACTACACAGGATCTCCACATTTTGTAGAGGAGTTAGTGAAAAGGAAACGCAAATCAGAGCATCCAGTACGAAACTGAGAAAAATGATTGAAGGCTGTGCTGACTTGCAAAATGAATGGTGCTGGTTCACGCTGTTCTAAACTCTTCTTTCCTCTGTGGAATCGCTTCCTTCCCTGACAACGAAGTATGTCTTCTCTGAGTAACAACACACTCCTGCTTCCACAGCGAACAGGTACCATTGGAGCACCTCGGCTGACTTCCATTCTTCACAGGCCATTTACATTTCACAAAGCCATTTT
>Ga0181612_154163_pt1 | contig 20288 bp, 14 predicted proteins | sample HoacroProtozoa21_FD_119630 | JGI IMG/M metagenome (GOLD analysis project Ga0181612, IMG submission 119630) | Hoatzin crop microbial communities from Cojedes, Venezuel. Combined Assembly of Gp0051906, Gp0051904, Gp0051908 | reverse complement strand
TCTCTCCAGTAGCTCTTCATCTTTCTTGAACTGGGGAGCCCAGAACTGGACACAGTACTCCAGATGAGGCCTCACCAGGGCAGTGTAGAGGGGGAGGAGAACCTCCCTCGTCCTGCTGGCCACACTCTTCTTGATGCACCCCAGGATCCCATTGGCTTTCTTGGCAGCCAGGGCACACTGCTGGCTCATGGTTAACCTGTCGTCCACCAGGACACCACGCAAGCAGAAGAAAAAAGAAGTCTAATCTAAGACCCACTTCAGGTTCTAGTGATGTTGCCACTGACAATAAAAGCAACGGTCTGGCGCCTGTTTCTCAAACTTCATTATCTCACAGTGACAGCTTTCCCCTGGTTGCACAGTCTTAGAATCCTCCAAGATAAACAAAACCCATTTTTCTAAAACAGAAACCCACCAGGAGTGACAAATGCTTTCTTAGTAAGAAATGGACAATAGGAAAATGCACACATAAGAAGTCAGTCCTTTCTCTGCCTGTCTGTTCCTTAGAAATAATTTCAATTAGACGAAGCATAAAAGAAGTAGGTCAGCAACTACATGTTTTTTTAAACCCTCCAAACTGCAAAAGAAAGGTTGTTTAAAGTAGTGCGGCTTCAAGTCGTTACTAGCCTGTTGCCACAAAAGTGTTTACAGAAATACTTCTGCAGTCAGTTTTGTGAGGTTCTTGTGTGATATCATACTCACCATCACTTCACATCCTACTCTCGGATGATTCAGTTCTTCCAAAGCGATGTGGCCTTTAGGGCATAATGAATTGCAGAGTCATGAGTCATAAGAACCTTGGCAGAACTGGCCGGACAGACTATAAATTCACCGTACCCTTCACGTGAACTCCAGACACCTCGGAGATACCCAGAGCAGCAGTGTTCCTCCCCGCACAAAACAAGGTACTGTAATGATTTCTAGAGATTATTTATTTCACGTACTCTTGGATGATGTTGCTTTATTGACAAATGCATAGATAAAAAGGAAGCAGGGATCTGAATTGGAAACAGCAAATACTTGGGAAAGTAATTTACTAAGATGGCACAGGCATGGTCTAGAAGGTGGAAGTCTTAAAAATATGCAGGAAGAGCAATTCATTGTACAGAGTTCTGTAATTTCTAGAGCTCACTGGCTAGCACATGTATCACAGCAGAGTAAGAACTGCTGTGTTTGCTTAAGTCAGCTAATTTGTTCTTGTGCTCCTCAGTTCTTAGGAACATCGGGTCAGCTCCTGGTTTGCATGCTACTCAGGACACAGGGTCTTTATTCTAAGGCCATCCTATACCATCCAGAATAGCTCCTGGTCCCTGCCTAGAGCTCTCAGCTAAACCTGCAATGCAGATGGCAAATAGCAGCACTTGTGGTCTACTGAATATGGAAACCTTGTCCTGCAGAAGAACTGGGAAGCTAGGATCCAGGCTACTGCTGTAAGACAGAGTTTCAGGACATGGGTGAATGTCAAAAAGGGAATTCAGGATGCTTAGCGTGCAATAGTTGGGGCAGTGCTTGCACAAGCATTGGAAGGAGTATTTTGTCCTGTCTAAAGGAACAGTTTGACTGTTACCAGGGTATTTGTTCACTACAGTTAGGAGCATCAAAGGGCTCTTGCACAAATCGAAGCATAGAAGTCGTCATAAGAGACAGTCTCTCAGTATCCTCTAGCCCAGGCACTAGTGAGTAATATTATCAACTGTCACTCCAAGGTGCTGTAAAGGACAGTGCAATAAATGTCCTGGCAAACAAATACAAAAGAAGGTTGGAGGCTGCTTTTTCCCTAACCTACGTGATAGCTAGTGTCACCAGTGAAACAGCACGTGCTAAACCGTATGTGACTTTATCAAAGGTAATCATCCTCGTTCTTCATACAAATAAGTACCTTCAGAAAGACTTTAAATCACAAAAGAAACTTCAAAAACTGAAGACAAACTTGCAGACACACAGCAGTCATAATTAGTGGTTCTCTAATAGCATCTTTTTTCCCTTTTTGTGCAGGTTCAGAACAATGGAAGCTTTGAATAAAGCAAATACAAGCTTTGCTCTTGACTTTTTCAAATATGAGTGCCAGGAAGATGGTGACAAGAATATTTTGTTCTCCCCTTTCAGTTTATCATCTGCCTTGGCTACTGTTTATTTAGGAGCCAAAGGTAACACTGCAGATCAGATGGCAAAGGTGAGTCTGGGCTTCAAAAAGTAGCTGTCTGAAAGGGCTGATCTCTTTGAGTAACATCCTCTATGCAAGAAATCTACTGTGATAGAACTGAGGAAAGCCATAAGCAGAAAAAATACTTTAATCAAAACTCTATACACATATATGCCAGCTCCCGTTTCACCCCTGATGTGCATTGCAATGAAAAGACCAGTTCTCCACTTGTGCAGGTCAAAGAAATAGTCTAGTCTAGCCTCTGGAAACAGGCCCCCAACAAATGAGAGAAGTGGCACTGGTGACATTGACTCCTTTTAAATCTCACCAGCAGAAATAAGGGATCTTTATCCCAAAGCTCAGCAACCTGAGCACTCACCAGGGAGTGGGAGACCTGGATTCTCCTTCTACTCTGCCACAGACAATTCCCATCTCGTGTCTCACTTCTTTGGAAACGACCCCCCACATAAAGACTCTCCCATATAGCTATTCTAAGTCTTGCACTTTGCTAAACATAAGTCCACGTTCACAGGATCAGAGAAGAAACACGGTGAGGCTACAACCCTTTCGTTGGGGTATGTATTTTACAGCCAAAATCACTTACTGAAATCCCTAAGTCTTATTTGTGCAAAGTTCATAGCTTCAGCAGGCAGCAGTGGGAACAGCCCCGACGCACACTTCCCTAGCCCCTATCACCTAGGAGCTGAGGCTTCTGAGCTTGCATCTGCTAAGGCAGAAGTCATCCCAGCTGATAAGGCAGTGATCTAGCTCCCGATTGACAGGACAACAGAAAGCCAGCAGGGTGACAAAGGAAGGAGTGGTCTTCTGCTAGGAAGTAGGGAAAACAACAACAAAAAATGCATAGCTCTTCTGAAAAATGTTCCAAGGTGGGACATGCCCCTTTGTAGCCTGGGTAAGGTGCACATATCCAGAGCATGAGATTTAGGGCATGAAACCATACCATTTTCACACATAGCAGCGCTCCATTTAGATTTCTGCTTTGGTAGTCTCCTTCTGGAGATCATCGGTTCTTCCCAGGCATTAAGTGCTCAGCCTGGGGCACGACTCAAAGCAGGCAGATTCTTCTAGAAAGGCCAGCTACATCAGAATTTTGCCCTGCAGCCCTCAGCTTAGTGTGCTCAAGCCATTGTGTACACATGCGCCTCAAGACCTAAGATTTCATATTCAGTCAGGACTGGACACAAGAATAAAATCTGAGTTTGACTCTCTTTATCGCCAGTCCCATGACATCACTGAAAGATTTTACTGAAACAGCAAATTTTCTATCGTTGCCTTTATTATTGATTTTTCCACTACAGGTACTTCACTTTCACAAAGTTGAAGGAGCCAGAAACGTCACCACAACCATTAAAATGCAAGTCTACTCCAGAACGGAAGAGCGTCTATCAAATCGATGTGCCTGTTTCCAGAAGGTATCTCACCAAGTCTAGTGATCAAGCTATGGGCATGGTCGCCTCTTCTCTTGCTTGTAATTTGCTTCCACGCTTGCATTTGCCTTTGTTTGCCTTCCTCAGATGTAGCATACACAATTAATTGGTACAGCATCCTGTGATAACTTCACGTAATGCAATACTTATTACATGCTTCCCTTTTTTAGGTAGAATTGCAAAAATTAACCTCAAATTTGCAAAATTTAAAATTTAATGTTACCATTCTCTGTCAATAGATCTCGACCTTTTTCCTTTAGCTTTCAGGAGAGATTTCTTTCCAAATTATTACTGTTCAAAAGCTAGCTATTTAGACACGACATGTTCTTTGAACAGGACGGTTCCTACCTCAGAGAGCTCATCGCAAGAACAGAGCTGCCCTCCCACACATTTGATTGCAGCATCAAGACAACAAAAACCGGAGTCTTCACTTTCTCAGGCTACCTATGCTTGGTGACAGCCTTCTTCAGAAATTAGTCTCCGTTTCAGCTGACCAGTTAACAAAATAAATTGACATGCTGGAATTTCCCCAGTTAGACCAGTTGCTGGCAAATAACTCTTAGAGAAACGGAAATCATTATATTCCCGAGATCTTTCTGTGACAGACTGTCCGGCATCTTGTATCAAAGTGTACGTAATTAAAGACTGCAAAAAAATACAGAAATGTAATCCCTCTGAGTCAGTAAAGGCAGATCTTCCTCACTGACAATTCAGCCATGGCAGCATCAAGCTCTTCCCCCTGCTCTTTCCCATCATCCTGACTCTTTGTGGGAGTGAGCCACTTCCCTGCAGGCTGCCCACAAAGCCCCAGTGGCCGCGAGTTCAGACGAACGGGAACTTGGATCTGCATCCCACAGCCAAATCCTGGGGCAGGAAGATTTATTTTAGGGGCTATGTCAACAACTCCTTTGCACTGCATTAACAGGAGGGGGGTTGTTCCTCATGAGTAACGCTTGTCTGAATTGTAAGAATTACAGAGCGCTGTGGGTAGGGTGAAGTGACTGTTCTAATAGTTTAGAAACTGAAATGTCTGTTCATGGCTGATTCTGATGTAATGACAAGATGAATACAGCACAGATTTTTAATTCACTAATTCACAGCTTTTCCTTGAGCTCATTTGACAATTTGAGCCCACATTCATTTAATCCTGTTACTTCAATATAAAGAATTCACTGCAATTACTGTGACATAAAAACAAAATAAATAAAAAACACTAAGAGGAAGATTAAGAAATTTAGGGGCAAACTTTCCATGTAATACACTCCACTTTCATAAACGAAAGGAGTCACACAGCCAAATCTTCATGCATTGTTTAACAATTACACTCTGTCTCTTACTCTCTGGATATACTTGGAAACCCTTAAATGTTTTACATACTTCAGGCTCTTACCACTTGCATTCTGAGATACTTACAGTGTCTATACCATGTCCACAACTTTTAATATTTTCAAATTATTCTTTTAACAGCTGCCTGGTTTAGAAAACCTTGTATTGCAATACAGGTAACAGATCACCTTGATAGAAATACTTTACATGGAGCTGCATGAATCAGAATCACAGACTGAAGGAGGAAATTAGAAATTTTGAACTATTTTATGCAACAGATGAGTAACTTCTTTTTTCCTTTTCTTCAAGACAGAAATTGGCAAATCAGATAATACCCATACTGGGTTTAAAGCACTCAGCTTTGAAATCAACCAGCCTACTAAAAATTACCTGCTTAAAAGTGTCAACCAGTTATACGGAGAAAAAACATCGCCTTTCAGTACGGTATGTAGGCCATTTATCAGATTGTGTAGTGCTGCTTGACCTTCACGATGTATCCATGATAACATACCACAAACTATATGTTTTTAAATATTTTCATTGTATCTGCAAATCATGTTGTTATCCTTAATTTAAATATTTTCTATGAGACTCATCCTGAGACTTTGGATACTAAAATTTTAGTTTTATGGGATGTGTATCTAATTTCAGGGTGATTTGCGGATGTGGTTACGCGCCAACTTTTAAACTGAGTATTTCTACTCAAAAATACTTTGTTTCTTTGACAAAATGCTGTGCTTGTAGTCTATGTCATTTTTATCATGTTTTCTCTCTATTTGGCTGCAATTATTTATTAGCATTCATACTGGCAGCAGCAAACATAAGACAGCTGTCTCTCTTGCACAGGAATACATACAGTTAGCCAAGAAATACTACAATGCAGAGCCACAGTCAGTTGACTTTGCGGGAGCAGCAGATGAAATCAGAAGAGACATCAATTCCAGGGTCAAACACCAGACTGAAGGTAAGCTCCAGCTTCTCCCCTCTCAATTCAAAAAGAAGCCATTTTGGCATTGAACCAAGTCTCTGTACCCAAGGGGCCCAAGGCGGGTAAACATTTCACCTCAGAAAGGTAAATCAGATCTGTTTTCCTAAAGCAATCATCCACTGACAAGCCCTTACTAAAATTAGCGTCCTCCAGCTGAACATGTGAGAAATGTGGCTTACTCTGCAAACCAAGGTTACCCCAGCAACGATGTATTTGCAAATAATCTCAAGCTGGAAGCATGCTATATCAGCATTTACAATTTCCCTAGCTTATATCTGCAGAAATTGGGCGAACACTTACTCTGAAACGGCCTGCTGTAGGTGACCCTGCTTCGGCAGAGGGTTGGACTAGATGACCCACAGAGGTCCCTTCCAACCCCTACTATTCTGTGATTCTGTGATTCTGTGAAACAGTAAAACTGTACAAATGTGTAAATCCCTCTGTTTTCTCTAGGTAAAATTCAAAATCTGCTGCCTCCAGGATCCGTAGATTCACTCACCAGGCTAGTCCTGATAAATGCGCTCTACTTCAAAGGAAACTGGGCAACAAAGTTCAACGCTGAAGCTACCAGGCAAAGGCCTTTCAGAACAAACACGGTATGGGAATATACTGCCCTATATCGTAGGAGTGAAAAAGATGGGGGAGAGAAATTCCTGTCAATCTTTAAACCCACACAGCACGAAAGCTATTCCATTTAAAGCATACAGGACATTTTCTTCACCCCATCTTCAGCACAAAGACTGCACACACTTACTAGCACCTGTACCACAACTAAAATTGTCAGCAGCTGACTTGAAACAAGCTTCCATTCCCTGAAAGCAGGGAAAACAAAGAGGTGAACAAAGCTGTATGAGTTAGTTCTTTACGTTTTCATTTTTAACCATACGACAAATCAGAGTGGCATACAGCTTGCTATAGTAGGTGTCATCTGAGACAGCTTAGATTGCCTGCCTAACCTCCAAGTGCCTTTCCAGAAGACCAGAGGTCCTCTGTAGATCCTGTGTCCTACCACTTGGAGCCACAAGGATGTCTCAGACACATTGGCAGCTTCTACAGTAAATACAGTAAACCTCCACTGTGCTACTTTAACTCGGTCCTTTACTGTTCAGAGTACAAATGGCAAATATCTAATTTGATTTGTTGCAGCATACAACTAAACCAGTGCCAATGATGTACCTGAGTGATAAATTTAACTGGACCTATGTAGAATCGGTCCAGACTGATGTTCTTGAGCTTCCATACGTCAATAACGACCTCAGCATGTTTATCCTCCTACCAAGTGACATCACCGGCCTACAAAAGGTAAAGCAACTGAGAACATAACTCATGCGAAAAACAAGAGTGTCATTATTTACTTACTTCATGCATGCACAAGGTAAAAGACCAGGCTGCAGTCGTATTTCTAGGAAAGAGGGTACTGATCAGGATCAAGGAAAATCAAACCCCGAACTTGCTCTGGCACTGTGAACTTGAACATCTTGGAGCTCAGACTAGATTTCTTATTCTTGGCAGCTGACACTTCTGTGGCTCCTAATGTTGACCAGTCCTGAAAATAGGTAACCCAAACCCCACAAGACGGGCTCTTCTTCCAGCTGAACAAAAATGAGTATAGAAGGCCAGCCCTGCTGAGATTCACTGTCTGTACCAATTCAGACATATATGATTTCATTCCAAAACAGAAAAAAAACCCACCCACAAAATGGACAGCCCCCATTACTTTCCAGGATGTCCAGAGCTGACACATATGGACACTGCCACCTTCTGTAAAGAGACTGATCCTGCCTTTGGATAATAAACTCTCACTAAATTCTCCTGTACGTTAGTGGGTGCTCTGTAGAAAAAAATCTCTTTTCAGTAAAACCTAAAATGTAGGGAAGACAGAAATATGAACAGCGAATCAACCAGACTACTGTTACTTGACACTGATGTTTTTGTTCTACAACTATTTACCCCTGCTATATTCCCTGACAATTATTGAGAACAGTTCAAATAGTACACTGACCTACTGTAGAGCAACATGCTCCTCTAGTCAAAAAGTTCTGAAAACTGGTCTTTTACTACTGTTTACTTTGTACTCTCACAACAGCTTGAAAAGTTCCCTATTTAAGAAAAGAGAAGAAATAGCCCTTAGGGCACAGGTTTTTGATCACTCTGTAATTTTCTGATTCTCTTTTTACTAACTGCAGCTACAAAGAGAATTGACTTTGGAAAACTTGTCTGCATGGACCAGCCCGGAATCAATGGAGAAAGTGAAAATGGAGGTTTATCTTCCCAGGTTCACATTAGAAGAGAAATATGACCTCAAATCTACTTTGAGCAGGATGGGGATACAAGATGCCTTCACTAAAGGTCAAGCTGATTTCTCCGGAATGTCACAGAACAGCGAGCTGTTCTTGTCACAAGTTTTTCACAAGTGTTATCTGGAAGTCAACGAAGAAGGCACAGAGGCAGCAGCTGCCAGTGCAGCAGCACTAGCATCACGAAGTCTTGGTGCTACTGTTATTTTTGTGGCAGATCACCCTTTCCTCTTCTTTATCAGGCACAACAAGACCAAGAGCATCCTCTTCTTCGGAAGGTTCTCTTCCCCCTAGAAACTTGACCATTACTAAACAGGCTCTTGCAACAACAATAATGAAGAGAAAACACACCACAAAGAGCATCTCAATAGTCTGTGCACTTCTTAATTTTCCTGTACTCTTGACAAATCTCTCAATGTTAGCAGAGAGCACATATTAAAAATGACCTGGAATTCAAGCCTCTGGCTCCTTTTCCTGGCCAAAGAACCCAAACATGGTAGCACTACACTATAAGCACCAAACTGTGCACAGAACAACATTGATGCATCTTCTCAGCACTTTCTGAACCAGAACTGCCACAATGCAGGACAGATTAAGCTGATCAAAAACAGTAATTCCCAACACATTTGCTTTGGTACACAAGAAGAAAAGAAACAGGAACAACTGCCTCCTCCAGAATGCTGCTGCATCTCCATTGGTTTCACCTCACTAAGCTGGCCATCCCAGGAGGGCTATCTCACCCACATTCTTGTCAGTTTTATACCAACTTTGCAGCCTCGCTCAGTTGGCTATGAAAAAAACCTGAAAAATCCTCTGATCCACCTGATCCCGGTGCTTCTTTCTTGCATGCACATGTACTTTCTAACCTCTGTCCCACAGCAAATGGAAAATATTGAACAACACTACAAATTGTAGGAAAATAAAACACACGTGCCTTGAAACCTTCTCCTGTGTAACCTTTCATGCATTCAACACTGTTGCCAGCGCAGCACTGCACTGCTTTACTCTCATTTTGCTTTCACTGGTTTGAGGCAAGATCAAGTTGGAGAATCAAGCCTGTCATACTAACTCCCTACGTGCTTTCGGGAAGATTACATGCAAATCTCCCAGTACGCATTTACTCCTGTCACAGCTCTTTCTCCTAAGGAGGACAGTGTCCTAATCAGTCATGCATGTTTGTAAGGGATGCTCCTAACTCTCTGAATTCACAACAGAGAGCAAAGGACTGGGTCTCTTACAGGACTTTGACACACCACCAGCATCTCACTAGAAATGTTTCTTCTTGGGATGGCAGGACTCCCTTTTCCTGACAGAGAGGAGACTGCTGACTGTCACTGAGACCTTTCTGTTTTCTTCCACATGGCCAGCAGCTTCCAGGGTCCCTTCTGGCTCTGCCTCCCAAATGGGAAGGAGCATAGGAAAAGTGTTGTGAAGCAAGTGCTTTATTCTACCCCCATATAACCTCAACAGCACTGCCTTCTCTCTGTCTCAGCTGTGAACATGACACAGGATCACCATGCATTCAGGTGCAGCCCTGCCATGCCGTGTTCCACCTAATGCAAGGGCATCACATCCCCACGGCCAAGTCCCTTCAGCACTTCCTCATGTGCCTCAGCAATAAAGACAGGAAAGCCATGCCTGGGAGGTCAAGGAGGAACAAAATTGTGACAACATGCACCCAAACTCACTCACAGGCCTTTAGAGTCAATGGAAGTGTGAGTCACCTTCTCTCTCTCACCTTCAATTACTTTAAGCACGATTGCAAAGATGACAGAGTTAATGTCCTCTTGGCAGTGCTAGATCATTACCACGAGGCAATGGCCACAACACTTGAAGGGTGAGTTGCACATTAGGGAGCAACCTTTTCCCACGGTGAGCAGCACAGCACTGGAGAAGGTTGTCCAGAAATGTTGGGGAATCTCCATCTTCAGAAGCGCTGTGGCTGACCTTATCTACTGATAGCCCTGCTCCAAGCAGGAGGTTGACCTCTGGATGTCCCTTTCAACTAAGGTGTGATTTTCTCTCTCTTGCCAAAAGCCATTCTGCCTTGCCACCTTCCTTTCTCATCCTGCCTGGCATCCTTGCATCTTGACTAGCAAAGGGAGGTAGCTTGCTCACTCTCCGCATACTTCTTTGGGACTTGGAGTCTCCTGGCCTGGGTTTTCCCACCACCTAACCATCCAGTTGACCTTTCTTCTGTCCTGATTCCTTGAGGACTTACTCATCATACTACAACCAACACTTGTTTAATTTCTGGCATTTCTTCATTGCCTTGCACAACACTGATTTCTGCCACTTTTTAGAAGACTTGACCCACTCCGTTCCTGTAATCAGGCTTGCAGCAAAATGCTTAGCACACAGTACAGTTTCCTTCCCTTCCTCCACTCCTCTTCCCCCGTCCCCCAGGGTCTTACAGTTGTTGACACCACCTTCTCCCACCACCCAACAGCATCCCAGCTCTCTTCTGGGACTGCAGAGTGACAACTACTGTGCCACGTTTGCCCCCACTGTATTTTTTCATTCCATCCTTGCTCCAGCCCTCCCAGTGGTGTTGTTTCAGTCCCTGCCCTCCTTCACTACATGCAAGTACTGTGCACTAGCTCAGTGTTTTGCAGTGTTTCTCTCAAATGATTCTCAGCTATGGTTGCAATGAGATATCTTCACCGACACAACCAGTGGGGTGTCCATCTCTTACCCTAAATGGTCCTTCATCGCTTTGCTTCTGTCTGTCCTCCTACTGATCTTCAGTCTGAAGCTGGACTCCTTGTGTCTAATTCAATCACCAAGCTTGACGTTTAAGCTGATGTGCTGCATTTGAAACCTAGGAGTCACAGCTGCACAAAGCCAGAGAGGAGAATCAGGCCTACAACAGCCGCTTAATTCCAGAAACCAAAGCCAACCATTCTAGTTGTGTAACCTTTTTATTAGTCATTTACTTTAAACAACATACTACCTGTCCCCATAACACCAGAAGAGCACTGGAATGTGTGACCTGCTCATTTATCCTGTCCATAGACTATTGTGGTGTAACAATAGAGCTGAGATTTTAATTCCATTGTCCCTTTGAAATGTCTAAAATTGAAAAGTGACAAGGTCAACAAGGAAGGCAAAATTATGTAAGATCTTTTAGGGATTTGGTAGAAAGGAACTTTGGGTAGGCGGAAACAACCTGGATGTAAGGGAGAAGGAAAGGGAGGTGCAAGCAGTACTATATTTCTAAATTTATTCATTGCTTAACACACAAACGCAGAACCTGACCGAGGACAAGACCTAAGTCTTCTCTCTCACAGGATCAGAGGTAAATAATTAAATCAATTTAAGTAATTTTTCTGATGCTTTTAAAAAGTGATCAGTGGCTTGCATGAGTGTATATTTAAATTATAATATACCAGTGTTACGGTGCATTATGCTTGCCTCCTGTTTTTCTAGGTGTCGGCTCTTAGAGAAAATAAATCTGTAAGGCGAAGGAAAACTGCTAATTTGGGGCAGAACTGATCACAAGAAGGAAAGTTTTCTTAGGGCAGTAACTGTCATTAATTAAAATCTTCAGTTTGATAACGGAATCCCATAGTTCAGGTGAAGAAAAGGCCATTTTCATTCTGCAAAGGCACAACACTGCACATTATCAGGCCAGGGACTCAGAGGAGTATTCACTAGCAAAAAAAGATAAATTTCCATCTGGATGCTATCTCAGTTATCTTCCCCAATGAAAGAAAATCACTCTGTGGTACAGATTTGGTACTGACAGCAAACTGACTGCCAGAAGGACTGTAGTGGTTTGGCAGCCAAACACTTGAGACTTCAGAGGTTGCCCCACAGTTTCTGTAGCTCCATTCCATAGATTTAAATCTTAATAATAATAACAACAACAACATTTCTGATCTGTTGACTAGAAACCAACATGAGGCAGGTACTATTGGGAAGATATCTTAAAAGTCTGGAATACTCATAACCTCAAGGAATCTCCCAGTTTCTGGGGAACATAAAATTGCTGGAACATACAGAAGGGGTGGGAGGTATAAATCATGAATAAAACTCAAGCAATCTAAAAGCAAATAACAGCTTTGCTATTCATGATACTACTCAGAATAGGTGGTGGGCCAGGAAAAGCACATGAGCCTAAGAACTATGCATCAATTCTTTCTCAGTATCAGCTCTCAATTCCATAGAGAACCAAAATGAAGTAGTGGGAAACTTGGAAGTGTTGCGAACCTAAGTACTAAAACTGCACCTGGGAACATCACTTTGATAAATAATTAGTTAAAGACAAAAAAGGAAGAAAAATACACAGCTTACAAATCTTCACATTTTTGAAAACCAAAGGCAGAAAGAAACAAATAAAATCACAGCTGTATAAAAGAGGACATATGTACAATTATAGGAAAATCTTATCTTGATAACAAAAAAACTAAAAGAAATTGCTGCTCCTAACAGGTGCCAAACAGTATCTGTGTGGAAGATAAAACATACAACTAGGCTATTAGTTTCAGTGGGTGCCAATGCATTGTGCTGCACATGTAACATTTCTCACTAATATGCACTGTGTACATAATTTTAAACATTCAAACAGTACAATTCTGTCTGTTGCCTCTTTCCAGGTTGCAGCAATGGAACTGGTCTCAACATCAGTTGGCAAGTTTACAGTTGATGTTTTCAACAAGTTCAATGAGACCAGCAAGGGCAAAAACATTTTCTTTTCCCCTTGGAGCATAACATGTGCTTTGTCTGTGACGTACCTGGGTGCAAAAGGCAATACAGCAACAGAAATGGCAGAGGTAGGTTGCTCTAAGCTGCCCAGGCCCCATACAATATCTGGCTCCTGTACTGGCTGCAAAATGTAGTGTTGGAATGGTAGAACAGAGAACGTAACAAGTGAACAGTAAATTTTATTTACTTCATAGCAGCTCCCCTCACTTCTCCACTAAGAGAAACTTGTCCTGTGCGTATCACATGCCAAGGACAGAGGTTCTCTGAACCTGACTTCTAAATTATTCTACACCTTTTAATTCAACCTGTGATTCTATGATTCTGTCACAGATGGGATATTCCCTCTGAGAAGCAGACAGCCGATGCCAGTACCTCCTAACTAACTGGCAGGAAGCTTGCAGATCCCAGCACCCTCCCTCTCTCCCCTGGCCAGGATTCATCTTTCTATCTTAATTTATACTTTCCTAAACAACTGCCTGACAATCCAGGAGGAAAATAGGAAGAGCTTTGCTATCTCCACATCCTCCAACCCAATCCTTCCTAATGCCACATGGGAACACTGCTGGTTCAAAGGCAGCTGTGGTGCTCAGCACTGCCCAGCACTCTCCTCTGTGTCACCGCACTCCTGTTCAGATGCCTTTGTACCATTATTGTGGGGAGAACCATTTGGGTTTGCACAAACACTTTGCTACTGCTGAAAGCAACAGCTATGGAAGGGAGTTCAGCCTTGCAGTGTGCAGACAGGAGCACTGCATCGATGCTCTGGGAGGGGGACAGTGCTACTCCTTGTTACTCTACAGGATTTACGTATACTATGGCTTCAGCATCCCTTTGATTAGTCACCTAAGCAGCAGATAGCACAGTGAATTATGATACAGACAGAAATAAGACAACCATTTGATCCCTGTTTGTCTTTAAGTCACACCAGTTCCTTCATGCCTATTTCTTACCTTTGGAAACTGTGCTTGCAGGTTCTTCATTTCACTCCAGCAGCAGGAGATGAAGGCTCTTCGTCTGTGGCCAGACCTTCTCGGGGGAGACCAAAGAGAAGAAAATTGGTATCTATTAGAACTGAAATCCCAACACAGAGAATTTCCATAATCATCATGTCCAGATACAGCTTTAGGAGTCCACTATTTCTTGTCAGCTCCCCTCTTTAAAGTATAAACCCCAACATACTTCATAACAGGTTCACGCTCAGTTCTTTTCACTCACTCAGACTCTGAGAAGGACGGAAGCCACTGGGATAGTCTGGAAGGTTTGCTATATGGCAAATCAGTTCACCCAGTCATAAACAGAGCCCTGCAAATTGCAGTGGTAAACTTGCAAAGTAAACTTGGAAAAATAAAAAGTAAGAGAGAGGAACTCAAATCCCTCTCCCACACACATCACTTAGCATGCTTTGAAAACTTCATGCAAAAATGCAATTGCTGAATGTATGGTTTCTCTTTCCAAGGATCCTGAGCACAAGCAAGCTGAAGGCATTCATTCTGGCTTCAAAGAGCTCCTGTCTGCCATCAACAAACCCAGAAGCAGCTACTCGCTGAGAAGTGCCAACCGCATTTACGTGGAAAAGACCTTCCCATTAGTGCCTGTAAGTTAAATCTCAGAGAGGACTAAGAAAAGGCGTGAAAAATATTTCTCATTTTAATTACCTGCCATTAATAGAACAGGTTTGAAGCTGACCCCGAATACTGCAAATAAGACCCCTGGATGCCAGTGATAAAGTTAACTGGAAAATACCAGTCGGTCTGCTCACAGTATTTAAGGATGCGCTGCCCTTTGACTGTAGCATAGGGATTCCTTCTCATGCAACACGGCTTTATTATTGGAACCCCCAATATACACAATTTTAAATGAGACATTAAAATAAGCACATCCAAGGGATATGTACAGCCTTCCTCGCTTCTCCAAATAAAAATGGGAACAAAAGAAGGGAATTTTCTGTCCTTTAGTTATTTCTTAACTGTTAACTCACAGTCCAACAGAGAGTAACAAGCAAGGTCCTGCAGTCCTCTAGGCCCAAGAAGCTATCAAAAAGTCCAAATGCTAACAACTTCCCTTCAGGACTGAGAAATCCAGTATAGTATAGAACTTTTTTTTTTTTCTATTTTTCAGAGATACATACAGCTCAGTAAGAACTACTACAAAGCAGAGCCACAAGCGGTCAACTTTAAGACAGCAGCAGAACAAGCCAGAAAGGAAATCAATACTTGGGTTGAAAAACAAACTGAGGGTAAGCTGAGCTCAACCCCAACACCTTTCCTCTCCTATTTAAATCAGCCTGACGTTTCCTCTGGGCAGGTGCCCTTGCTTCCCCGCGTGCTGCTGCAGCAGCCAGGTCATGCCTTCCGATGTGGACAGCGAGCAGACACGCAGTGGGAGGACAGAGAAAGAGCAGCACACTTAAGCAGCTTCAGATATCTGATCCAGACCTCAGTGAGCTCCCTGGGGAGACTCCCACCGACTCTGCTGTGCCCTGTGTGAGCTGGTCCTCAAGCACAGCCGCTGCCCCCGTGCTGTGCCCACGCACCGCAGGCAGAGCAGGCAGAGGGGAGAAACGCCTCTGCCTACCAGTGTGCTCTGAGGTGGGTGGGGATGCCCACCTGGAGGTACCATCCAGCACCGGCCAGAGATGCTGGCCGCCTCCTGCCTGGCGTAACCAGCTGGCGAGGCAGTATATGGCCTTCTGCTTCTAGCTGCTTGCCATGAAACTGTGACATTTTGGGGGGAAGGTGTCAATCCCTGTCAGCTAGCCAGGAGAACCAGGCAGCAAACAGCTTGGGAAACTGTAAACTAACCGATTCACGTCAGGCTAGTATTTTAGGGAGTAGGGCACTGAGGCACGGCCTTTTTCACTAAGGAGCTGAACTGAGAGAAAAAACAATGAAAACATGTCCTCACTGTGCTACTCTGGAATGAAACCTGACTCTTCTGATTTCAAAAGGCAAAATCAAGAATTTGCTGGGTTCACGAGACGTAGGAAGCGCCACAAAGATGATTCTGGTAAATGCCATTTACTTCAAGGCAGAATGGGAAATGAAATTTCAAGCACAATTTACACAACTGCAACCCTTCCGACTGAGCAAGGTAAGCTCCTCCAGTATCCTTCTGCCCGTAAACAGCCTGGTGACAACAGCTACTGCTGAAATCTTTCCATTTCGTAAGTCTTTCAGGTATCCCTGTGGTAACTAGGGTCTCTGTGAAAAGCTGGTTACAGCAAAACATGTCAGTGCTCAGCTCACTGCAACATTAAGATGCTGCTCAGGTAAACGTAAATGAGCTACAGGTAACAGACACCGTTTCCAAAAGTGCTAGAGTCACTTAAGTCCTTTTTGTAAAACAGTGCTAAAAGTGCTAGATTGTAAAAACATGATTTTGAGAGTCCAGGCTTCTTGGATAGGAACTACACGCCATGTCACGGGTGAGCACGGTACCCAAGCCTGCGTGCTGTGCAGCCTAGCTGGGCACAAACGTCCCTGCTCACATACAGGTGCAGCACGGTACCCTGAAAGGGTGCATGCTTGGGCAAGTTGAGAAGAAATGTTCATGGCACGTATCCAGAAGAGATGCCAATGAATTCACCTCAAAAGCAAAGAGCTCTGTGCAATTTCCACCAGCTGAACCTTCTGCCTTCTGATTAGCATGTGTACATAGGCTGCTTCCCTGGATGAAGGGATGTAGAAGTTAAGAGAGCTTACACACTGCTGCAAAGGTGACTGCTTGCTGGGAACCTTCCTCATCAGGTGCCAATTTGCTCAGACATTAGTGCTATTAGCTTCTGTTACGGGTTGTGACATCAAGAGCAATCAGCTAGTCACTTTTTATTGCCAGAGAGAGATGATCACAGAAAAACTGCACAACATTTGTTCTCTTGAACCACAGCTATTTCTCTGCTGCAGAGTTGTAAGGCCATATCCCACACCTGCTCCATCCCCTTAATCCTTGCAGACATTTCTAACTCTCTTCCTCCCTCCTCTGCGGGCTGCTGTAGATGTTTTGGGGAGAAGAGAAAAATCAGTCAGGTCAGCACCAAACAAAATGCTCTGGGACAACCACTGAGATAAGCAATATTGTCCAGTCAGGAAAAGCCTTGGAAAACGAATGACAAATCACTGTTACAAAAGCTGCTTACAAAAGTTTCCTCTCCCTCCACTGCACTGAAGCATTGGCATCCTTCCTTTCAAGGAATTATTTCTTACTTTTAAATAAATACTTTACAGAACAAGACTAAGCCTGTGAACATGATGCACATGAGACACGTATTTCCACTTCTCATCGTGGAAACAATGAATTTCAAAATGATTGAGCTGCCGTATGTGAACCGTGAGCTCAGTATGTTCATCCTCCTTCCCGATGACATCAAAGACAGTACTACGGGTCTCGAACAGGTAAAGTAAGCTTTACATCCATTTTGTATCACTACCCAGTCATTAAAAAAGAAAAAAAGGACAGGCTGGCACCCATACCTCCCCCTCTGAGGACATGCTGTTTGATCTCCTCCACTAGCTGAATGAATTTCCTTTAACACTGATCTAATCCCAAGAAAGTTCCTGCACACGGAGTGCCCCTAGTTTAGTAAGAACTGATGACAGTCAGCACTGTGCATAATCAAATTCAACAGCCCCATGACCGACACCCAATCCTACATGATCTGCAAGTGTCACATCTCCCTTCACCGCACGTTCAGGAGGGACAGTACTGCACAAGTAGTCACAGTCTCTTCCTGAGATAACAGACACCTCTTCTCCGTGGCCTGGAATTTTATTCACCACCTTGTTCCCGCTTGTTTGCTCTCTGAAAAACTAGGATTTTGGTTAGGCAGCATTTGCTACAATCATGAGATCTGCCACTGCATTTACTACAGTTGCAAGACTGTTAAATTCTTAGCCTCTATCATGTCATGAACATGATTGCTCTCCTCCTTTTGATCTGAGCTGAACCCTGGTGACATAGTGTGCAGGACAGAGGGGCAGTGAAAGATTTTGCTGGAAGCAGTTTATTTGAAATTGCCAAGGAAATCTGTGCAATATTAACATGTGTTTCTCTGGAACTGGACCAAACCACCTGCCGCACAGCTGGCAATCTCCCAGCAACTTCCTTCACATCAAGACTGAAATAAAAGAGAGGAAAGAACTACCCCAGGGGATGGCAGCTGCAGGTGTTGAGTGCCCTTTCTTTCTTTTGCAATGAAATTTGGCAGGGGTGGTGCTCAAAACCTTGCAGCATTAAGTCTCAAATCCTTGTTGTACACCCTGTCTCTGATCACCAAAATTATTTAATTCATTAAATTGCCATAAAATTGATTAATTCATAGCTAATGGATTGTTTTATCCTTGCAAACATCAAATTACTTCTCTTTGTTAAATGATAGCTGGAAAGAGAACTGACGTACGAGAAGCTGGCCGAATGGACTGATTCCAAGAAGATGACCCAAGCTCTTGTGGATCTGTGCCTACCTAAGTTCAGAATTGAGGAGAAATATGACCTCAGTGGTAATCTGGTCAGCATGGGAATGCGCACTGCCTTCAGCCCCGCTGCTGATTTCAGTGGAATGGCTGAGCAGGGAGATGTGATGATCTCCAAAGTTCTTCACAAGTCTTTTGTTGCAGTTGATGAGAAAGGTACTGAGGCAGCTGCTGCTACTGCGGTAATTGTAAATGTAACAAGTGCATATGATGTTGAAGTTCTGAATTTTCAGGCTGACCACCCCTTCCTTTTCTTCATCAGACACAACAAATCCAAAAGCATCCTCTTTTTTGGCAGATTCTGCTCTCCTCCAGAATGAATTGCTACTTGCTCCCAGACAGCACCCAAGGTTTGCTGTTCATCGGAAAAAGGTGAACTGCAGTGTTAAAACCTCAGCCTTAAGCCATGTAGCCATACACACTGAAAGCATATGTCCTTTTTCCTCACCCCTAAGCAAGGCAGCACCCAGAGACCACCCTGTGCCCGAAAGACCATCCTTCTACTGCTCCTTTGCATTGTCCTAATGACACAGCCCACCACAGAAAACAGAGTGCAGAATTTTGCCACCTTGCATCAAACCTGCTCTTCTGGCTTTGTTGTTCAAGAGTAAGGTGGAGCCATAAAGGCTTTCTGCACACAGGCCATCATCTAGCCCCATGCCAAGTGCTGACTTCAGTGGAAATGCAGTTCATCCTCTTGAATCTCCCAGAGAGGAAGAAAATCCCTGAGGGGAAAAAACAAGACCTTATAGAAATCTACATGCTCTCTTTTCCTCACTGGAAAACCTGCATTTACATTACAATGCAGTTTTCTTATGTTCATTTCAAATTTAAAGACTGTTGGAAATTAACAAAATTTAATACAAACTCAGAATAATCTCAGAATGCCCTTCATCTTCCTGTCTCACCGTGTGTATACAGACATTTTATATTCATTCTCTTCTGCCCTTGCAGCTTCATGGAAAATGAGGCAGCAAGGGAAAGTGATCCAGCCCTTAACATTCAATCGCTGACCTCTAATCACCTTGCATTTTTTCCTCATTTTTTAAGCTTTGTAGGTTAAGGTTGCTGAGAGTTACAATCAGCAAAAATGGTAAAAAAACTATAAGCAACATGCTTCTTGCTACCTCATATTGATAGGCAATCTAACACCTGCAAAAATCAAACCTGCTTCTTCTTTTAAATTTAACCTAATCATACCTGTTTCCTGGCTAATATCTGCACAGCTTCCTTGCTACCTATATCATTGATCAATGTAGGATTTATGTAATGATTTATGACAAATTATGTAACTTCTGAATGCATTTCAGCAAAGATAGTCATGGTATTGCCAGAAACAGCAGTGAGATTTTGACTGATGCTTTACTTCATAATTTTATCATGATCTGCATTTAATCCAATAAATGAATTTGGAGTTGTGTGTGAACATCTTTTTAAGCATTCAGCTTCCGATTTTTGACCACTGCTTATTGCACTATCAGCCCCCCGGGACCTACGCAGGAAGCTTGTTTTGCTGTCACAACACACTAGAAATAAAAAGTCTGACTAGAGCCTGTAGTTCAGCAGCTTCCAAACATCCCATGCACAATAGTGAGCAAGCAACGCTGTATTGGCAACATCAGCTCCCTCCGTTGGCTTGGGAGGGCACCAGTGGTGCTCCTGTGGCCAGGAGGACTAGTGTAAAATTTTGTAGCCATCATGGTAACCACGTCAGAGAACATTATCTAAGGCAACAAGATCTGAACGCAGGAGGGAGGTACTGTAAAAACATTTAATCTCAGCAAAATTCCACCTACAACTCACTCCACCCCCACAAAGGTATTCTATTTGGAAATATATCTCTGTCCAACAAAGTATACCTGCATCTTCTTCCCTGTACAAAGCGCTGCCCTCCCTTGCCTGTAACCCTCAGCC
>Ga0181612_108669_pt1 | contig 20288 bp, 9 predicted proteins | sample HoacroProtozoa21_FD_119630 | JGI IMG/M metagenome (GOLD analysis project Ga0181612, IMG submission 119630) | Hoatzin crop microbial communities from Cojedes, Venezuel. Combined Assembly of Gp0051906, Gp0051904, Gp0051908 | reverse complement strand
TTTTCAGTGGTGCCCAGCGACAGGACAAGGGGCAATGGGCACAAACTGAAGCACAGGAAGTTCCGTCTGAACATGAAGAAAAGAATTTCTTCCCTCTGAGGGTGACGGAGTATAGGAACAGGCTGCCCAGGGGGGTTGTGGAGTCTCCTTCTCTGGAGATATTCAAGACCCGCCTGGACAAGGTCCTCTACAGCCTGCTGTAGGTGACCCAGCTTCGGCAGGGGGGGTGGACTAGATGACCCACAGAGGGCCCTTCCAACCCCTACCGTTCTGTGATTCTGTGATTCTGAGAAGTTGTTTGGCTTATGTATAATTTCTTTTCCAGGGCAAATACGTGATCAGTGCCATTCCCCCGGCTCTTGGTTTGAAGATTCATTTCAACCCACCATTACCCCCAATGAGAAACCAGCTCATCAATCGAATCCCCATGGGCTCAGTCATCAAGTGCATTGTGTACTATAAGGAAACTTTCTGGAGGAAGAAGGGTATTACGTTTTAATTGAAAGGAATAGTTGTGACAGAGAGGGAAGAGGGTACTTGGTAACGGAGTAGACACTGTGTTTAGTAGATGCTGGACCTTGTGAGGAAACGTCATACGTTTCTATGCCATTTTTGCCTTCCCCTGTTTGAGAAACTTGAGAGGTCAGTTGGGAAGAGAGGGTGGATGAGGGGAATAAAAAGGAGCTAGGCATGAAGGGAGAACTCATGCCTGTTTCTTATTGCCTTGATTGTTCTTTGTTGCCCTCGCCTTTTCCTTCAGTGGCACCTGGGTATGAGATGAGTCTCTCCCACTTGTATGTTACTGTACAAGTGATGAGTGATGGAAAGAGGATTTATCCCATCAGTTATCAGTGTGCAAAAATTCTGCCGTCTGAATGCATTGGGCAGGATTAATTGAAGGTGTCTTCACATAGACGTACCCAGCTGGGCTAGTCATTCTGGACTCCCTTTACATGCTGAACACTTCCATCATGATTCCTCATCTCTCTTTTAGAACTTACAGAATCTAAGACAAGCTCTAATGTAATAGCATCCATTTCTCATCACTGGTTATAATGAGTCCACGCCTGTGTTTGTCTACAAATGTCATCCACCCTTCATCTTTGTGAATGATTTTAGGAGTTCTGGATCCTGGCATAATCTGGCTATTCAGTTTGTGGTAGATTGGCAAGAGGTGACTCCCATTTCCTAATAGAACTCATGATTTGTGTACTGTGCATTGCTAACACCATTGTTCTTTTAAGAACTTACTTTCTTCCAAAGCTGCTTTTAAGAACAATTGTGTTTTCAAAGCAAGGTATGAGTATCTCCTTCTATGTCTGACATAAATGTTGTAATATGGAAACGACTGCAGTGGAGACACTTGGACATCTTCAGTATCTGAGAGCAATCTGTTGCAGTGCAATTAATAATTACCTTGCTAACCGGGTTGCAGAATAATGTATTTTTCTGTCATGAATTCAACCATAGGAATGGTTACTTCATGGACTTTCTGTTTTAAAGGTGTTTGAAAAGGATTGGTAATTGTCAGCACATCTCAGATCTAAACTTTCTCTTCTAGAGAGTATCTAGCGCTTCTCTAACTCAAGGCAATGCTACACTGCCTTGCAGATCAGCAAGGGAGATGTGTGCTAATCTGTCACTTGATGGGGTCACTTGTGGTTTGTTTTGATTTTTTTTGTTCTCTTTTTCTTTTGCTTTTTGTATCTCCCTGTGTTAGAATCATAGAAAAAGAGAATAATAGAGATTGGGAGGGACCTCTGATGTGGTCTAGTCTATGCCTTGCTCAAACAGGGTGAATTTAGAGCAGGTTGTTTAGAGCTCTTTCCAGTGAAGTTTTGAGTGTTTCATAACTTCTTGGAAGCTTGTTCTTGCATTTGGAAACATGGATTCTAAGTTCTTCTCCACCTTGTGCTTAACAGGGTATTGCGGTACCATGATCATTGAAGATGAGGATGCTGCAATTGGTTTAACACTTGATGATACTAAGCCTGATGGCAGTTTTCCTGCCATAATAGGGTAAGAGGCAAAGAAAGTGTCTAGTTAATGCCTTTTTATTTTTAGAGGCAACAATCAAAATGGAAAACCTGCTACTTTTGAAGGGAAATACTTCGAAATATTTAAAGGGTTGAGTTCCTCAGTGTGTGGTGAATACATTCTATGATCTCTTTTCTTGCAAAAAATGTTCTCTGATTTAATTGCCATTTTTAAAAAAAATTACATTTTTTTCTTCTTTTCTCACTGTTGTCTTTGCCTTTTTGAATGGCAAAGTACAAAATTGCAGTAGAGGAAAGGAAGAAGAAGAAAGAAGGGGATGATTGCAGAAATGTAAAGTTTTCTCCAAATGTTTTGTCTCCCCCAAATCTTCCAGTTATTTAAATGAAAATCTGTTTTCTAGAATTATATTTTGTTTTTTTCTGTTTTTTTTTCTTTAAACAGCCAGAGAGTATGATCAGTCTTAGAAAGTTTATTAAACAACAATTTCCAGTGCAATCCCAGGCTTCACCTCTTGTTGCTGTATGCTTACACCCACTGCTGTATAAAGTTACGGTCATTGGGTCATTTGTATCATACAAATAGTCTAATCTGAATCTTAGAGTTGTTCCTTCCACAGTGAGTCCTGCAGGTAGCAAGTGGAGCGTATAGCATTACACAGAGAGGTGAAATGGATATTTTGGGTAGAGACCCAAAAGCTAATACTGTGATTCACAGCATCCCATCGTAAGGTATTGGCAATTTAAATAATGCAGGAGATGTAGTAACATAATGGAAGTAAATTGCTTGTGGTCTTCCTACAGCTTCATCCTTGCTCGGAAGTGTAGAAGACTGACAGGTCTCACAAAAGAAGAAAGGTAAGTACAAAGACTGGAGATCTGCGTGGAATCTGAGTAAAAATGTTGTTATAAATGACCAGAGCAGGAAAAAATGCCCTGATTTGAAGGAAGTTGTCTGTAACCTTGTGACAGTAGGAAGAAGATACCTTACTTGGTTTTGGATGAAGGCCCTGCAGAACTCCCACAAACCAGAGCAGATGTGGTAGCCAGTCCCTGCCCTTCGGAAAATCTCTGATCCTGGTTCTCATTTTCCAGCAGGGCTGCTCTGCTTATGTGACTCTAGTGTAAGAACTGCTCTAAGTTGCTGAATATGAGAGTAATGTAAATATTCTGCTGCTGTTGCTGGAAAGGGTCCAGGGCCAGCCTCATCCCCCTCCGCCGTGTTCCTGCAAGTGCGCTGAGCTCTTTGAAAGCTTGTCAGAAGGGACAGGTTTGGCCACTCTGCTTGACGACTTTTCTGATCACTGTGGAGGGTACTTTCCTTTCTGTAACGTAGTGCAACCTTGAGGCAGCTATAGTTGCCATGAACGAGGCCTCAGCATCGTGAAAGGGTCAAAAAGCTGCTTCCACCTCTCTACCCTCAGTTATGGGGGGAAAAAAGTGCCCTTCAGTCACAGATGAAGGTCTTTTTTACTGTCTTCTTGAAACAAATTTCTATGTACAATAGTGCTCTTAGGTTTATTTCTAAAGTAGAATTTATGAAGTAGTGAGTTTTTTTCCATCGCACTGATTCGTGGTATCTGATCAAATTAAAGCTACAAGTAGAGAGTGTGGACATGAAGAGAGCCTTATTTTGATGTGGAGAAAACACATTTGTTTTTGAAGCATGCCACAAGGAATACTGTGTCCAAGTAAACATTTTTGCAGTAATAGCTAGTCTAACTAGAGAAAATGTAGTCATCTCAGATTAGCTTTGCAGGTATTCTAGCAGTCTGTGAATAATGGGTCTAAATGGGGCTGTTAATGTCCCAGCCTTTTCAAATGACAGCCTGGTACCACAGAGTACTTTTAATTTTGGCAGGAATGGACAAGGCAGCCTTTTCCTCTGCACTCAGGCTTTGAGACAGACCCACAGCAGGTGACTGGCGATAAAGGTAGCGTAGGTATTCTGAAATCCAGTGTGCCCAGCATTTTAAGCCATCGTAAACACCAAATGGTGTCTTATGCTGTGTGTCAATACACTAGATACAACTGAGCATTTGCACTATTTGAGAAGAGTTTCTGTGGAATGGAGGGCTGTGCTGGCTGTTTGCAAGGCACCGCGTTAAAAGCATTAGCACAGTGTTCTGACTCTGCTGCTGCCTATGGCCAGGTTTTAAATAAAAGGATTTTTGAACTCTTGTCTTTTGAGGGCTAAACCTTAGACTAGGAAGGACTTTGCTTTGGTAAAGAATGGTTGTGAAATATGCTTGGGTGGGTACCTGAGAGATGTCGCCTGGTGCGGGGGTACCCCTCTGGCTCCTGCAGTCCTGGCGCAGCCAGCCAAGGCAGGGACGTGCTGGGCTGGGCTGCAGCTCCTCTCGTGAACGTGAGCACAAGGCTCCTTCCAGTGGAAATTGGGGCCTGGGAGAAGGCAGAGTGTGAACCCGGACCTTCTCCCAGTGTACACTCAGGGCACAAACAGTTTGTGTTTGCAGGGAGGGATCACTTCTGAGGAGAGGCTTCTTGTGGCATGCTGCAGAGGATGGAGAAGAGCAGGATGTAGAGTCCATGGCAGCTATCCTAAATCATGTCTGAGAACAGCAGCTGTGGGAGGGGATGGAAACCGTTTTACAGCCTAAGCCAGAATGAAGGGAGTAAAGCTCACTGCTGCCTTCCAGCTGGTCTTCCCAGGCCAGGTGCCAATGAGTAATTACAGTGGTGAGGTTGTACCCTACCTTTCACAGCTTTGCAGCAAAGGTGATGGCATCACACACTGCCGTGGAATAAGAGATCAGGGATAAGAGCTGAGTCTCTGCATGTGCACTTCTTCCACACTGGGCATGGTGCAACTCTCAGCAAGACCCTGCCTAGGTAGTTGCAGGCATAACATTCCTCTTACTTAGTGCTGGTGGCAATTTCACAGCCAAGTCCAAAGCCAAGAAAAAAGGATTTTACTCACTGCATATTCCATATGTTCCGTGCTAGCATTAACCGTAAATTCATGAATAAGTATTTATTTAAACTGTTGTAGGACAAAAAGTGCAGATGTTGGAGAAAGACCAGCGCATCTGCAAGGATTGCTCTTATTAGAGGGAATGTCCTTGGTGATAGATTACTGTTGGTACAATTCAATCCTTTAGAAAACTACTTTTCTGTGGCATTTTTTTTGAGTCAAATAATACCTTATTATTGATGGATAATTCCTTCCAAGGTCGAAATTTCTTAAGAATCTGAGGATGCCCTTGACCTGGAGCTTAATATTTTGTTTTGCATGGCTATCTTTAACTTTATCTGTATTTGCAATGTAGTTAGCAAACAGCAGTGAACTTGCACCTTCTTGGAGCCCTGCAGCTGGCTGTACATGCGGATCCCTACCAGCCCCTGGTATGCCATTTCCAGGCTCCTGGGAGGGTCTGCAAGTCACGCATGGAAAAAGGGCAGGGCACGGGCAGATCTAGAGGGGTGCTTCTCACCCCTGTCGTGGCGCTGGGAGGGGCAGAAGCAGATGGGTCCCAAGGTGGTACTCGCTTTCCCATGCAGCCCCGTGATGTTACTGACGTGCCCTGCAAGCAGGAGCCGGTGGGCATTTGTGAGGGGCAGCGGGCAGACCTCAGCAGAGGCTTTGCTGGACTGCTGTTAAATGGCTTTATTCATGTATAGATCCTGCAGCTCTCTGAGCCCTCCTGGCCAGTCACTGCACCACCATGCATTCCTGTTTCTGAAGCAGGCTGACCCTTGTCCTCAGGCCCAGGGCACAGGGACGGGGCTTCTTCGTTCCCCCCTGCCAGCAGCAAGATGGCCCCAGGGCCACGGCTCTCCCTGAGCTGTAGTAAACCCCAACCTGCGCAGGAGGACACCTTCTTCAGGGCCTTTCAGGTCTTCCTGTTTTCTTTTTTTTCTCTCTTCATTCCCTTTCTATAGCATTCCTTGAGTTCAGCTGCTTGTGGGTATGGCTGCGTTGCTTCATACAGCAGTATAGATGTGGCTTCCTTATGCTGATATATCTGCAAGTGTCGCCCATGCAATTACAGAGCTGGGACTGCTGTGTTTCTGTGCCCAGCACAGCATTCTGTGGAGCACAGGATTTTATTCCAGAAGTAAACGTCTTTCCAGTGTTGTGTTTGGTTTTCATAATTGTTAACCATTATTTCATCTTGATCTTCTTGTGTTTGGGAATTGGTGCAGTGCGGCTAACGGTAAAGAGTAATACCCAAAAGCTTGTAGGAACAAACTTAATTGCACTTCGGGGTTTCCTACAGAATGAAGTGTATTCATGGATTTATATACTCATAAACTAAAACAGGAGGAGATTTTGTAGATACAGAAATAAAGTGCTGATTCCCTGAGAGCCTCAGGCTATCAGTACCTGTGTCTTTGTAGGAACAATCCATAAGTCAGACTGTATGCCAAGACAAAAAGGTGCAATGCCTTACTACTGTCTTTTTCTGACAGTCCAGAGAACCTTTGGATAATATATGAATGTGGGCTGCTAGAGGTGTCCTAAGGGAACAGCTTGCATAACTGCTGGTAATACCAGCACTTACGCATCACAGGAGCTGGAGTGAGTTATTTCTAGTGATCCAGAGGCTTAGCAATTAGGATAGATCCCCAAGAGCTGGAACCTCAAGTTGAAGGAGATATTAACACTTGTTCTCTTGAAAGCAGGATAGATGAGAGGTGGTTTGTTTTCTCTTTCCTTAAACAGAAGTCTTCTGTTGCTTTTCTCTTGCAGGAAGACGAGGCTGTGTGAGCTCTATGCAAAGGTTCTGGGATCAGAGGAAGCTTTACATGTAAGCACAAAATGTAAACCATGGCATCTCTTGTGAGACTTTGTGAGCTGGAGAAGGGCAGAATGAAACCGGAATGCAGCAGTGCTCTGCTGCAGCGCTGTGTAAAATTTTGGAAAAGGTTCCCATTACGGGAGCACTTGCTGCCATCTGTAGAGGAATGGAGAGAAGGTTGTGGCAAGTCTTGGGTTGTGTTTGACAGTGAGGAGAAGAATGAGCTTATGAAAGAGTTAAAAGGGAGATATGTTCTTGTCCAGCTTCATGGGGGCATTCACAGTGCTTACCACCATACATCTCAGCTGTTTTCACATGTGACAGGCTTGCTTTTCCCTCTCAGTCTATGTTGAGCTTGATGTTTCTGCTCTCTTACTAGTTGCTAAGATCTGTTGCTGCATGTGCTTGGGGCTTTTTGCCTTTCCCTTGCCTTCTCTTCCCGGTAATGGTAAATGATAGGATTTGTGTGATCTCGCACTTAGCTTGTGATCAACACCGTTTATCCTTTAAGGGCAATTTTATGCAAATTAAATGTTATAGACACCAAGCTTGGGATTACATAATTTTAAACAGAACGATATTGTATACAGAACCGTGCAAGTGCCATACTTTGCATTTTTAACAGTATGTATTTGTATCCAATGTACATATTACAGCTATTGTAATATGTACATTGTGTACACCAGAGGTTAATTTTGCTTTACATGGCTCAAAGCATAAATTTACATTGACAGATTAAGAGGATTATGTTCTACAGTGGCCAGATTAGGTGGTTTTTTAAAAATAGCTAGCAGTGTCTAAAATTAAGGTTTATTGTGTTGGATCCGTGCTGCATTAAGAGACTTTTTAAATGTGCTCATCTTGTCAGATATTGACATGCAACAAATCATAAGCTATTCTTCTCTGCTGTCTCCTCAGTTCTTTTATTAGCTTCCTCAGGACTTTGTCCTTTCCTTGAGTGAATTAATCTGTGTTTTACAGGCAGTGCATTATGAAGAGAAGAACTGGTGTGAAGAGCAGTATTCTGGGGGCTGCTACACAGCCTACTTCCCACCGGGCATAATGACTCAGTATGGAAGGTACAGTGTCTATTTATAGTGGGCTTTGGAGTAGTAAGATAAGACCAAGTTAATAAATATCCTCAGAAATGGTCATAAATCCTCTGTCACTCTTTGCTTTATACCTTTAAGACCACTGGGGAATATTTTAAACAGATATTGGAACCTTCCACTTGTCTCAGTTGGGCTTTGTGATGGATGAGTACAGTATCATTAGGGGGTTTTATTCACTTTTGTTATTTGGTGAATACAGCTGAGTAGGTTCTTGGAAGGGAGTGGGGAAGCTTTCGCAATCTGTTTACAAAACTGGCTTTGGATATATGAGATCGGTGTTACTATTTCCGATGCATCTTTAGCTGGTGTTTTATAAATACTGGCAAAGAGTTAATGCTTGCCAACTTTAACAGTAAAAAGTTATTTCTTTGGACTGTTCCTTTCCTTTTAGCACTCAAGGCTTAATATAGTAATTAGTGTGCCATTGTATACAGTCCTCTCTGACATAAGTTTTTGCATGAAAGGAAGATTTACCAAAAAGGAAAAGGCTTACTAGTCAGAGCGGTGATTGGATTCGGATACATAGTTTTTAATATAATAGCATAGCCCTGCTTTTGAAGTATAAGTTTTCACAATCTAAAAATATCTGAGAGGAATAAAGCAGTTGTAATGAAGTGTTTATGGGGGCCATAGTATTTGAAGTAATTTTAGTGATAATTATTGCAAATTCTGGGAAAAATACAGTAAAATATCTTTTTTTTTTTTAATTCACTTGCTACTTTTAGGTATCATGGGGATGTACTTCAGAATGCTACACTGTGCCAGTAATGCCTAGCATTGGTATTTATGACACTAATAATCTAACTACATGGCTAAAATAGTGACATAGAAGAAGTCTCATCTCTAACTAATTGTCCTTAACACCTACGAGCAGTGTAAATAATTTAGAAAATATGAACAGTGGTGTGTTGACTGTAAAATGAAATGCAATGCAGGCTCTCCCTCCAGCTCAACTCACAAAGTAACTACCTTTAAGTGCTCGCTGTTATTTAAAGCACTTTAATTCTAATATTAACCCAAGGATTTCAGTTATCCTTCCTGATACGGCTGATGTGACTTACTGCTGTCCCCCTCCAGGATTATTCGGCAGCCCGTTGGCAGGATCTATTTCGCTGGCACAGAGACAGCCACAGAGTGGAGCGGATACATGGAGGGGGCTGTGCAGGCTGGAGAAAGAGCAGCCAGAGAGGTACAGACACAAGACCAAAACAGGGAGCACTGTCAAATATCCTATGGAAAATGAAGGGTGTTTTGGTTGGCGATGAAATGGGAACTGAGCGTTGACAGCTTCAGGCATTTTGAAATCTTGGTGCAAATCCCTGAGAAGGGGATAGACTGCAAAAAGGATGAAGGTTTTGCACTTAGATTTGGAATGCTTGGGAAAGGCTCTGACAACTTCGTCAAACTCTTCTCTGTTTCCAGAAATGAAATCGTTTCTTGTTGAAGAGAAATCCCAAACTCTCACCTAGTCACTTTTCCCTCCAAATGGGCACTTTACTATTCATCATACTGAGAAATCATGACTGCTAGTCTCGTGAGGAACAGCTCAGTTCTGCAGCTCTGCAGACCAAGCCAGTCCCTTCCCCAACTGTTTCCAACAATACCATTGTCACACGGATAGATCAGTGAGGCAGCCTTACATACAGTCATCAAACAAGGACTTAAATATTTTGCTTTTGAGAAAATGCCAATTCCTCAAATATTTTCATGAATATTACCGTTTATGGAGCAGCAAACAAATTTCATCTTCGTTTTATGATCTGAAGGGAACCTTGTGGCTAAAAACAACAGTCGTAGAAGAGAAATGGGCCTGGAAGGGATCTGGAGAGTTCATCTAGCCCATACCACCAACCCAAAAGACAGGGATCAGCTGTCCCATATGTGAAGGCTATACCAAACCTGTTCCTGAAAACCTCCAGAGGTTGTGCTTCCTGCCCTCCCTAATGTAAGGGCATTAGAGCAGACCTCCTAGGCCTCAGCAGAGTCGTAGGCAAGTGAGTTTGGTAAAAATTTTGTTGTTTTCCTTTCCTCGTTTAGTTATGAAAGGAAAATATGTTTAAAATACAGTGCAAGGGTGTTTCTCACTCTCCTGTATTGAAAAGTTGATGGGGTCTGTGAATCTTGACTAGAATAAAAGCTCGTCATAAAAGACAGCTAATCTTGTTAAATCTACAAGTGCCTGGAATAGGAAAAACATTAATATCACTACCTCCATTTTGTTTTACTGTAGAAGTTAATCATACTGTCTTTCATGACTGTCATTTCAGATAATCTTTGCCATCCTACTGATCTCTGGTATCTTTGGTACTTTGAATGGTTACTTTTCCATTGTGAAGGTTTTCTTTTTAATCTTGCTTTTCTCTGGCTGAAAGTGGTAGTCTCTCATCACTCACAGGATTCTGTTCCTCTTCCTACATCATGGTAAAATTAGCAAAGCAAGCTACTCATGGGTATATAGCTTGCCCATGCAGTAGCTGGTTTATGCATGCCTCACTATGCCATTAGTGTACGTTTAACTCTCAATCATATTCATATTACCCTGTTCCCATGGGACTCGTGGAGTTCCAATAGCTCTCATGGACTAACAAAGCGTCTGTTACTGTTTCTAATTTCCACTAGGAGGAGTGTCTTCTTAAGTATCAGGTCTCTCCAAAAATGGATTTTACAAATGTTGAATTTTCTTTTAAAATCTGAATACACAGAGATTTATATGCTCAATTGTTATCTTTATAATGCCATTTTAAAACAAAAATCGAAGCCAGCTCTTTTTCACTTATAAAGAATGAATGGTACTTACTAGAGAATGTTATTTATTTTCAGATACTGTTTGCTATGAGGAAAATCCCAGACAGTGAAATTTGGAAGCCAGAACCTGAATCAATTGTAAGTCTTTCTGTAGATTAAATGGATTATTTTTTTCCTGTGGTTTTGCTGATGAGATAAAATTTTGTTGGCTGTTTTTATTTAAGTTCACTTTAATCAGAGCCACAGTAAACTTCCCCTTACTCACCAAAACTGCCCTTCCCTAAACAGGAACATGATAGAAACTCAGAGGGGGCACCTATCTGGCAACTCTATAATGCAGGATCAGAGAGAACTGCACTTTTTAACCCTGCTGTGAATCCTTTCCATGTGCCTCTGCTTCCCTTTAACTGAGCAAAAAATTTTAATACACTACTTCTTGATAACATGAATTGCTTCAACCCACTTCTGTTTCCGCCGCAAGAATCTCTCGATTTTTCATCCTGCCTCTTGCAGTGGAGATGTTATGTTGATAATGGATGCTTTCCCCACAGGATGTTCCAGCTTTGCCCATCACTACAACCTTCTGGGAGAGAAACTTGCCATCTGTGCCAGGACTGCTAAAGCTGATCGGATTTTCCATGTTCTTCACCTCTGTGGCTGTGGCTGGGTTATTTGCCTACAAAAAGGGACTTCTAGTTCAAAACTGAAAAAGGTGCCAATGCAAACCCTCACACTTGAGCAGTTTTCTTCGTGAGGTTTTTTTGGCATATACTTCCCTGTCTCCAAAATCAGATCAGGTCTGGAGAAGAGCAGAAAACAGTAGAGAGAAGAGGTTGGAGGGGAGGGATAAAGGAAGGGGATCCAAATTGAAAAAGAATCCCTTGAATCCGAACTTACTTCTGGCAGTAACTTTTTGGTTGTTGAATTTCTAGAATACTCTGCCAAGTGCTATCACCTGGAGGTTTTTATCCAGATTTCAGAACAGAAGTAACAAAATACCTCTGTAAAGCCTGTTCTGCTGAGATTTCCAGTTGTTTTTACACTTACATCTGAACCAGACCCTGAACTCTAAGTCTTCACAGGCACTTCCATCTCTAGTTGTAAACAAAGAGATTTGCGTGTGCCTTCCTGTGTGGTAGACTGAGAAAAGAAATCCATAGGTTAAAGAATAATTAACTAGTGAATGGAAATTTCTGGTAAGGATCTTTTTAGTGTTTTTATTTTTCACCCATATGTCCAGAGCCTACTCAGCACTTAAGGGGCAAGTCAGGCTAAATTTATCCTTCCAAGCTATGCAAGTGTGGCCATAGGTTGCTGGCATTTCCAGTGGCATATTTGTCCTACAGTGAGTTCACGGACAATGTTTTTACTGCCTTTGGCGGTGTGGCTGAATTTCAGCCTCCCTAGCTGTGTTCCCACTACCTGGAATGGCAGAGCTTGTGTGTCCCAGTCAAGTCCGTCCCTGTGCCGGGTCACATCTCCTCTGCCCAGAAAACTGGCAGGGCCCAGACTATAGCTGATGTGCACAGCAGTATGGCAGACCAGGCTGGTGGACCCCAGTGTGAACCGGGAACCTTGTGCTAATGCACAGACGCAGCCTTTCGAACCTTTTTTCACCCTGTCTGACATCTCTCTGCCTCTTTTAGCTCCCTGAGTTGCTGCAAGGTAGCAAGAGCATGAATTAATCTCTGCTTGCCCCAGGAAGTTGCAAAGCCGTCCATAAAAACCTTTTATGTATTTTTTTTCTTATCTCCTTGCTTTCTTTCATGTACTTTAAATTTATACTCTGAACATCTTGAGGCTGTCTCTTGCCTGGTAGCGCAGTGGGCTTGGAAATGTAGTGTTAGAATTAGGGAAAAAAAAAACCCCAACCAAAAAAAAGGGCAAACAAAAAAACCAACCAACAAACCCAGCTTAACTGCCCCCCAGCACTTGCATCATGCTGAACACAGCTTAGCTGACTTGGAGCCTCAGTCTCTTCTAACAGCCGTATTGATGGGATTAGCACTTCCACGTCTGCCTGCTGTGCTGTGTTGTGCTGGCTGTGCACTTCTGGTAACTAATCAAGGATCTAAATGATAGAGAGATCAAAGAGAACCATGGATAGGATGGTCACATGCAAGGGCTTCTGCCCTCCCTAGCTTGGTACTTTTTAAACAGTGTGAAAAAAAGAAAGGAAAAAAAGAAGAAAAAAGAAACAAAAATCCCACAAAACCTTAGGTGCCTACGTGTCAACCTGATGGTACCTTGTTCTGGGTATTTCTGCTGTTTTACATCTGCACAACACAAAACAGGAAGAGACAGGTATAACTGAGAACAGGGTTTGGTGCACATGAAGTTTGAGATGTCTGGAATTTTTCTGAGCCTGTTTGCACTTCTCCCTTCAACCAGTGCCGATTTATATGTAAAAAAATTGCAGTAAAAAGCCATGGTGGGAAGTGTAATAATATATCAGCAACTAGTGTGAGCAGACGGTGGAGGCACTGTATCACCAGTTTCAGGCAGTCTTTTTGGGCTAGCATCTGATATTGCTTGTGCAGAGTAGTACTTCATTCTCCAAATAGTCCCGTGGAAATTCACTGAACTACCTATGAAGCTGTAGTATTTGTGAACAGTGCATCAGTTTCTGGCCCTTAGGTTTCATTCTTTTTAACTTCATGTGCCAGTTAAAAATCTTGTAGCGGCAGCTTGGATTTTATCACAAATGAATATCCTCATAGCAGCCTTTTAAAATGCATAGGGGAACTTTTCAGACATAAGGATCTTTAAGTCAGAAGAACAGTGCAGCAGTGCACATATGGCCTTTCCCATTCTATCACATAGAGCGCTAATTGGCTGGGACATTTGCCTGCCACAGAGTGCTTCTATGTGGTTTACTCTCTGTGTGATTTATTTACTAAATGAATTAGGAGCCAGAAGATGAATGGGAACTGTGTAACTTCAGAGCTGTAGTGACTCAAACAATTCTCAAGCAGGAAATAAACATAGGAACCTAAATTTGGGAAGACATTTTTGAAGTCTTGGCCCGGTATTTGTAAGTGCTAGACGGCGAATACATACTTAACATAGAAAGAACTACTGCATTTGCAGATGAGTTCTCTGCCAAAACTGTTTGGAATTCAAGTCCTGCTTCTGTTGTAGAAATACTCTGCAGGTCTCTAAAGAGGAGCAGATCCATGAGACTAATGAGAATAAATTGGTTTTATTCACATCCAAAATGTATCTCTCTCTTCTTTGCTCCTGAATCTGGCAGAGGTTTACCGAGTCTAGCAAGAAAATGTTGTGTGCCACAGGAGCAGAAAATCCAAGGAAAAACAGAAGTTAGGTATAGTTAGAACTGAACGGAATCATAACCAAAGCTTTTTGTGACACTTGTCATTTAAAAAAAAAATATGTAGTTATAAACCTTTCTTATTCTTAGTTTTAAAGTGAAACAAAAATAGAAAAAATACCCCACGCAAAGCATTTCTCAGGTTATTCTGCCACAACTGAAAGTAGTTGCGACTTAAGGTCTCAAATTAAATTTGGATGCCCTGAGATTTCTAGCCAGATCTGATGGAGCTGGGAGATCTGAATTGCAACATCTGTATTAGCACTCAAAAGTCTCTATCTTCTTCCTCCCAGACTGCCAAGGCATTAGGAATGCTCTCTTTGTCTTTACAGCCGTGTCTTGCTATGATTATGCTGAGGAGTTTATCACCACTATGGGATTAAAAAGAAGGACTTGCTGCCGTTTTCTTGACATCTTCCACATAAAAGGAATATGTGGCACTTTGTGTATGTGGATGCCAGTGTGACGGGAAAATTGACAAGTGTAGGTAGAGACCCAAGTTGCTTCCCCATGGCTAGAGGGAACTGTCAGCTCTGGCTTACATTTTAAGAGTTCCTTTGTGCCAACCCTTCAAAGAGAGGAATGAAGTCTGGCTTAACGGGTAACCAGTCGTGCTGTATTCTTAATTTATTAACACGTTTGATGAGAAATCTGGTATCATGAAAGTTCCAGCAGTTTACCAGCTTCATAAAATGTATAATAGGAACAATCATGGAAATAATTGTATTTGTCTTTTATGACTCGATTTGTGTTACCATGCATATTTTGTAAGGCTCTTAAGAGTATGAAAAAAAAAAAAAAGAGGTTCACTTTCTTGTACACTGTTCTGGTAGCAACTGTATATCACAAAGGATGCTGGGTCACGGCATGAAAATCTGTGTTAACCAAAGTACTTAAAAGCTAATTGTATAAACTACTTGACAATAACAAGTAAGTGTGCAATCTGAGGCAGCCCCTTGTCTTTAACTAGTGCATTTTTTTCTCAGTCCAGATCTTGATTCCAAATAGCACATCTGCTGTCAATACAACAAAGACATGAATCATAATTAACTATGTGTCTGAGCATGGTCCATTACTGGAACCCAAGGCCTGGAGGAGAAGCTAGGGACTTCTCTTAAAATAATCTTCCTGTGTCCTCAATGGGACTATTGTTTCACTGAGGTAGACTTTACAGAAGTGCAGAAATTTTAAGATTCCTTTTTTTCTTTTTTTTGAGACATGAAAGAAATATTTTTGAGGAAGAAGGAATTGTACGTCCTCCAAAAGCATTTGGATGCAGAAGGGAGCCAGGGTTGAATGACAATAGATCTGCCACTGCATTAAATCGCAGGTTACAAATGCTCACAAATACACCTGACCTGTGTTTAAATGGACTACCATTCCCTCTCCCCTCTCCACCACTGCAAGATCACCTTGATCTTATAATCTGTTCTTCAGTAGACATAAAAACGGGGTGGCCAAAGCAGTCTTTCAAAGTATCTCTACAGTCAAATCGTTTAGGCGTTGTCATAGACTGCTGCTTCTAGCGTGTCTCCTGTGGCCATGTACAGGTCAGTGTTCAGTGGTGCCTGCCTCTGTGTTTTGGAAAAAAAGAGTGACTTCACGTTGCAGGAATATATATGCTGTGTGTGTGATAAATTTGTGCCTTTTATAACTGTAGCATTTTCTCAAGTGCCTCTGTGGTGACTGTCTCCCTTGGTTTCCTTCTTAAGTTCCCTTTTCAATAGGCTCTGCAGATATTTTTATCTGACAGCTGTGACCTTTTTTTAACCTTAATTAGAATCAATAAATATTGTCATGTCACATTTACTGTTTGAGGCTTTTCTTTTGTGGAAGCCCCTTTTGACTTGGTTGTGATGGTGAGTATTACTTAGTAATGCAACATTTTTCATTTCATACTGAAGCCAGTGAGGTATCTTCAGCTTTTCTCAGTAAAGAAAGCTCTGTAAAGAAGAAAGGAGAGAAGGATAAAAAAAACAGGCAAACTCCAAAAAAGTGAAAAACCTTCCCTAACCCCCCAGAAAAACAAACACCAAAAAAATCAAACCACATTTGATAATAGTTCTTCCTAACATATAGATGGCCAACTGTCTGATACTGAAGAATTAGTTTGTTATGCTGTAGGTAGGTTTGGAGTGTCCCAATCATGAACATCTCTCTTTTGCAGTACCTTGTTTATGAGAACATGCATGGGCAGCAACATGTTTTATAGCTGCACATAAGAGTCAAGGGCAGGTGGTATGTGGTTGTAACTGAACATGGGAAGAAACAGACCTTGTACCAAATACTGTGTGGTGTAAACATAAAAAAGAAAACAAACTGGAAGAAAGTAAAGACAAAAATCACTGGTTTAATTTCATCCATCTGCTGTGTGTCAGTGCAAGAGAGGTAATGTAACTGAAGAACAAATTCAGCCTTGGGAAGGGACCTGTGTTTCACAAAAAAGTCTATGAATACTGGAAAAAGCGTAACCATACATGTGAAAAACGTGTCAAAAGCATGATGTGCTCTTTGTATAGGCTTAACTTTCAGTATTACTTACAAGTTATAAAGGAGCACAAATACCATAAAAGCAAATATCCTCAGCTAATCCTTTGCATGCTCTATAGAGAATCCATCCCCGAAGAAACGTATCGGAACCCTCAAAGCAGCTCTCGAATGGTTATGACTCTTAAACGTTGCTGCCTTGGGTCAGATGTGGACTACCTCTTTAACCCTGTGTTCAGACATACCCTGTGGCATCCCAGAGGAGGCACTGAAATGTTGCTATTGTTTTCTTTATTTATTTACTTACTTTCTTACAAAGCTTTCAGAGCGCATGTCAAAGAGATGATGTCAGCCAGGGGGCACTTCATTATCTCCGGCAGTCCAGCATACAGAAAATTAATTTGGACAGATTAATACAGGAGAATGCGTTTTGTATAACATGTATAGCAGATACTTACACGATTTCCTGAGAAACCAATTGGAAATCCCACTCGTTGTTTAGGAAAGGATGGGATGTGTTGTCGTAGTTTAACCTGGCAGCTGGCAACTGGGCACTAGGCAGTTGCTCACTCACCCTCCCCTTCCCCCACAGCGGGATGGGGAGGAGACATGGACAAAAGGGAAAACTCCTGGGTTGAGATAATACAGTTTAATAAGGCAACAAAGGAAATACTACTAATACTACTAATAATAGGAGTGATAATTATTATGAGTATGCAAAATAAACTATATGGAATACAATTTTTCTCACCACCCATTGCCCAATCCACAGCCAGTCCCTGGGCAGAGAACACAGACCCCTCAGATTTTTGCAAATTTCACGGAATTCCCCCAAAAGGCCAAACTCCCAGAAAAATTCAAACTCCGGGAAAACTGAAAAGCCAATGGCTTTCTCCCCCCAGCCAACCCCATTCCTAAACTGAGCATGGCATCCATGGTATGGAACATTTCCACGGGCCAGCTTGGGCTGGCTGCCTGGCTCTGCTCCCTCCCAGCTCCTGCACACCTCCTTATCAGCTGAATGTGAGAGACTGGAAAGAGGCCCTTGATTTCCTAGCAACAACTAAGAACCTTAACGTTATCAACATTCTTCTGGTACTAAATCCAAAATACAGCAGCTACTGAGAGGAAGATTAACTCTGTCCCAGCTGAAACCAGGATGTGTCTTTGCAAATTATTTGGCTAAATCATACAAAACTCACTTCTAGTATAAGAACTGAGGATCGTTTTTAATTCTCAGCTTGTATAAATACACCAATCTACTCATTGAAGCAAATTCCGAAACCTTTGAGGGACACTGAAGTTTTGCCTTCTGGCTCAAGGGGGGATAAATTCCCTTCGGACCTGTGGAGTTGCCTCAGAAAAAAAAGCATCCAAGAATGAAAGGCAAAACTGGCCTCAGATGGTACAGAACTGAGATACAGTTTGGTATCTACTGTAAACAGGATGAGGCTTTCTGTTTAATTTAGACCAATATATTAAGGCCCAAGTTTTTGCCAACTCGTTTGAGGTGCTTCTGTCCACAGGGCTGCCAAGCCACAGTTCTTGGCTGGCTGGTGAGCGGGGAGAGAGGGGCTCCTCGCCTGGTAATTCAGCCCGCACAGGACTGGAGGAGTCCTGTGGACGTGTCCTTCTCCCTCACTCTCTGTATAGGAGGATACCTAAATTGCTGGGGTTTCTAACTTTAATATCTCAGTTATGTGTCTCAAATACGCGGGATTAACTCATATCTAATGCACATGTTTCACTCGTTCTGCAAAGACATTCAAAGAGCGCGTGATATTTACCCACCTAGGGAGCAGCTCGGGAGCCGCAGCACAGTAGCTTTGTGCCTTTCTGACACCTGAGGGCACCTCGTCCGGCCTCCAGCTGCTGCTCCAAAAGGCGGCAGCTCTTCCAGAGGTCCTGTGTCCTCAGCCAGCAGAGACGCACTTTGGATACCAAACTGGGCAGCCCCTGCCTCCCACCAGCTGCTGGTGGCCGTCACGTACTTACGTGCTGCCTTGGGGTATTTGGCTTTGGAGAAATGCAAGCACGGATAACCCAGGCCCTGAGAACCTAACGTGATGCAAGTTAATAAATTGCATGTCAAAAGGTAGCTGCACATATAATAGGTTAATACATAGCTGTCCTTTACGCAGGCAGGCTACACAACGATCTTGTTGGTCACTGAAAAGAAAAACAAAGGCATGATATTCTAGTCAGAAGAGTAGCGGTGTTTCCTAGCAAAGCCTTCGGTTAGCAGCTGAGTGCCAAGTTAAGCTGTAAAAAGGATACACCTGAGGAAGAGGGTTTGTAAGTTGATTTTAATTTGCAGGATTGTTACAGTCAGTAGCAATAGGCTATTCTGAAGCTAGGCTATACAAAGCTCAAGAATGAATTTTAAATAGCTATGATGATAAGCTGTGAAACACACACTCAGGGTCTTGTCCACTGGGTCTTTACCCAGTGCCGTGCTGGCTCACCCCAGTTTTCCATTCTTCCTGGCCTTGCTGAAAGAGGCAAACAAAGTTGTTTTGAGTTTTTACATCCTTTGTAGGTCGAAGATGATCTCTGTGTTTTGACAGAATGTGAGAGATACCTTCTCTAATTTAGAAGTAAAGGGTTGTTAGCTTTCGCCCAGGGTTGGTTTTTGCTATGTGCACAGGGAACTTTTCTGTTAGCAGTTTTGACAATCCCTCCTTAACAGAACGGCCCTAACAAAATAATCAATATCCATCCAGCTCCATTTACTCCAGCATCTACAGGCTCTGTAGACTCCCTCCCCGCCATGCCTGCAGCTTCGAGAGGGGGAAAAAAGCTTCATCCAAATCCAAGCAATATGTTCATCATCTGACCTGCAGCAGAAAGGGTCTGAGCAAATACAGCCCAGCCTCACCTGCCCAAGCGCATAAAGTCATTGAATGCCAATAGTCACTTTGGGGAGGGGGGGTCTCATCAAGTGCCATTTCCCTGCGGCAGCAGAGACTTGAAGAAGAGCTCGAGGAGGCGGTAGCCAGCAGAAACTCCAGCCTTTGGCTCATTGGGTTTGTCAAATGGCTCGGTTCTCTCCGGCACCACCTTCTAATGGGATTCAACACCACACTCGAATATGCTCTGATGCTTGGGTGGGAAGGAGGGGAGAAAAGGGAGCATATTAATAATGCACTGAGGCATCCTTGTCAGCTCTCAGGCTGTTCGCTCCCAATTTGCATATGCTCCAAGTTGTAAGAAAACACTTTGCACAGCAGTGCTGCATTTAGCAGAAATTACATTATAATTTCAGATGTGGAAACTTGTATTCCAGGTGTGAGGCAGTGAGATGTCCCATTGGGCTGTGCAGTTGTTATCTTAAACAATTGAAATGCATGCTTGCGCTTAATCAAAATCAAGGGGCGACGTCACTCCAGCCTCCACTTGTCAATCCAGCCCCAAGTGGAAAAAGAATATTAAACTCAATTAGAAACTACGTTATTCCCCAATAATTTCTTTATGAGCTGGGGTTTGGCCAGAGCGCTTTTTCAGGTGTTGTCTATTTGAGCCAGCACCTCTAACTCTCTCTGCAAAGCAAACTGCCCCCAAAGAAACCCCCTGCTCAGAGGAGGGGAGTGCTCAGGTGCATTTAGGATCTGCACTCTCACTTTTCTTCCAGGTCCTTCATGCTGCCACGCAGCAGAAGACTTCAGCTGCCCTTCCGAGGATGTCGTGCAGTGCCAGCAGAGGGGTGGCTCAGCAGCCAGTTCATTGCCCTGATTTCTGCCAGGGACTGACTACTGCCAGGAGGCAGAGGCTGCAGGGATGGAGCCTGCGCATCTTGGCTTCCTCCAGTGTGGCATGCCATAGAATGACAGAATCATAGAATGGTTTGGGTTGGAAG
>Ga0181612_112254_pt1 | contig 20291 bp, 10 predicted proteins | sample HoacroProtozoa21_FD_119630 | JGI IMG/M metagenome (GOLD analysis project Ga0181612, IMG submission 119630) | Hoatzin crop microbial communities from Cojedes, Venezuel. Combined Assembly of Gp0051906, Gp0051904, Gp0051908 | reverse complement strand
CTTCCGTAAGGGGCGCATGTCAACCGTCCCACGATGTAACGTCAGCGGACTGACGGTCCGTAAAAAAGGTAGGAGACCTTCGGTCGTTTTGACTACTGGACAGTTACAAGCCCACACCCTTTAGGGAGTGGGTAGTTGACTGCATGCCTTATTTTACGCAAAGATACTTTGTTCACCATCCTTTTGCAAGTGAAGGGGAAGTGTCTGGCATAGCGCATATCAGCCCGTTTGTGGAGGAAAGTCACTATCTTTGTGCCTGTAACATTATTTCACATTTTTTATGAAAATCGCATTCTTCGATTCAAAGAGCTATGACAGGACCCTGTTCCAGGAGATAGGCAAGTCATATGACTACGAGCTTTATTTCTATAAGGAGCGCCTCAGCATGAACTCGGTGCGGCTGGCCTCCGGAATGGACGCTATCTGCATATTCGTCAACGACGAGTGCAACGCCCCCGTCATAGAGCGCCTGTGCGAGTACGGAGTCAGGCTCATCGCCCTTCGGTGCGCAGGTTTCAACAACGTGGACCTGGATGCCGCCAGGGGGAAGATAAGCGTTGTGAGGGTACCGGCATATTCTCCCCACGCAGTGGCGGAGTACGCTGTGACTCTCATGCTTGCCCTGAACCGGAAAGTATACCGCTCATGGAACCGCACAAGGGAGGGCAACTTCAAGCTGAACGGCCTCATGGGATTCGACATGTACGGGAAGACCGCCGGAATAGTTGGACTCGGAAGAATAGGCAGGGAGACCGCCAGGATCCTTCGCGGATTCGGGATGGACGTGCTTGCATACGACATTTCCCCGGATAGTGAATTCGTAAGGCAGAACGGCATAGGGATGGTGACTCTTGACGAACTCTATGAGCGGAGCGACATAATATCCCTTCACTGCCCTCTGACCGAAGAGAACGTGCACATGATAAATGCGGACAGCATCCTGAAGATGAAATACGGGGTGATGATCATTAACACCAGCCGCGGAAAGCTCATAGACTCCGATGCGCTCATAGACGGCCTGCGCTCAAACCAGATCGGCTCCGTAGGCCTTGACGTCTATGAGGAGGAGGCCGATTACTTCTACGAGGACAGAAGCGACAGGATGATCGATGACAACAACCTCGCTATCCTTCTGATGATGCCAAATGTAATCGTATCCTCCCACCAGGCCTTCTTCACGAAGGAGGCGGTCCACAACATTGCCGTGACCACCCTTGAGAATGTCCGGCAGTTCCTCTGCGGAGGGCCTCTTGAAAACGAGGTGAAGGCGGGATGAGCATGCCCAGCGCATCCCATTTCTGATGAAAAGACATTCAATGGCCGGCAGTGATGCCGGCCTATTATATATAAATTCGTGAATTGAAAGACAAACGTTTCCGAGGGGATAGGATAAAAAAAAGACCACCCCGAAAGTGGCCTTGGATTAAATTTCATTATCTTAGACAAAATATCGCATTATGTCCATACGTCCACATCCAATTTTTTGGTATAAGAATCTAATGTTCTTATTGCAAATTATAAACATTTACATCGTCTTATTCTTTTCTGTTAAAGTACTTATAAGAAAAAAAATGAAACCGTGGGGAAAAGTCGCACTAATCATTTTCATAATACTTGAATTGTTCTTAATGCTATATCGAGCCTTTAATTATATCCCATATAAATTACTCTATCCATATCTATAGCCATAGAACTACTTATTCTTCAAGTAATTAAAATACCATGGGCTTGTCACAATATATGGATATCCTGTTTCATTAACATCTTTCGCAACCTTTTTATACCAAGGTATCAAATCGCCGATACCGGCAACATCAAAAATGTCTATGTTTTTGGAATAAATTTTACCATCACGCACTACATCAATACGAACATTATTTCCCGCGTCATAATGATAATTATTGTCGCCATTAATTCTCCACGGTGCATATCCTTCAATCAAATCTGAATTTTCTAATTCCCACTCATAGGCTCCATTATCTGCTATTTCATCCAATGTACCTGAAAAAGATAATGAGTCTGGTGCGACTTGATATGCCTTCATATTATATCCATCTTCAAACAATCTTGGCTGTCGATTCTTAAATAATCTTTCATATACTTTTTGCTTACCATCTTTTTCAATTATACCTATTTCTTCCATAGGTAGGGGCTGGGCGCCGTATTCCGTATCGGGTGTTTTTCTTTTTGCTAACCGGCCCATCATCGTCCCTTGGAAGCAGTTCTTCAAGGACAGTGATCCGTCCCTTTCCAGGCCATTCATCCGGCCTTGGAAACACCTCTTCCACAGCCCTCCAAAGTGTCATTTCTACACTTTTGAAAATGGGTGAAAACGGCTCTTTTTTCGCCACTGCGACCTTTGTCCGAGTCCACTTTATCACTTTTTGCGAGTTTTAAAAGGTATCTGGAAATCAATCATTTGAATCGTTTTGCATCTCCACATCGTCCACTTTCGAACCCCGAGATGTTTTTTGCGTGCCCTAATCTCCTAATTTTGTAACGGGAGATCCCTACGGGACTTCCTTTGCCACATGCAGGGAAATACACAATTTTTGTTTTTCAATACAAACTACTAACCGTCTCGCAAAATGAGAAAAGTCCTAACGATTTCACTGATGCTCCTGAGCATTTGCGCTTTTGCCCAGAAGCAGTCCGTCAGGGGAGTGGTGACCGACCAGAACGGCGAGCCTGTCGCAGGGATGATGATCCTTGAGAAGGGCACCAACAACGGAGTCACGACCGACCTGGATGGAAGCTACTCTCTGACGGTGTCCTCCCCGGATGCCACTATCGAGTATTCCGCACTCGGATACAAGACCGTCACCGAAAAGGTCGGCGGAAGGACCCAGATCAACGTCACCTCCCCCGAGGAGGCGCTGATGCTTGACGCCGTGGTCGCCATCGGCTACGGCTCCGTGAGGAAGAAGGACCTCACCACCGCGGTATCCACCGTATCCACCGAAGACATGCAGCTTCGTCCCGTAACCGAGGCTTCGGGATTCATACAGGGAAAGGTGGCCGGTGTGCAGGTGACCCAGACAAGCGGCCTCCCGGGCAGCGGTATGACCGTCCGCGTCAGGGGCGCTTCGTCAATCGCATCCTCGAACGATCCTCTGTACGTTGTCGACGGAGTCCCCGTCGGTGACGGAAACTACGCGATCGCATACCTTTCGCCTAACGACATCGAGAGCATGCAGATCCTCAAGGACGCATCCTCGGCTGCCATCTACGGATCGCGCGCCGCAAACGGAGTCGTGCTCATCACCACCAAGCACGGTGAGAAGGGGAAGGGGCCCAAGGTAAGCTTCAACGCCTACGTGGGATTCGCGAAAGTGGCAAAGACCTATGACGTTCTGAACGTCGAGCAGTACAAGGACCTCATGGACGAGATCGGCGGAGCGACGCTTCCCGACGGCCTTACCGACAACACCGACTGGTTCAAGGAGGCCTACCGCACCGGCATCAACCAGAACTACCAGCTAAGCGTATCCAACGCGAACGACAAGTCCAACTACTACATAGGAATGGGATACAACGACGAGCAGGGTATCTTCCGCGTAGCCTACAACAAGAGGTACAACCTCAAGACCTCCTTCGAGACCAGGCTCTACAAGTGGCTCAAGGCCGGAACCAACATCGCCTACTCCCACTACAAGAACAACGGGATCATCTCCGGAACGGGCTCCAACCGCGCCGGCGTCGTGCTTTCCATAATTAACACCCCTACCTATGCGAAGGTCTGGGACGAGAGCGACCCCACCCATTACTGGACGCAGTTCTACGGTGCGAACCTGACGACTCCCGCCGAGAACATCGCCCGCACCGAGAACAACTTCGATGAGACCGACAGGATCATCGGCTCGGTCTACGCCCAGATAGACTTCGGACCGCATCTCAACTTCAAAACCACAACCAGCATGGACCGCCGCTGGGTTCACAGCTACTCTTTCCTGGATCCCATCTCCACTTCATACGGAAGGACCCAGCACGGAGAGGCTTCCGACTCCAGGAGCGACGACCGCAGGATGGTCTATGACAATATCTTCACCTATACGAACGTATTTGCCGAGAAGCACAGCCTCGAGGTGATGGCAGGAACATCCGCCACGACATCTGTGTGGGAGCAGCTCTCCGGAAGCCGCAACTACTTCTCCGACCAGTACGGCAACGTCATCTACGGACTTAACGGAGGTAACAAGGGCGGTCTTCGCGGACAGAGCCAGGGGCTCTCGAAGTGGGCCATTATGTCCTACCTTGGCAGGGCAGCCTACAACTACGACAGCAAGTACTACCTTACCGTGAACTTCCGCGCTGACGGCTCCTCAAAGCTCGCCCCCGGGCACAAGTGGGGACTCTTCCCTTCGGTATCGGCAGCGTGGAGGATATCCGCCGAGCCTTTCATGCAGGGCATATCCTGGATTGACGACCTGAAGATCCGCGCAGGCTGGGGCCAGCAGGGCAACCAGTCCGGTCTTGGCGACTACGCATGGGTGCAGACCTATTCGACAAACTACTTCGACTGGACCAACAGCGAGTATGCCGAGGCCACCCCGACACTTGGCGGTAAGTCCAACATCGGAAACAAGGAGCTCACCTGGGAGACCACGACCCAGACCAACGTCGGAATCGACCTCTCAACTCTAAATGGAAAGCTCAGCTTCACCCTCGACGGCTACTACAAGTACACCAAGGACATGCTTATGAGCGTGCCTCTTCCTTCGCCCTATCCCGACATCTACCGCAACGAGGGCGAGATGAGCAACTGGGGACTCGAGTTCGCCATGAGCTCGGTGAACTTCAGCCGCAAGGACTTCACCTGGACCACCGACTTCAACATCTCGATGAACCGCAACAAGCTCGAGAAGCTATCCCTTCAGCAGGTATACTACTATGCCAGCACTTCCGAGGCTACAAGCGAGAACGTAGTGCGCATGACACCCGGCCAGCCCCTTTCCATGTTCTGGGGTTACAAGGCCGAGGGTGTGGATCCTGAGACCGGAATGATGATCTACGCCGACCTCAACGGCGACGGCAAGATAAACGCCTCCGACAAGACCTACATCGGAAACGCCAACCCCAAGTTCGTATGGGGTATGACCAACAACCTTTCCTACAAGGGATTCAACCTCAGCTTCCTTATCACCAGCTCGGTGGGGAACGACATCTACAACGCCTCCAAGATAGAGATGGTCGGAATGCACGGAGGGGAGAACCAGATCACCGACGTCCTTCGCCGCTGGCGCACCCCCGGAATGGTTACCGACATCCCCAAGGCCGGAGAGCTTTACAACATAAGGGCATCCAGCCGCTGGATCGAGGACGGCTCCTACGTCAAGATAAAGAACATCACCCTTTCCTATGACGTCAAGGCTCCATTCCTTCAGAAGCTTCACATCACAAAGCTCCAGCCCTACCTCACGCTGGACAACATGATAACTTTCACAAAGTACACGGGCTACGACCCCGAGATGAGCCAGTACACGAGCGCGACCAACATGGGCATCGACTGGGGAACCTACCCCAACGTCAAGACCGTGACGCTCGGAATCAACGTGGATTTCTAAAGACAGGAGGACACAACAATGAAAAAAGCCTATACAATACTATCACTCTCAGCAATTCTGTGCCTGAGCGCATGCGACCTGGACCTCTATCCCGAGACCTCCTACAACGAGGGCAACGTGACCGTGTCCGAGGAGACCGAAAGCCAGTACTCCACAAGGGCTGACATGGAGGGACTCCGCAACTCCCTTTACAACAGCTGGATGAAGGATATCCAGGAGAAGGACCTCCTCGACTGGCTGGTATACTCTGAGTGCAGGGCTGACAACGCCTATGCCGGCAACCCCTCCACAAGCGAGATCATGACCATCGAGTCCAACACCCAGGACGCCGACAACTACAACGTGAAGAGGGATTGGGACTGGTACCAGAGCCAGGTCAGCAATGCAAACCAGATCATCTGCAACATCGACTCGGTAGCCATCAAGGACAGGAGCCTTTCCACCACCGAGCACGACCAGTGGAAGAGCGAGGCTCTCATCTGGAGGGCCTACCTCCTTCTGAAGATGACCTACCTTTGGGGCGACGTCCCGATGGTTACGACCATCCCTCCTGCAATCACCGCCGAGAACGTAGAGCAGGTATACTCCGAGTACTTCCCCGCCAGGACTCCGATAGGGGAGGTATACGACCGGATGATATCGGACCTTGAGTACGCATCCCAGCACGCTCCCGATGTGAACTCTTCCAACAAGATGCTCATGAGCAAGGCCGTGGCCTGCGGGCTCCTCGCCAGGATCTACGCCGAAAAGACCCGCCAGGACTGGTCCAAGGTGGCCCAGTACTGCCAGAAGGTCGAGGATATGGGATTCACCCTCTGCCCCAGCTACGGGGACCTGTGGTACTATGACGACACCGACGCTGCGCGCAACACTTCCGAGTCTATCCTCGAGGTCACCTGGAGCCGCTCAAACGGCAACTGGATCTGGATGATGTTCCACCGCAACTACTACAGCCCCGACGACAGCTTCACATGGATAAAGTGGGTCACCCCTTCAAGGGACCTCATAAAGGCCTATGACGCCGAGGGCGACACCCAGAGAAAGGCTGCCAGCATCATATTCGACCAGTGCGCATGGAGCAGCTACTACCCGGCGGACTCCTACGCATTCATGCACAAGACCCCGACCAACGCCTCCAGCTGGATAATCATGCGTCTTGGAGAAATATACCTCCTCCATGCGGAGGCCCTCACGATGATGGGCGATCTCTCAGGTGCCGCAGCCTATGTGAACAAGATCCGCGAAAGGGCCGGCCTGCCAGATCTCAAGAGCAGCGCCACCTCCTCGCAGAGCGCGATGCTTGACGCCGTCCTCCATGAAAGAAGGCTAGAGCTCGCATTCGAGGGATTCCGGTTCTTCGACCTGGTGCGTCACGACAAGGCCGCAGAGGTATGCGCCGCCGTCGCTGCGGCAGACTCATACTGGTCGCCAAGAAGCCCGCTTACCGAGGAGACCATCCTCATGCCGGTATCCCTTACCGCAATGGACAACAACCCCTCGCTTACCCAGAACCCTGGATATTGATACGCTCTAGATATGAAAAATGTTCTTAAAATGCTCCTTCTATCATGCCTGGTATGCTCCTGCGCATGTTCAAAGAGCGATAGCAACACTCCTTCGAAGAACTCAAAGGAGAATCAGAAGGAGGCCACCCAGACCGAGACCGCATCCGATGCGACGGCCTATGTAACCACCGCTGACAGGACGAAGCTCTTCGCAAGCGAGGGCATAGCCTTCGGGGAAGCCTCCAGCATGTCCCCCTATGCCGTCAAGTTCACTGACGAGGAGTATCAGAGCGTCGACGGGTTCGGCGCCGCGATAACCGTATCGACATGCTACCTTCTTTCGAAGATGACCTCCTCCGACAGGACGGCTTTTCTCAGGCAGGTGTTCGACCCGGATAGCGGAATAGGCTCCAGCCTCATCCGCATAAGCATCGGCGGATGCGACTTTTCCTGGGACTATGGAGACTCCGGGATATCCTCCGAAGGAAGGTACACCTGGTGCGATGACGAAGGCCTTTCGAACTTTTCGGCCCACCCCATGGACACGAAGTACCTCATCCCCATCCTCAAGGAAATCATTGCGATCAATCCTTCCGTAAAGATAATGGGTAGCCCCTGGACGGCACCAAGGTGGATGAAGCTCAATTCCTCCCTTACCGAGAGCCAGTACAGCTGGACCGGCGGAAGGCTCAACCCCAAGTACTACTCCGACTATGCGCAGTATTTTGTAAAGTGGATACAGTACATGAAAGGGCAGGGAATCCCCATCTATGCGGTGACACCCCAGAACGAGCCCCTCAACGCAGGCAACTCCATGTCCATGCTCATGCCGTGGGAGGACTGCAGGGACTTCGTGAAGGTCCTCGGCCCGGCGCTTTCCGAGGCGGGACTCTCCACCAAGGTCCTCATCTTCGACCACAACTACAACTACGACGGCCAGGAGGACCAGAAGAGCTATCCTCTGAAGGTCTACGCCGACGCGGATGCATCCAAGTGGGTCGCCGGCTCGGCATGGCACAACTACGGGGGAAGCGTGAGCGAGCTTGACAACATCCTTTCTTCCGCGCCTGACAAGGAGATATATTTCACGGAGGCCTCAATCGGCACGTGGAACTACTCCTTCGACGGCTGCCTGATAAACGATTTCCGTGACATATTCATGGGAACCCTCCAGAGGCAGGGAAAGGGCGTGATAATGTGGAACCTCATGCTCGATGACAAGAAAGGGCCCTACACCAACGCCAGCGGCTCCTGCACCACATGCTACGGCGCAGTGACAATCATGAGCTCCGACAGCAAGACCATAGAGCCCTACTCCCAGTACTACAATGTGGCGCACTGCTCGAAGGTCATCCGTCCCGGTGCCACAAGGATCGGGACGAAGGGATACACCGCAAGCGGCATACAGTACCAGGCGTACCGCAACACCGACGGCTCCTACGGGGTCATCATCCTCAACGAGAACTCCGCCTCGCAGCAGCTGGTATTCTGCTCGAGCAAGCATTCGGTCAAATACACCGTGCCCGCAAAGAGCATAGCATCAATTTCTTGGAAAGACTAAAACATGCAATTACAGATGAAAACGATATCCAGGATAGCCATCGCAGCGATGGCCCTTGCCGGAGCCTTCTCCTGCAAGACAAAGGAAATGAATGTCCGTCTCACAGACGTGGGACCCGACGTGACGGTCTCCTCCTGCGACCAGAGCGCGTTCATGGGCGGAACGGTGTCCTTCAGCGCGCTACTTGAGGATGACGACTTCGACCTTTCGACACTGAAGGCCAGTCTTCTCTTTGACGAGACTTCGGTAGCCGACACGACCATAAGGACAAAGACCGAAGGCACGTATTCGGCCACCCTGTCCGTCCCCTTCATGGCGAACATCCCTGACGGGACCGCCACACTCCGCCTTGCCGCAACCAACGTCGGCACCGGCGTCACGACGGTGGACGTCCCTGTAAAGGTCTACCGTCCGGTATTCGACCACCTGGACCTTCTGACCTCTGACGGGACAACCTACACGATGACTCTCTCCGACGAGGAGTTCGTCTACGAGGTGGAGGGCAGCTTCCCCGCTGAGGTGAACGCCACCATAAGCGGAGAGTACCAGGGCGTGACCTACGATTTCGGATGGGCGGGGACCGCAGTGGAGCTTGACGCCACCGACTACATACCCTTCTCCAACGGAGTGGCAGGGAACTACGCAATCTCCTTCAGCACATACTCGTTCGAGGCTTCGCCGTTCGTATCGCTTACCGTAAACGGAACCGATGCCGCGATGCTTTCAAAGGACAGCTATGCGGCTGTCGTCAGCCTCAGCAGGGGAGGAGACGTCACTATCGAAGGCTACGCCCCCGGATTCTCCGACTGGACAATCGACGAGGACTTCTTCGAGGACAAGGGTACTGACGGAACCTACGGATTCCTCGCTTCCGACGGACTCTACCGCATCATCATAAACGTATCCTCGAAGTTCCTCGGAGCCGAAAAGATGTCATCAACGACAGAGACCGGAACCCTCGAGACCACAGGAAGCGTATGGATGATCGGCGGAAGCTGCTACGGAAAGCCTTCTATATTCACAGCCAGCTGGGATCCCGAGAACGACGGACTCTGCTTCGCCGAGGTCGAGGACAAGGTGCACCAGCTCACATTCACCGGCGGAGTGTCCATCGCGACTTCGGGTGTGAACGTGAAGATCTTCCATCAGAAGAGCTGGGGAGGCGAGTTCGGGTACTCGGACATCACAACCGACAGCGACCTCGTCTACATAGGTGACGGCAACGGAAACGGAGACAACGGCAACATCTACCTAAAGGACGGCGTCACCCTGGAGATCGGCGGCGTATACCGCTTCACCCTTGACCTCAACTCCAACGTCCTTCACTTTGCGAAGGTCGGCCAGGTCGAGGTAGAGCAGCCCGCGGTGACTTTCGCAGGGACCGAGATGACAGCCACATCCACGACCGATTACGAGGTGACCGTATCCCTTACCAAGGGACAGACCATCGAGATTGGCGGAATATCCGACCTCTCGTCCTACTGGATCGATCCCGACTACTTCACCCTGAGCGGCTCCACCCTCACCTTCAACGCCGCAAGCGGCAACTACAAGGTAAAGCTCAACACTTCGATGAAGTACACCACATTCCTAAGGATGAAGGACTCCGACTCATCCTCCACCGCCACCCTCGAGGACGGGCACGGACTGTGGATGATGGGATGGGGAGGCGCACACCCCGTGATGACAAGCCAGTTCGGATGGGATACATCCAACGCATATTCCCTGGCGGAAGTGGACGACCTGGTATTCCAGCTTACCGGAATAGCCGTCGCCGAGAGCGATGGCGATACCATGGGCGGAAGGCTGCGCTACGACTACATGTCCATCAAGTACTTCTCACAGCAGGGATGGGGCAACGAGTGCGGAAAGCCTTACGGAACGGAGACTACGGTGACCCTGACGGAAAGGGCTTCGTCCCTGATAAAGCTGGACGGCACCAACATCTCCCTCGCTGACGGAGTCACCCTCGAGGAGGGCCAGACCTACGTCCTTTCAATCGACCTTTCCAAGGCCCAGAGCGACCTTGTCGAGACCATCGACTTCTACAGGAAGTAGCTCGTGAAAAGATTCGGAAAAATAGTTGCAGGCCTTGCGGCCGTGGGTGGATTCGCTCTGCCCGCGGCCGCCCAGGGCCGGCTTCCGAACCCGGTGAACCGGGACTATCCGCAGAGGATACTGTCCCACAATGTTGTTTTAGGTGAAGGAAGGCTCCAGGCGGCGCTGCCGCTTGACAGCCTTCTTCTGCTTTCGATGCGTTTCGTGGTGAATTGTCCCGAGACTGTGGTACCCTCGGGGGAGAGCCTTCCGTGGTACCTGGTCACGTCCCAGCTCGAAGACGACGGCTCCTTCATGGAGAACCAGAACAACCAGGGCGGCAACTTCTTCTTTGCCATGGAATCCTTCAGGAGGTACTACGCCTTCTTCGGCGATGGGGGCGCCCTGGCCCCGTGCACGGCGCTTCTTGAAAGGATAAACCGCTACCTCACCCCCTCGTCGTGGTACTGGGGCGGCATGCCAAGGACACAGGACGACACTCCGGATGGAGTATACGAGGATACCTGGGGGGAGCCGGACAAGATGAGCATGGTCGCTCTCGGATGCATCTACTACTCCCTTTTCACCGGGGAGAGGAAGTACTACGCCGAGGCTGAAAGGATAGCCGGAAGGCTCTTTTGCGAGATCACCCCTGGAGACTCCCTTAGAAGTCCGCTCCCTTTCAGGGTGGACCTCGAAAGCGGGGAAGTGATAGATCCGTATACGTCCAACTGGATATTTGCCGTAAGGCTAGCCGACGAGCTCCTTTCAAGGGGCACTTCCCTTGACAGGGATCTGCTTTCAAGGGGCAGGCGCGCTCTCCTTGACTGGCTGATGGAGTATCCTCTTAGAAACGGAAAGTGGTCCGGCTACTTCGAGGACGTCCACAGCCTCTGGCACGACAACATCAACCAGTTCTCACCGATTGAGAGCGCGCGCTACTTCCTCGAGCATGTGGACGATGACCCCCGCTACAGGGAGGCCGCCCTCGACCTTCTGAGGTTCGTAAAGGGAAGGTTCGGCGTCGTGTCCCGCTACGGGGCCACCAGCATCTGCGAGCAGGACGTATGCTTCAGCGAAATGGGAAGCCATACCGCAAGGTACGCTTCTGTCGCGGCAAAGGCCTTTGATGTGACCGGGGACGCCTATTTCGCCGAGGAGGCAAGGGCATCACTATGCCTTGCATCCTACTCCGCGTGCAATTCCTTCATAGGGGACTCCCTTGCGGTGAACCCGACCGGGATAGGGTACTCCCGTCCCTGGTTCTCCGACTCCTACTTCGACTACATGACGCATTTCCTGTACGCATTCTCCTTCATCCCGTCCCTCGTCCCTTCGGGGAACCACATGGTGTATTCATCCTCCGTCATCAGGCACATCGACTACGGAAAGGATTGGATAGAGTATGCTCCTGCCGATGACATGGGCGTTGAAAGGCTTGTCATTGACTATGAACCAGCCGTGCTTCAGGGCGGAGTCCCGATGGGGGAGGATCTCTGGAAGTACTCCGGCGGAATCCTTGAAATACGTCACACACGAAATGATAACATCAAAATAATACCCAAGAAATGAGAAGACTTTTTCTTTCAGCGCTTTCCGTTGCTCTCCTTCTCAGCTCATGCGCAGGGGGGAAGGGCACCAAGGCCGCAAAGGCATCGCCCGATGCCACCCAGGCGTGGATTGACAGTGTTGTTTCCGTCATGACCGTGGATGAGAAGATTGCCATGGTGCACGCCCAGAGCAAGTTCTGCTCTCCGGGAGTGCCTCGCCTTGGAATCCCCGAGGTGTGGTGCACCGACGGCCCCCACGGAATACGCCCCGAGGTGCTCTGGGACGAGTGGGAGCAGGCCGGATGGACATCGGACTCCTGCACGGCATTCCCTGCGCTAACCTGCCTTGCGGCCTCGTGGAATCCGTCCCTTTCTCTCCTATACGGGCAGAGCATTGGCGAGGAGGCCCGCTACCGTGGCAAGGACGTGCTCCTGGGTCCGGGAGTGAACATCTACCGCAATCCCCTCAACGGCAGGAACTTCGAGTACATGGGCGAAGACCCGTACCTCTCCTCGAAGATGGTAGTGCCATACATAAAGGGCGTGCAGAGCAGGGGAGTCGCGACGTGCGTAAAGCACTTCGCCCTGAACAATGACGAGATACACCGCCATACGGTGAATGTCATAGTGGACGACAGGACCCTCTACGAAATCTACCTTCCGGCTTTCGAGGCGGCGGTGCGCGAAGGGGGCACATGGGCGATAATGGGGGGCTACAACTTCTATCAGGACGAACACAACTGCCATAACAGGCGTCTCCTCGTGGACATCCTCCGCGGAGAGTGGGGATTCGATGGAGTCGTCGTGAGCGACTGGGGCGGAACCCACGACACGGACCAGGCGATCCACAACGGCCTTGACATGGAGTTCGGCACCTGGACGGACGGCCTTACCATGGGGGCTACAAACTCCTATGACAACTACTACATGGCCGAGCCCTACAAGCAGAGGATAGCCTCGGGAAAGGTCGGCACCAAGGAACTTGACGAAAAGGTTTCAAGGATACTCCGCCTGTGCACAAGGACGAACATGGATTCATCCTATGGATTTGGGAAGTTCACCTGCCCCGAGCATACCGCGGCGGCGCGCAGGATAGGCGCCGAAGGCATAGTGCTCCTAAAGAACGAAGGCGGGATACTTCCTCTCAAAGGCGATGAGAAGATACTTGTCGTAGGGGAGAACGCCATAAAGATGATGACAGTGGGTGGCGGCTCCTCCTCCCTCAAGGCAAAGTGGGAGGTATCCCCTCTGCAGGGCCTTCGGGAAAGGTTCCAGAGCGTATCCTATGAAAGGGGATACGTGGGAGATGCCGGCGGGGAGTACAACGGAGTCTCGACAGGTCAGGACCTTTCGGATCCACGCTCCGCCGACAGGCTGATAGCCGATGCCGTTGCAAAGGCAAGAGAGGCTGACGTAGTGATATTCATAGGAGGCCTCAACAAGAGCGATCACCAGGACTGCGAGGGAGTCGACCGTGAATCCTACGGCCTTCCCTACGGGCAGGACAGGGTGATAGAGGCCCTCGCCCAGGCCAATCCAAGGACCGTCGTGGTGAACATCTCTGGAAACGCCGTCGCCATGCCGTGGGTTGACAGGGTCCCTGCCATAGTGCAGGACTGGTACCTCGGAAGCGAGGCCGGGCACTCCCTTGCAGACGTGCTCTCCGGCGATGTCAACCCTTCGGGAAAGCTTCCTTTCACCTTCCCCGTATCTCTTGAGGACGGCCCCATAAAGACGGAGTCGCAGTATCCCGGAATAAGGCGCGAGGGCGTCTCCGAGGAGATCTACGACGAGACCTACTCCGAAGGAGTGTTCGTTGGGTACAGGTGGTACGACACAAAGGGTGTGAAGCCTCTGTTCCCATTCGGGTACGGCCTTAGCTATACTACATTCGAGTACTCCGACCTGTCCATCTCCGGAAGGAAGGTAACCGTATCAGTAAAGAACACAGGAAATGTTGCCGGAGCTGAAGTCGTACAGATGTACATCTCGGATAGGGAGGCTTCCGTCGAGAGGCCGTCAAAGGAGCTCAAGGCGTTCAGGAAAGTGTTCCTGGAGCCTGGCCAGTCCGTGGCCGTGGAGTTCACCATCTCTGATCGGGACCTCAGCTTCTTCGACGAGAAGGCCCATGCCTGGAAGGCAGAGAAGGGTGACTTCGAGATACTTCTCGGAAGCTCCAGCGCGGATATCCGCTCACGGGGGACTTTCACACTGTAGGCGGCATGAAATGATTGCACCAGTAAAGGATTTTTGCTAATTTTACGGATGTTTCGTGGACATTAGCGTTACGATTATTTTTCTTTTTCTTTAGTGAATTTGACCGGGGAGGGGGGGAATTCCTTCACTTTTTACTTGAAACATAACTATTTACGGCTTGATATGCATACAACTTCCATCGCATCCTTCCTGTCGGCACTCTTGATGCTGACATCTCTTCCGCTATCGGCTTTCCCGTCTTTGGGACAGCCTTCAGGAAGCGGAGATTCTGACCGCAGTGTCGGGATAGTTGCCCACAGGGGCTTCTGGAAATCTCCATCCGCCCTCGGGGCGCAGAACTCCATTGCCGCCCTCTCTGAGGCTCAGAAGGAAGGCTTCTGGGGAAGCGAGTTCGATGTGCAGATGACTCTCGACGGAGTGCCGGTTGTCCATCATGACGATTTCAGGATCGGGTCGGGAGGCGATACGCTCTATTTCCGCTCTCGTGAGTGGAAGGATTTTTCGGGAGAGAGACTCCCAAACGGGGAGAGCATCCCGACTCTTGAAGAGTACCTTTCCCAGGGTGAGAAATCATCCTCCACAATGCTGGTTCTGGAAGTGAAGGGGCAGGGAAGCGAAGAGCGTGACATCACCCTTTCAAAAAAATGCATAGAGGCCCTCAAGAGGCACGGCCTTTTCTCTCCTGAAAGGGTATGCTTCATAAGCTTCAGCTACCCCGCAGTAAAGTTCCTCTGCGACGCCGCCCCTTCGTTCAAGGTCCAGTACCTCACCGGGGACAAGGACCCTTCAGTCCTTCACTCTGAAGGAATTGACGGGATAGACTACAACCACAAGGTCTTTTCCCGCAACCCTTCATGGATCGGCTCTGCGCACTCCCTTGGAATGGACGTGAACGTATGGACAGTGGACGGGGAGGACGACATGAAAAGGATGGTGGATGAAGGTGCGGATTTCATTACGACAAACGAGCCCCTTCGCCTTAGGGATATTCTGTCAAAGGCTGAAAGGAAGGCTGGCGGAACCGTTCCGGTAAGAGGGGATGGATACTTCGCTTACGAGCCATACAATCCTGTTGCAAATGAAGGAGCCACCATTATCGAAGGCAACGCCCGCTTTACGGTGCTCACATCAAGGCTCATAAGGATGGAATGGTCCGCTGACGGGGCGTTCGAGGACCGTCCCTCCCTCGGAGTCGTGAACCGCAACCTGCCGGTTCCTAGATATTCGGTCGAAAGGAAGAACGGGAAGCTTGTCATAAGGACTGACAGCCTCACCCTTTCATACAGCCCTTCCTTGTCGGAGGGTGGGGAGTTCACCGATGAATCCCTCTCGGTGAGGTTCCTCATGGGTGGATCCTACTCCGAGTGGAAGCCTTCGCTTTCACCGGACGGGAATCTCCTGGGGACTACCCGGACCCTTGACGGATGCGACGGGGAGAAGGTATCGGACCCCTTCGACCTCGGGGTGGCCTCTCGCGATGGGTGGGCGGTAATTGACGAATCCACCCGCCACCTGCTCGTTCCAAGTGGCAACAGCTGGGGAGAGTGGGTGCAGAGCCGGGACTCATCCCCGAGGAAGGATCTGTACCTTTTCGCATACGGACACGCCTACAGGGACGCCGTATCCGACTTTACGAAGATTTCCGGGCGCATACCCCTTCCCCCGAAGTGGGCCTTCGGATACTGGTGGTGCCGTTTCTGGCAGTACTCGGACTATGAGCTGAGGGACCTGGCGGAGCATTTCAGGGACTTCTCCATCCCCATCGACGTGATGATAATAGACATGGACTGGCACGAGACCTGGAACCCCGACGAGTTCCCCGGTCTCAGGGACGAGAGCGGACAGGGTATCGGCTGGACCGGATACACCTGGAAAAAGCAGCTCTTCCCCAATCCTGAGACATGCCTTTCCGAGCTGCACTCCTTCAAGCTTAAGACCGCCCTCAACCTTCATCCGGCCGCGGGAATCCAGATATACGAGGAACCTTACAGGAGGTTTGTCGCCGACTATCTTTCAAGGACAGCCGACTACGACGGCCCCAAGGGGTTTGTAAAGGCTGACGGCACTCCCACATACGTCCCGTTCCGCATAGACCAGATGGCATGGGCGGACTCCTACTTCTCGACAATTCTCCATCCAATGGAGAAGATGGGGGTTGATTTCTGGTGGATAGACTGGCAGCAGTGGAAGGAGAGCCGCTACACTCCCGGCCTTTCCAACACTTTCTGGCTGAACCATGTATTCTTCAGGGATTTCCAGAGGCAGGTCGCAAGCTCCGACCCTTCCGCAGCCCTTCGCCCCATGATATACCACAGGTGGGGAGGAATCGGAAGCCACCGCTACCAGGTCGGCTTCTCCGGAGACACCTACGCTACGTGGAAGGCCCTTGCATTCCTGCCCTATTTCACGGCCACCGCCTCAAATGTCGGATACGGCTACTGGGGACATGACATAGGAGGCCACATGCAGCCTTCGGGGGTGCGCCACACGGACCCCGAGCTCTACACGCGCTGGCTCCAGGAGGGGGTGTTCACTCCTATATTCAAGACCCACTCCACCAAGGACATGAGCATGGAGAAGAGGTTCTGGGTGTTCCCGGAGCACTTCGATGCGATGAAGGAGGCCATTCGCCTTCGCTACAGCCTCTCCCCATACATATATACATATGCAAGGGAGGCCTTCGACAGCGGAGTGTCGATCTGCAGGCCCCTCTACTACAGCTATCCCGAGGATGAGAGGTCCTATTCTATGAAGGAGCAGTTCTTCTTCGGGGACGACATCCTCGCAACTGCCGTATGCCAGAGCGCAGACACCCTCACAGGACTGTCCGAGAGGCGGATGTGGTTCCCTTCGGAGAATGGGCTTCAGGGATGGTACGACATGTCAACCGGAATGATGTACGCCCCGGGCTCGGAAAAGACCCTGCTCTATACCATAGACGAGAACCCGTGGTTCGTCCGCGCCGGCTCGGTAATCCCCATGGCGTCGCCCCGCATCGCAAACCTCCAGGACGCATCTGACGAGCTGTGGCTCAGCGTGGCTCCCGGAGCGGGGGACTTCTCGACAAGGGTGTACGAAGACGACGGAGTTTCCCAGGCTTACGGGAGCGACTTCGCCTTCACAAGGATAGACAAGAGGAGTGACCCATCTTCTCTCCAGATGAAGATTTCTTCGCGTGAGGGTTCCTTCAAGGGGGCACCTTCGCAAAGGGCTGTAAGGATAGTGCTTCACGGCGTGCTTCCTCCTTCCAAGGTGGCCTATGACGGAAGGGAAGTGCCCTACCAAAGGTTCGCTTCCAACGGGGACGACGACCTTTTCTACCTTTACGACGGGGAGAGCCAGAGCATAACGGTGTATCTTCCCCGCACGGACGTATCCGCCACGCAGAAAGTCTCCCTTGAGTGGGAGGGCGAAGCCTCCCCTTCGTACATATACGGAAAGAAGGGCCTGATAAGGAGGATGATGAAGCTCGCCCCCGACATGAAATACGCGGTGGCGACCTACGTGAAGTGGGACAAGAACGTGCCCATCCCGTTCCTTGACATCTGCCAGGCGGGAAGCTACATGACCGAGGACCCCTCCGGGGCGAAGGGATACCTTCAGGGGATGGACATCCCAAGGATGCTCTCCGACATAGGAAGCTACCACCAGATCCCTTCATCCTACCATAGGAGGGTGGAGGCCCAGACGCACTTTGAAAGATAGCCTCAAGCAAGGGGCTCATAGAAAATGAAATACAAACTGATCCTGCCATCGCTCCTCGCCATGGCCATCATGCCGCTCTCCTCCTGCCGCAGGGGCGGGGGAGAGACCGAAGAGCTGCTTAGCGAGCTTGACCGCGCCCTTTCAATGAGGGATACCTACGACGAGTATTTCGTAAAGAGGGTTGATGCGGTAAAGAACATGTTCTCATCCGGAAGGGATGACAGCCAGAGATACGAGATAAACCGCTCCCTGGCGTGGGAGTACGGTGCCTACAGCCTCGATTCGTGCGTGGCGTACCTCTCCAGGAACGCTTCCCTTGCGCGGAAGATGGACGACCCTCTGAAAGTGGCCGAGACCGACCTTCTGCTAGCGCAGGAGTATGCGGCGACCGGCTACCACGCCGAGGCTACGGACATCCTCAACAAGTACTCTCCCGGAGACCTCCCACTTACGCTTCGCACCAGCTACTTCCGCTCGGCGCATCTTCTTTCCAGCGAGATGATGGCATACTCGCAGAACGGAGATGCAAAGGACGAAAAGATCCGCCAGAGGACAGCCTACAGGGATTCGCTGCTTGGCTATGTGGACAGGGAGACAACAGAGTGGCTGGAGCTCAAGAGGGAGGAGGCAGGAGACCTTGGGCAGAAGGACAAGGCCAGGGAGTATTCCGAAAGGATGGTGGAGATGTCCCTTTACAACTCCCACGACTACGCAAAGGCCTGCTTCTGGATGAGCGTGGACTCTCCCGACGAGGATGAGAAGATAAAGTGGCTGGCACACTCGGCAATAGCCGACGTGATGTGCTCTACGAAGGACTATGCGTCCCTTATGGAGCTCTCGAAGATACTCTTCCGCCGCGGGAGCATCGACAGGGCGTTCCGCTATACGGCCGACTACTGCATGCCCGATGCGGTGTCCTTCAACGGAAAGCTGCGCCCCTGGCAGATAGCCCGCTTCTTTCCTGAGATAGAGGAGGCCTACGAGGCCCAGTCCCGCTCGCACGACCGCAGGATGATGCTAATGATAGCCACCATATCGGCCCTGCTGCTGTTCCTGGCCGTGCTGCTCGTTGTCCTCGTCCTTCGCCAGAGGACCCTTGCAAAGACAAGGCGCAAGCTCGAGAACTCCTATCGCGAGCTCAAGGAATCCGACAACGTGAAGCAGGAGTACATCGCCAGGTTCCTCGTGGAGCTGTCCCAGAACATAAGCGACAACAAGAACTACAAGGCCCATGTGCTGAAGTACCTAAAGAGAGGGGCGGGCAAGGACCTAGAGAAGGAGATAGAGGAGGAGCCCCCGATAGACGAGGACATCAGCCGCTTCTACAACATGTTCGACGAGACATTCATAAGCCTTTATCCCAGCTTCGTGGAGCAGTTCAACGAGCTCCTGTGCGAGGACGGCAGGATAACCCCAAAGAGCGAGGGGGCGCTGACTCCGGAGCTCAGGGTGTTCGCCCTTATAAAGCTCGGCATAACGGATTCTAGCAAGATAGCCCAGCTGCTCCACTACTCCGCGAACACCATCTACAACTACAGGGCCAAGACAAAGAACAAGGCCCTTGGCGACAGGGACGACTTCGAGGCCAAGGTGAAGGCGATCCAGTAGCCTTCCCATACGCTTGAGCGGCCTGTCCGCAGGCTGAAAATTGAAAACAGCAAAAAGGCAAAGACAAATGCTGGTGAATTGGAAAGACCATCTTTCGGGACTGAAGGCGCTTCTTCTCTCCGCGCTCCTTGTCCTGTCATCGGGCCCTGGGGCGTTCTGCCAGGACACAGGCTCCGCCCGTGAAATACTGGATGTCCCCTACAGGGCGGAAGCGCCCGGGAAGGACTACTCCCGCTGCGCCCTTGACATATACTCTCCCAGTGGGAAGAGCTCCCTTCCTGTTGTCGTGTGGTACCACGGCGGAGGGCTTACAGGAGGCCAGAAGAGCATACCCGAAAGGCTCAAGACCGGGGACATGGTCGTTGTCGCCGTAGGCTACAGGCTACTTCCCTCGGTCACCATCGACGAGTGCCTTGACGACTGCGCGGCTGCCCTGTCGTGGGTGTGCCGGAACATCTCCTCATACGGAGGGGATCCCGGGAAGATATTCCTGAGCGGACACTCGGCCGGAGGCTACATAGTGGACATGCTCGGCCTTGACAGG
>Ga0181612_153009_pt1 | contig 20293 bp, 12 predicted proteins | sample HoacroProtozoa21_FD_119630 | JGI IMG/M metagenome (GOLD analysis project Ga0181612, IMG submission 119630) | Hoatzin crop microbial communities from Cojedes, Venezuel. Combined Assembly of Gp0051906, Gp0051904, Gp0051908 | reverse complement strand
TAGAGTCCTCACCTTTTACAGGCAGATTTCTCTGTCAGCAGTTCTGGAGAAACATACTGTGCTGTCCCTACAAATGAGTTTGCCCGTGCTGGAAAGAAAATTGAAAGAAATACGCCAATACATACTCACAGAGAAGCCAACCTCCCCCCTTCCCTGTCCCCATGCTCTCATCCAACAACAACAAAAAAAAAAACCCAAAGGCAATCTATTGCAAGTTATACAATGCTACAAAGACCCCACAGGAATTTCATTTCTCTACCCATCCACAAAATCTGCTTGGAAGAGACAAATCAATTAGTCTCAGTGATATCTATTTGCTTCAAGAAGCTAGGCATTTAGGCACTCTGTTAGGTATAAAATCTTCCAACACAAGCATACCACATTCAAGTAAAAAATTAAGTTTATCAAATTCAGTTCAGTCCAGGGCTTTTTTCAGGGATTGTCTGCAGCATCATGGATTCACAGGTTAGTGTTCTAAGCAACTAGTGACACAAGAATTCTGTAACCTTCACATTTGAGCAACTCTGATCATCACTGAGGTTAAACACATAATCAGACCAAAAACTTACTATTGCAGCTGAGCCATAGTACCTACATGTTTGTATTCTTGTCTTGCAAATGAAAAGTAATTTGAAGTAGGAAGTAGTTTAACTTCCCACTATATTTGGTGATCTAGCTGGCTATACCACTACACCAAGTATTATCCCTTCTACATAATCTAAACGGTGTCAGTCGAAACTGTTTCGAGATCTCTCAGTGATTTATTAAATAAGAGGTAATGATATTTGAAGGTTACAATTTGGTAAATACAACATACATACATTTTCAAAGGACCACTTGCTGGAGTTGTGTGCATAACATGATGAAGTAAAGAACAGCATACCTTGTCTGCTATCTGCAGATAATACTTTTGCTGTTCCAAAGTCTGTTATTTGAATGTGCATATCTTCATTTAGCAAGATGTTCTCTGGCTTAAGGTCCCTGGAAAAGGCAGATTTTTGTATTTAAACAGCACACAAATTAAAGTTGCAAAACTGTCTAGTGACTTATGTGCATAACACTATTATAAAATGATAGAGACATTCCATAAACATTGTTGTGTCAATTCTCCTCTGACTTGTAGGTGTCAACATGCAGACTGCTAACAAATTTTGAAAAAAACATTAAAATTTTTTCTAAAAATAAAACCTGAAGTAATGAAAAAATCTCAAAACTAAGCTATTGTGCATCTCACTTGTCCAACAAAAATGAAAATAGAAAACCAATCAACCCCAACCTTTCACTCCCAAGCCTTAATTTAAATAACATGACAGATTTATATGGCAGTAAGATCTTCTAGGCCTGTTTACTCAGTGCAAAACGCCAGTTAGTCAAACAATGGCAACCCCCTATCCCCAGCTAAATGTCCAGAACAGGCAAGAACCGTAAACCACCTCCACTCTAAGAATGGCATGTTTACATTTGTCACAAATCCATGTATAATTTGTGTTTCAAATGTATGTGTACCATTTATGTGGACACTGCCTCTGATTCTGAATAAAATCAGACCTCACAGTATCAGACATACAATATATAGCAATATCGAATTAGATGTCAAGAGGTTCATTACCAACAACAGAAAAAACAGGATTGGGCTACATGGTTATGACGTTATTTAGTCTGCACCACATTTCCTCAGTTGACAAGAAAAGACAACGTACTTCCCTCCTAAGAAATATCTTTGGATGGTCATAAAGTAATACAAAAGCATGGGAGTTCTTTCGGTTGACTGGTAAGAAAAATCAGTGCCAATGCAAAGCTGTTTCCATCAACCACTGTGCAGCATTATTTTCCTCAGATTACAGCCCCATATTGCTGAAAAGCATGGGTTGTACAGTTGTACAGTTTAAAGTCTGTGGACTAGCACAGAGAGCAATTTGAATGAAGTAAGTATGACACACAAGCCATAAAAATCCTGTTCATTTTCCTATAACTATTCTGAGAGAGAAGTTGAAAGTACTAATAATGGAATGGACCTTTTTTAAGAGTTCTGTGTGGGGTTTTTTATGTATCCATATGTATATATAGAGTACTCTATATACACATAAACATATAGTTTATGTAATATATCATATACCTATATTATATATTAATATATTATGGATGTAGGACATAGCTATGTATCTAGATACACAGACACATATATTTGTAGTAGCTTTTCCAGAGTAGCCTGGCATCTTAAAGTGGTTCTACCTCCTGTCGTATTTCTTTAGGCAGCAGAAAAATTCCAACAGCTTTCAGGCACTGCTAGAGCTATGGACTTACAATTAAATAAACTTTATACTAGGTTCTCTAATTGCATAATTTCACTGTTTTCTTTTGAGCTCCTCATAGTGGCATTGATATGAAGACAAACATAGAGCAGCTCTTCTGTAATACAGCATTTCCAAGACAGGCTTAGCAATAGTGACAATCATGCTATATTCATTTATAAGCATTCTCCCAACCTAACACATGGATTATATAATCAAAGTGAAACTGGGAGTTCTTGAACTCTCTTTTTCTCCTGTAAAAAAATTTATGCTTTTCGTATTCTCCACATCCAGCCCCCTTAGATTCTATTCCAAATTATTTCACAGAAAAGTACTAGGAAAATACTTTGTCCTTTTAAACATAACTGAAAGAAGTAATAATGCTATCAGAATTAAAATCAGCCAGCTTTTTGCCAATTAGCATCTACTGTTCCATGAACAACATGAACATGCTTGGGAACCAACAGACACAATAGATTTCTTACCCAATAAGAAGTTCTGTGGGTCAGATTTCTCACACTTACAGCCTTAATTTGTTTAATAAACATGAATAACAAAACATGCTTATCTAGACATCAAGAACAACTGCGAAGGTCCTATTAAAACCTTTGCTAATTTTCACCATTTAGTTATCGTTCTGCTCTGTAGAAACTGTTCACACAGTGAAAACTGACAAACATTAATTTCACTTTTCTTGATGACATGCTGCACGCTAATTTGCACATCAGAAAAATTCTAGTTGCTTTTGGTATGTAACACCACAGAAAAAAATGTAGTTAAACAAAAAGTCAGTTTCTGGTTTTAGACCAACTGATCAAGCTTGAAAAAGACAAGCTTTTGGTAATGTTAATTCTAGGCCAAAATGTTTGCTTACTTTTTCCAGCTAGAACAGGGACTGGCTCCCCTCCTAAATTTTTCTTTGTTTAGCTCCCTATATTAACAACAGTACTAACGCTAATGAAATGCTTTCCACAAAATCCATGGTTTTGCTTTAGAATTTACTAAGAACATTTCTAGAAAAATCACCTTGTGCATAATCAAATGCACACTGGCCTGAACTTTGTACTACCTGTGAATTATTCCTTTCCCATGCAAATACTCCAGGGCTGATACAATTTCAGCAGTATAAAACCTGGTACAGGTCTCATCAAATGAGCCAATTTTGCGTATATACTTCAGCAGCTCTCCGTTTTTGGCATAGCTAAGCCCAAAATCTGAATGTAGGTATAGTTAAGGTCTAACTCTAAACCATTCTAAAAAATCCACACACCTGATTTCAAAGACAAGAATACTACTAAATACATGAACAACAGGGAAGAAGTTGGTTAACTTGAAACTTTACATGGTAGCAACTCAAAACAATTTCTTAAATGTATTAACAACCTAGAACACAGGTCCCAATTTCTCAGCATAGCAAAGACCACATAAAGGGTTAAATTTTCAGTTTCTCCGGTCACCTGAATAATTAAACCGTATATATAACTGCTCTCATAGATAACTATTTACATTCATAATGAACATTCAACCTAAGTTTAAAATTTGCCCATCACCTGGAAAGTTCCAAAGTCAGCCCAACGTTCAATAAGCAAGTGTTTACATTACAAAAGAGAGCCCCTGTAAGTTCTGTTAGCGCCTTTGTGTATGTATGTATGTATGTACGTACATACACAAACACATACACCACATAAGGCCTGTTAATACTGGTAGCTGAGAAAAATGCAGCCATTTACTGACCCCAGAAACAGACTGATTTATTCTTTTAGCCTTGGCACAGCCAATTAAAAGCAGGATGTTTAGGAAGAAATTCATATGATGAACATTTTCTTCACAAGGGGAAAAAAAAAAAGCTGACTGCAAACCAATGAGCTTTCAAGATGCAACCGCCCTTCGCAATTACTGCTAGAGAAAAAACTCAGGAAACAGTGGCCCAAACACAAGAGTTTCAGCTTTCTATGACTCTGGTTATTCTGTAAGCACTTTTACATAAGAAAAGTTTTAATAGATGTAATTTTCCAAATAAGAACTAGTGCTAAATATAGCTGGCCACCCCTATTTTAAACACAGGAATTGTGGTGTTTTACTGTAGAGATCAGAAACAAAACATTTTGCACACAACCCGCAATTTTTATTGTTAAAAAGTATTTTAAACTTAGATTATTGCAAGTGGCCCTTGAGAATTTACCACATGGACAATGCATATTGTTTTATTCATCTCCCCTGTCCTGCAAATCACCCACTCTTCTCTCTGAGGGCACACACTCATTCTATTTGCATAATTTCTATTAAAAGCATGATTGCAAAATGGCATACAGTAAGATATTTTAAATACCTCAAGTTATTGTCATCATTCCTGTTAGGCAATGTTTCAAACAAACCAAAACAGGGGATTGTTACTTTCAAGAAAGTGTTGCAGCAAGTTTTAAAATGCAAAGGATACATAGCTTTTCATCATCCTGAAAGGTGAAGTAGAGTTTCACAAAAAAAGGGTGATCCAGGCGGGACATTACATCTCTCTCTCGTGTCACATATGGCACCTTGTTTTCTTTTATGATATGACGTTTTTCTAGAATTTTAACTTAATGAAAAAAGAGAATGAAAATGCAGGAGGTACAACCAAATGAAGTCCATCTAAGCAATTGGTTCGGGGGCTTTTTTGTTTAGATAAAATTACCATAAAACCCCTATTCTGTCTTTTGAACAGGTGTTTTGTAACAGGACTACACTGATACTGTATTTTTAAAAAGTTCACGTTGAAACAGTCAATACTTACTGGCGTATTCTCTAGAACTTGCCAGTTCTCGAGCCAAGACAACCTGTTGCCAGAGGAGAGAAAATACATTGTAACCATCATTAAAGACATACACTAACATTGAATTTGATCTTCCAGTAGATGTTTGAATACCAATTGGCCAAAATAAGCGATCACAACTGCAATCAGCAAGACATTTAAGCACATGTTTGTATTATGCTGGCTTCAGCAAGACCTCTGCAGAAATTCAGTTCAGCGTAACGATGCTTATTTTGCTAAAAGATTTATACACCTGACTGGGTAATCACTGATTTGCACTTTTTTCCCCCCAGAAAAATTCCGAAGATTGTAGTGTAAGTCACAGAAAATGGCCAAATCTTCTTAACAGGAGTGGGGGTAAAACCCACACCAGTAAGTGCTCTGAGGAATATTTATAAAAATCCGTCACAGTAGTTTTTCTTCACATAAATGGCAAAGATTATGTAAGAAGTTGGACAGATCTTTCAACTACTTACAGTTTGACAGGAAAAAGATTTAAAGAAAGGGAAATAGAGATTTCCAATTGGTAGAAGCAAGGGATAAAATTTCAGGCATGCAGTTCTATATTTTTAAAAAGAAAAGCTTTTAAGGAAACAAAGCTGTCATCAAGAAAGAACTTCTATAAAAGACAACTTTTAAGACAATCTGAGAAGTCCTCTTGCATGAATCTGAGCAATAATCCTGTAACAGAGAATTACAGGGGTTTTCTCATTTTAAGTTTATACGCATTCAACACCTTGCTAGAATCTCAACAATATACTATTTTTTAATTATTTTTTTTAAAATTACTACAGCAGCCTTGCTTCTAATCCACTTCTCATTACATCCTAACTCCTTGCAAAATAAGTTATAACAGAGTACTCCAAAAAAGCTTCATCTTACATCTGACACTAAATATTAGGCACTAAGGAAAACGAGCTGCTAAATAAGACACTTTCAGGCAAAAGAAGTGCATGCGGTTGCACTCTTTCAGCATCAGAAAACTGAAACCTCAGTTCAGTAGTAAGAGGCATCTTTAATTTTTTAAAAAACTTCACCTTCTACAAACACACTGAAGTTCACAGTACTTCAATGAAAATTTCCACTAGAAACAACCAGTCTGTTACAAGCTGCATCTCTGCATAGGGAATTTTTGAGACCTTCCTGTGTACACAGGTAATACTATTTAAAGCTATGCAATCAAGATGAGAATGTTCTTAGCTCTTCTAATTTTTGTTGCCAAGTTTCATCAATCAATTCACCATTTAAGCCACTGAAAGCATGTCACTTTAAAAGTCTGTTGTTAAATAAATACACAGATATATAATGCTAAATTTCTGCATTTTGGAAATTGGTATTTTACATTTTCATAAAACAATTCCATGCCATCAGTAAAACAAAAATCCAACGGCAATCTTGCCTATATATACACACAGAGTCCGTAGTCAGAAGTGATCAACTGACACAGGTGAAAATACACCTTGGCTAGCAACTCTCGAACTTGAATTAAAGCTGTATAGCTCCAAAGACTGACTCTCCTCCAGTCCTGCATGGTATCAAATATTTTACCATTAGATTCAGATGTATTACCCACACGCTTACACTGATATTGAGCAGCTGTGTTCTAAGTACACAGGACTGAGTATTTGCCTCCTAGCATGCGTACTTGGGAACCCTTGGGGGGGGCAGAATATGTACTAGCCATAGAGGAGGTGGTGAGTAGGACAGCATGCCTACCCAAACAGGAGCACTGTAATTCTGCCGCCACAGAACAGGTATTATTCCGAGAGGAGCTTGAAGCTGTCTACAAAGTAAGTAGGTTTTCATTACTTTAAAAGAGCAGAGCAACAACTAGAAGGCCCTCCATGTGTGTACCTTTTAATATCAAGCATGGGTCCAAGCACAATTAGAGCTGCAGAAGGAGGTCAACAAAATTGCAGAATACTCTGAAGAAGAATCCCAAGGCAAGATCACGTGCACCTCTGCTGAATTTGAAATACAGCACTAAACCAGATAGAGTTTGTGATAGCCTAACAGAAGTCCAAAAAAACTGAATATATTCATTATGACCCCCTTTTTTTTTTTTTTTTAGTCTGCAGATGTCATTGAAAGCATGGTAATACGAAGGCCCCTGCTTTTTGAGGTGAACACTTTTTCAGTCAGAATATTGGTGAAGACCTTGGGGAGTACAATCAGATCTCTGTATCTACAACCATGTTTAATAAGAACAAAGCATATGCTGTTTAACAAGATGCTTTGATAACAATGTGAACATACATGCCCCCACAGATCAAGAGCTCTGATGTTGATACATCAGCGGGTTGTGCTGCCATCCAGAGGGATCTCAACAGACTGGAGAAATGGGCAGACAGGAATCTCATGCGGTTCCCTTTTTTGAACTGCAAACTCCTGGGGAGGAATAATCCCATAAACAAGGATACTCTGGGGGCTGATGGGCTGGAAAACAGCTTTGCAGAAGAGGAGCCAGGGGTCCTGGCAGACACCAATCTGAACATGAGCCAGCAATGCACTCTTGGCACAAAGACGACGAATGGTATCCTGGGGTGCATTAGGAGGAATGTTGCCAGCATGCTGATGGAGGTAATCCTTCCCCACTACTCAGCACCGGTAAGATCACACCTGGAGTACTATGTCCAGTCCTGGACTCCTCTGTAAAACAGACATGGAGCTACTAGCTAAGAGTCCAGAGAAGGACCACTAAAGTTCGTAACAGAATGGAGAATCTCTCATTTGAGAAAAGGCTGAGAGAGATGGGATTTGTTCAGCCTAGAGAAGAAACATCTCGGGGAAAATCTCACCAATGTAATAAATACCTGAAATGGAAGTGTAAAGAAGATGGAGTCAGGCTCTTTTTAGCAGTGGGCCAAACAAACACAGAAGGTTCCATTTGAACGTCAGGAAATGCTTTTTTCCTGTGAGGGTGACCAAGCACTGCCACAGGTTGCCCAGAGAGGCTGTGGAATTTCCATCCTTGGAGACAATGAAAAGCTGTCCAGACATGATGCTAGGCAACTAGCTCTAAGCGGTCCCGCTTAAGCGGAGGGGTTGGATGAGACCATCTCCAGAGGTCCCTTGCAAGCTTAATCCTCCTGTGATTTACAGTAAGATGAACAAGCAAGTTTCCTTCTTGAAGAATGCAGTCTATAGGCTGAAGGCTACAGTCTTTATCCTGAGCTTAGTTTTTAAATTTAAAAAAATTTCAAAAAAAAAAAAAAAAAATCAGTTACTGAAGACAGGACTGGCCATTCCTTTTTTTTTTTAAATAGTAATAAGCAAGTACTGTTAAGTCCCCTCCAGCAACAGTTTGTAACCTGTTCAATGGCCATGGAAAGGAGAATAAGCAAGCATCTCCTGTGCAGTCTGATCATAATGAAATGCGTCCCTAAAACTATTGATCAGTTTCTAAAGTCATAGCACTGCAATAATGGACCAGAACTGCTAGGCTGACAGAGGAAGTAACAGGCAGGAAGAACTAACTCCCCAACATGCTTTCTCTAGAACTATGTGAGGCCCAGATGATTATGTTAACTGAAATCCTGCTTGTAAAACGCAAAAGAATAAGGCTACGTAGGGATTAACATTTTAATGGTATTCAGTCTTTCCTGTTGCCTGCTTCAATACATTTGCGCTACCTAGACTTGGGACCAAAAAAAACCATCCACCAGTGAACACACAGAATTTTATTTTCAGAGTCTGGCCACTTAGAATGCCATGCTAACTTTCAGAGACCACTAGCAGAAAAGCATCTCACTGAAGCAGTGTACTCTGGTATACCCAAGAGGTAGCAACTCCATTGGATTCTTTAGGGAAACCTGCAAGTTTCAAACTACATACTTCAGTGCAAATTACTCTTGATGACTACTAGAGGCCTGCTTCCTAAACACCACAGTAGACTGTATAGGAAGAACCAGAAAAAACAACATTTAGAGACCAAGAACCAAAAGGTACATACAACAAATGACACGTGAAAAAGATACAGAAATATTACTTCTTGTCTTACAATGGTACAGCTACAAAAGCATCAAATGAAAGTATTAATTGCTTCACAGGTTCTTTAAGATAACACTTAAGTAATTCATTCCTGTGCGATGTGAGAATTAAGTTAGAAACAATTGATCTAAAGCTACTGAATAGAAAGATAATAACTGTGGCTCATGGAAGTCCTTGAGGGCCATGACTCTAGAGGCTGAGAAAGAATATTGGAGAAGTGTCGCTGTTCTTACTTTCTTCCCTAAGCATCTGGCAGTAGCTGCTGTCACAAACAAGTCATTGCGTAGAAAAGTTCTCACCATGACAAACTCCTAACCCAGTTCCAATTCTTTTCATCATAAAATTTTAACATAATCCATTGTGCTATCAAACTTACATTAGAAAGTGATGTCTCCTAAAAATCCAAGCATCAAGTCATCAGGATACAACGGAACTTCTCACGAGTTTAGAAAGTACTTGAAAAATAAGCACCCACATTTAGTGCAACACTTGAAATCATTATGTCCTGCTCATTTACACTTCAAGCCGTTCTCTCCAGATTTGTATCTCAGCAATATTACTTGCACAACAAATTTTGAAGCTGATCTAAGATATTTGGCACTTCTTATAAAAAGTAAAGTTACCGTTGAAAAAGATCCTTCACCCAGAATTTTCCCAAATTTGAAATCATCAGGTCGTTTCTTTCGAGGCTGTGGAGGCTGCTGTCCTGTATGTTGCTGCAGGGAGTTGGAACTAGATCTTGATTCAGCTGTAGTGCCCTCCATGTTAGATCCCTGTCTGCTGCCACAGGTGGAAATGACAGATGGAGTGCTGGCATCTGCTTGGTTCCTCACCATTGAAGGGGATGAACAGGAGCATAACACCACACTAGACTGGATTGGAACTGCATCATACTGAAAAGAGAAATTAAACTGTTATTTCCATATCTTCAAATAATTACCACACACATCTGCACTTTATTTCCATATGAGCCTCATATAAAGTTCTGTTTGAAAGGGTTACCATTAAAATGTCTTTAGGAGGGAGTATTAGTATTTATTTTGGAAATGGCAGCTCTTAATTTGTTAAACAACTCTGTTCAGGTCATTCTGCGCACACACATATAGCTGTAAATCAAAAATCCAAACGCTTTAATTCAGAAATGCTCTTTTCAAACTCAAAAAAACGCTCCCTAACACCAAGGTATCAAATTTCAGAGTATATTCTCCTATGCATAACACGATCTTTAAACTGTATTTTGTGCTCAGAGGCAGAGCCATCTGTCCACTCTTAACAAGTACTAGTTTTCCTGAAACTAGATGAAAATAAACACCTGTATTCATGACTAACATTAGTTTAGAGATTCAAGTTAAGATGAACTGTAAATGAACAAATAAAGCATGAAAACTTTAATGGAGAGAAAGGATATATTCCTACACTTTTACTTGGAATGTCACTTTCTCCAATAGTATTTCTCTTCAATACGCACTGGGGAAGGACAGAAGGAAAAGACAGAACAACATACAAAAGGCAGATCAGCTGGAGAATTTAATAATCAGCAATATCTAATACTTTTTTTGAAGTATGCTCTGGTCCATAACCTTTTAAAACAAGGGAGATTATGCTATTTAAATTGTACATATGACCACGTAAAGACATCCCAATTCCAAAGCAAAGAACCAGATAGAGCCCAGAAAACAGCAAGTATAAAAAGATACACTCCAAATACTGATTCTTGTAATAGACAAAGCAAATCATCATTTTGTACCCTTTTATCAATTTTTCTCAAGTAAGACCAAGGAAAACATGTCACACTGCTTTCCCTCCCTGTTTGTAATATACCTCCATTAGTCTGTCACATGTCTGCTTCAAATGTTTTACTTGAAACTGGCCAGAAAGCAAAGAGAATAGGAACGCTCTGCTGAACAATTACTCACAATAAAAACTGAAATAGTATGCAAACAGAGGGAATATTTAAGAAAATTAACACCATGTCTGAACATTATTTTTTAATCTCAATATTCTAACATACATCTAGCAGAATGAAACTATGACTGAATGAAAGTCTTATAACCTCAAAACAGATTATTCTACAACCCTGACCTAACCTATAACATACTTCATGTTGATATTCAAATAAACATTACTTCTGACAAAAAGAATATTTTATCTCATGAATTTAAATTTGATTCACAAACAATTTTCTACATTTCTATCAGAAACCACTTTAGAAGGGAATTGGACTTGTGTTCAATCAGGCATATGGGCTTAAAGTAACTAGCTCCCAAATGAGCAATTACTCACTTGGCTGTGCTTAATACAGTAAGTAAAAGCAGCCCTTATTCACTTCTTTCAAAAATAAGATACAATTCAGAAATACACTTTGCTTACACATTTAGTGGCATTACAGAACAATGAGACACAAACATTTCTAAGCATGCAAACATGTACTTTCTAAATTGAGATGAAGGTAACAAGGTCAAAAGAGTACAGCTAAAACTCTCTATTTCTTCCACTCTCCATAGCCGATATATATATTCTGAGAAAGCAAAGTCAAGATTAATAACAAGAAGGACAGAGGATGATGCAATAGATTTGAAGTATCAGTTACCTAAGAAATGACAGATCTATGCAACTAGGTATGTTGCACCTGAACATTTATAGCAAAGGTCACTCCTACACTTGTCTTTCCACGCTCCACGTATTCTTGTTTAGAATCTTGTGTCCTGTATTTACCTTCTCACTTTTATTTTGAAAGATTCAAAAAAACATGTCTGCAGAGATTATACATGTTTCTACACGCATGTCTTCACATATGCCAGAGACAGAATACAGGCTAGCTCATCCGGTCTAACCTCATACAGCCACTCTTTCGCGCAAAAAAAAAAAAAAAAAAAAGATATGTAAGATTGTGCTTCTGCTAGATACAGACTTGTTTAGTGAGATATGAGTCAATCACTGAAGAGTTTAAAAACCTTCTAAACGGCATCTGCAATTCTCAGAATCTTGAGGATGCCCTCTTTCCAGCAATTATCAACATTTCTGAGCTGGCAAGCCAGTGAAAGCAGAGACCCTCACACAGCGACAACAGACTTACGTATTGCATGTCATGGAGCACCATGCACCACACTGATAACCACCGATCTAATCATTTTATCTCTGCTTTCAAAAACTAGTCTCTAACACTACCTACATTCCTAAGCTCTTAAGGGTGCTGTTTCTAATTTACTTCCAATGAGGAAATTGTTTCCTTCTTAGTGCAACAGACTGCGAGTTTGAAAAGCTAATAAGGAAGAAAATAACAAAACTGCTGAAGGTAAGTGGAATTACAGATCAACATACTGAAATCTTCATTAACTAATTTTCTCTAAATCACTAGAAATAGGCTTCCTTTTATTTACATGCCATGTGAAGTAAGTCCTTATATTGTTCTTTTCCCCTTTTGCCTGCAAACAATAGAAACAAAAGATAATAAAACTCGAATCAATGCAACAAGCCCACGAGATACCATTGCATTTTTCCTTTTATACTTTCCTCGCTCCCCTTTGTATGAAAAGCCAGCCACAGGCAAAGCTCCCACTTATCTAAAAGGACCTATACCTTTCAGAATCCTTTCTGCAATTCCACATTTTGACAACAGCACTACCACTACAACTTTTAATATATCTAAGCACACAGTATGCATCAAACAAATATCACATTTCTCCAAAGCAAGTACAACCACAACAACTGCATCTCTACCAGCATCTTCCCACTGCAAAATCTGCAACACTGCTTTGCTGATACAGTTCCACCAATACTAACGGCAGCAAAAAATAGTTGTAGAGACCAGGCCTTCTGAAGCTTCTAGGATCTTTCACTTCTATCCTAAGTGACATGGTACTGAACCCTGAAGATTACTGAGAAAATCTTTGCTACCACTGAAACTCTACTAGCAAAATCTCATTTCTGTTACAAAGACAAGTCAGTGTGAATAGAGTCCTAACCTATCACTTGTCCAATAACACCGAGTCTAACTGCTGACTGTATTACTGAATCTCCAGCTGCATTAGGACATACAGCAGACATGATCAGAAAATCTCTTCCATTCACCTATAAGGCCTATAAGGCAAATTTTTTTAGAAGCAGACCTTGCTAATAGAAAGTACTATTTACACAAAGCAACATGAGCTCTACACCTCAACTAGTACATTTGTTTTGATTATAAATGATGCTGATGAGACTGTATAAGCTAGAACATTGGCAAAGACGCTCTTACCAATTTTTTTTATGGTAAACTATTACAGGTCTAGTAAATGAAATCATGCAGACAGACATCCATACAACATTTGACTTGGCATTATGTAACACATGAAATACAGAATATTGTTGAGGAAAACAAATACAGGATATATTCTAAGTGAGACTGGTTAAATTCTTAAACAACTTGTAACTACTAGCCGTCTCCAAACAAGTATCTCTTCCAGTTCACACCTGGATTGACTCTTGAACCAAAAAGGCTGAAAGAAGATTAACTGCATAAATTTAAAGACTGAAGAAAAAAAACCACACACACCCCACTTGGCAAAAAAGTGTATCTCAAAGCAGTTTACAGCTTTGGTTAATTAGACAAACAGTGAGACCTTACTTTTGCCTTTACCAAAACATTATTACAAACTAAAATATGGTCCAAGAACTTAATGGTGGGAAACAAGTGGACAAAAAGATAGTCCATACCTGAATATATAGAACTAGAAAGCATCAACTCGGACAAGGAAAGTCTTACTGCCACTAGTACTGTGCAAAAATTATGGAGAAAACCAAAACAAACCAGTTTCAGGAGAAAATCAAGACAGTGAACTCCTGGAAAAACATTTTACCATCTAACTAGATTAAGCTCCTGAAATCTATGTTTATTAAAGAATCTGACTGTTTTAGCCTTTTGGTATCAGAGAATACAGAACTAAAAATTAGGATCATCTGCAATTCAATACAAGTCTTACTGGATATAAGAATTACTGAATGGTGTATGTCATAAGTGTTAGACTAAATTATGATAAGATGTTCACAGACTATCATGAAGATAAACCAACACAAACATGTATGCTCTACATCAGTAAAGTCTGCTTAAGAATTTATAGGATTCAGAAAGCAACACAGCAGCAGTCTAGGATATCTATGAATTAAATCTTTTCACTTGCAAATGGAGTTTGAGATGCTTTCAAAACAGACACTACATGATGCAGTGTAAGATATCCTCCCTGACTGTCACAGTATCCTATCACAGCTTTTACATCTCTGCCAAACATAGCCCTTTGATATAGAAACAGGAAGATCTTCCAAAATCTGTGAATCTAAGATTCAATGTCCAAATTAATAGACTTGTTTTCAAGTAAAAAGATGGAGTCCATTTACCTATATGTGCAATTAAGAACGAATAAAGGCCTTTATTTCACATTGAGAGAAAGCAATTGCTTTCATCGGACAGATGTTTTGTAGTTTTAGAGATAAAGCTGACTTGCTACTATTTATCAATACTGAGATTCTGCTAAAGACAGTTTAAGTTAGACAGGCTTGGCCTGAGAGGTTTTGTAAATTATTTTGATATTATCATACAAGCCAAAAATTCTGAAATTTAGTTTATTTTGTATTGCTTATAATTTAAATATTTACAACCTGAGGTCTCCTAAGGATTTATCTGCAAAATGCAAAGGGAAAAAATGAACAGCTAGGCAGTTATATTTAATATATTCTTTTCATGGCACACTGGTGTTTCAGAGGGTTGACAAAGATGCAGCAACTGCATCTGACACACATCTTGCATCTGAAAAAGAGCATAAGAAGGGGCAATTAACAGATATTATGCACAGTTTTCCCACTGGCTACCTCCCCCTCATATCCCACAATGAAAATGTGTACCTTCTCCAGGTTCTCCAATACCTATTTGTGATAGCCTCCACTTCAAAGGCTAGAGTGCAACACACCCTGGAAGTTCCAGCATATTCCAACAGAAAAAAAGCAACTCATCAGGTCAGATACTAAGATGGGCCTGCATGTATGTCCTCAAACTATTCCTCATAGTACCTAAAAAGAGAATGCAGGCAAAAGCAGGGCAGTTCAGCTACAAGAAACGTAAGTTAAGATACAAAGAAACACCAATTCAGAATAACAAAATCCAACTAAAAGGCTCACCTTCCAGTGCAGAGAGCACAGTACAGGTGGCACTTCCCATTATGCACCAATCCCACCCAGGAGTGGTTTGCAGGAAGCATAATAACTATCATGTGATCCCTATCACACCAGTTTTCCTTTCAAACTTTGTACACTGCTACACTGGAGTGACTGCCATGAATCAAGGCAACCCAGAATAATAACAGACAGCGTACTTTTGTTAACTTCAGGGTGTGCTTTCACAAACTTTAGTAAACATCAATTCTCATACCTTATATCCTCCTGCCTATGCTCTGGACTTCTGTCTAAAAATGGACTGTTAAACTTTCTGCTAAGTGACCAACAGCATCCTCATTCTATTAACAAATTGTACATGTGTACATACAGACAGATACAATATACCAAATAATTTATGAAACTCCATTGCATGCCAGTTTCCATTTATATATGCTTAGAAGTTTTTCAGATCATTTAAAGATTTGAATAATATACCTATTTGTCAACTCTATTCTTACCTTTAAGGAATTTAAATATTTGCCTAAAGAAAAACAGAAAATCTATTCATATGCCTGAAAAAGAGTCAAAAGATGCTGTCAGACTGTCTTAGCATTATAATAAAACCAAGCATGTAACAGACAGGACAAAACTCCGATTAAGCCAAGCCTCAGCAGTACTGCTGAATGCACTACACAAACAGTGAACTGTTCATCCACTTAACAGATTAACTTTGACACTCAAATACATACAGCTATATTAAAAAAAAATTTAAAAGCCATAGTAATTGAGAGGTATTTAAAAACAAGTACTCTTCTCACACTTTCAGCTTGATAGAAGATTACATATCTCCCCAATCAGGAAGGAATACCACTAGACTGGGACAGTAAGAAAACTAGACTAAGTAGTATGATTTCAGATTCTGAAATCTGAGGGAAAAAAAAAATGTCAAAGGCTTTAAAGAACCACACCTCAACATTCATTCATTGAAAAGAATTAATATATTTTTAAAAATAAATATTGTAACTGAATACTACATTGGCAAATACCTAGTCTTCTCTGGGATGAAAACATTAAAGCATACTTTAGTGACTTACCTCTGTGCAGCATAGTGCAAAATGCAGCACTAAAAAATGTAGTTAAAAAAATCTGATCAAAAGGGGTGACACTAAGGCATTTTTTAAAAATCTCCTGGTTTTGGGTGCTATACAAAACAGTTAATTAAACAAGCTGGTTAATCTTCAACATATCACAAGAAGTGAACGTGAAGTTTATATTGAAATGACAGATCTTGTTCAACATTTCTAAAGGCATATAATTCAAGTGTCTAACACAAAATCATAACAAATAAAATCAACAGGCATTTCTAAGAACAAACACTCCTCTCCAAAACACAAACAAGGCACTTATTAAAAACTGTACTAGGTTACAAACGTGCTGAAGATATTCTCCCAGGACAACAGAATGTTTTTTCCTACAGTGTAGTTCTTTGTAGATCACAGTAAGCCATTTTCTTCAAACTGCAGTAAACAAACCAATACTCCAATATTAGTTATTTGTAGATATTAAAAAAGCATTAGCATCAAACATTGATCTTCTGTAGCACAGTTGTTTGCGCTTGTGTAGAGCTGCATCACCACTCTTTCACATCTCATCATCAAATGGTATGGAAAGATTACCGTAGAGAACTTAAGATCTAGCTCATAACCCAACAAATTGCTCATCAGCTCCATGTCTTGAAGAAATTGACCATTACAGTCACCAAAACAGTCCAAAGTCAATATGTCAAAATCCATACTTTGATCAAGGTTCATAAATGGTTACTGATTACTACATTTAAAAGAACAGATTGAAATCTCCTATTTCAACAGCTATTTTAATGTAACTTTAATTTGCAAAAGAATCTGAAGTCATACATCTATCGGCAGTGAAATTTTTTGATCTCAGAAGTTGCCACATGAAAAATTTATTGCTTAATAGACCATTTTTATGAATAAACCATGCAAATTTCAGAAGCATCCAGCTGTATAAAAGGAGGATTGTTTTGTTGTTTAAACAGACTGCCATGCTAACTTATTAAAGAAGTCTAGGCTCTGACCCACCAACACAACCACGCTCACCTTCATCCACAGTGTCATTTGCTGGAAGGTAAGCATACATTGAAGCACTGCATAAAACTGTTACCCGAAAAATTATCTTAAAGTATCTTGATAGAAATGACCACCATTTACAAGAAAAGAAGGCTTCTTAAAAAAATAATGTCCTGGTAATACATTTAAAGATGAAAGACTGTAAGTGCTAATGCAAGGGGAAAGCTTGGAACAGGTAATTCTTCAAAGACACTATTCCACCTAAACTGGCTGGGACCTTTGCAATAACGGGAAACAGAAGTATGAAAAGAATTCAAGTTGATGTAGTCTGTTTGATATACTATCAGCCCTAACACAATTTAAAGAAAAATTTTGGCAATATGAAGGTAATGTTGAAAATACCTATAATAAATCATCATAAGATACTGTTATTTCAGACTAAACATACACAAAGCCCTGGCCAAGCCTGACACAATGTCATGTTGTAATAACCTATGCGAATTTCATTAGCAAAATTGTTTTTTCAGGGACTTCTATTTGTATTACTATAAGACAGAAGTAGGTTCCTAAAAAAACTCTAGTATCTAGTTGGCAGTTGTTTGTCTTGTGTTCAGAATCAATTTTGGAAGATACAAGTCCTACCTTCAAATATAATGAAGAGGATTAACTTTGAAGAAGAATCAAAATTGATTGATTTTTCTTCTAAATCTTTCTGGATGTACATTCTCACAAAGTTTATGGTATACAAAAAAGTGTTTTAAGGTTTGGGGAGACACACTGTATTATTTTATATGAACAATCTCTAAACATCAAAAACAAAGCACTGCTCTAACACTCTACCTCCTTCGTAACTGATCACCTACCAATTCCTCACTTTCTGCAGTAAATCTATAATATAGTTTATCCACAAGTGAGTATTGAGGAAATCAGATTCATGGTTTATCAGCAAAAATATAACCAACAGTCTCAAGGATTTGGAAGCACAGAGAACAGTTCTACATTTTTAGATTGTTTTGACTCTTCATTTAGGGAACAAAGGTATTTTCTCCACAAGGCTGATTTTTTCTACAGAAATGAATTTCTCATACAGAGCAATGTTGACCCAAAACTTTTAGTTAATGCAAATGCGTTTTTCTAAATTTGACAACCTTACACATACAGTGGTATTTCCTGCCAGTAATTTCCAGGATTCTAATTCCAAACTGAAGTAGGGATTAAGGCTAATGAAAGGATTTATAAGAACCTGCACATCGGCAAGTTACCCTCTAACCTCCCCTACTGTTGAGCAAAGCACTTCAGTTCCAAGCACCTTCAGGGGCAGAGACTATTTAAGGCATCCTTCCACCATCTCCCCACCCCCCAAAGTCTCAAAACAGATCAGAAACAGGAAACCACAAAAATCTCGAAGAACCTAAAGTCAGCCTATGGCCCAAACAGCTATATGTAAACAAGCCATTGAGAATTCATTTCACGCAAAGAGATCCAGGCCAGCTCACAAGGAAACAAAAGCCATCTGTAATCACCATAGTCCAGATCCAATTCCACACCACCAGTTACCTCATGAAGGACACCAATATCAAGAGGTGCTGCACAGCATGGATAGGGGCTCATGCTAACAAACACAAAAAGACTTCTTATACTAGGCTCCTTGCTAGCAATTCTACGAGGCAAAGAGAACAGTTTAGGGTGAAGAGCAGAGAAGCAGTCACACAGAGGTAGCAGTATGTAAATGGAGCATAGAAAGGTTGGACAGCACAGTCAAGAACTGTAAATTAAATTCCTGCAGGAGTACTAAAGAACTAAACATCAAATTTAATACTTTATTTTCAGAAGAAAGTGCTAAGCAAGTTAATCCTTGCAATTTTTCACCATAAAGAACTACAGAATATTTGCCAGGCGAAGTATTTACAGCTTGTCTTTTAAAACAGAAAGCAAGTCTCAACTTTAATATTTAGGCACACAATAAATCAATTATTCCCTACAGTACTGTTGAGTAGAATCTATAAGGTGTGAAAAATAAGGTACTAGACCAAACAGCTAACTTTGTGCATGTTGTATTCACTCCTTTCATACACTTTAGTTAGACCTTAGTAACTTTCCACAAGCCTACCTGCAAATAAAATGTCAGAAAGGGAAGCGAGGAGAAAAATCAGCTCTTTCCCCTTTCTTGCTTCTTTATTACATATACATTATCTAACTTGGCCACCTGCAAAAAAACGTTTTCCCATTTGAAATACCAGAAACAATAATTCCTTGGCTTCTTACAAATTCTTCAGGAAGCTCCAATAGGAAAAACTTGGAGAAGGATTTTATCTTTCAAATACAGTGTTTTCTGAATTATGTTTTTATCTTTCCATATTAAAAAAGTAATTTATCACTGGCATATTTTCTGATGTCATAAATACACTAGTTCTACAACAATCCATACAGCTTTTCTAGAAAAAAATTTATATAAAATACAACTCTGCTGTTAAAAAACAGGCATTACTAAAACATTTCACATCTTCATAGAGAAAACCTATTTTTATTACTTTGGCAGTTTATTACTTTTTTTTTCAGTATAACAAAGTGACTGCACCTCTGGTTTCATGCCTTCTTTACCAAAATACCTGCAACTACTTCAATAGTCAGCGTGCCCTTCCAAGTTTTTCCTTTTAAGCTTCCTCCATTTTTTCACCTTTGAGCACCATCTCAACATCTATATCTTTTTCTATTTTCTACTCCTGCCGCCTGCTTTGGTAACAGACTTACAGAAAACTTATCCCAGTTAAAAGACTACGCATGAGCGATGATGACTAGTCATAGCCTTACGCTAAAAACCCAAGAGAAGAGAATATTAAGCAGGTAAGTACATAAGGAAAGCCCCTCAAGCCTGTCTGAAGGCTTTATATCTAAGTACAAACACAACTTACCATATCCTAGTCTAATTCATAGCATACATACAGAACTTACTCTACTAAGAGCCCAGTTCTTTGAAAAGTGCAGTTTGTATTAGTTCTGCGGGGGGGGGC
>Ga0181612_161711_pt1 | contig 20295 bp, 8 predicted proteins | sample HoacroProtozoa21_FD_119630 | JGI IMG/M metagenome (GOLD analysis project Ga0181612, IMG submission 119630) | Hoatzin crop microbial communities from Cojedes, Venezuel. Combined Assembly of Gp0051906, Gp0051904, Gp0051908 | reverse complement strand
GTGTGCAGCCTGCTGTAGGCAACCCTGCTTCGGCAGGGGGGTTAGACTAGATGACCTACAGAGGTCCCTTCCAACCCCTACCATTCTGTGATTCTGTGATTTCTGTTTAGTCTCTTATTTGTATTCTTATGCTTTATTATATTAAATCAGAACACTTGACTATAGACTTAACTATGTATTTCTGTAAATTATTGTTATGTAAGTTATATTAGAAAGTGGTAGAATGTCAAATGAAATCTAACTAATTACAAATGACTTTGTGTACCAATGTGTAATGAAGAAACCAAAAGGAAAATTCATCAGCATATCAACCATAAAAGATGAAGTAGAAATGGAATAAGAACTAATACCTGTTATATAACCATCATTTAAAAATACAACTGAAAATACAAGATATAAAAGAACATTTGAAATTACAAAGAAAAATCAAAATAGAAACAAAATTTGCAACAAATTTTGATGCATCATTGTGATACAGCATGATTCTTCCATCTCCCAAAATAAGATAATTTCAGAAAGAATTGAATACTGATGTATTTTCCTACTACCAATAACTGCTTTTGGAAGTTGTATATTTCATATAATCTTTTACGTACGATCACATTTATAATAAGAAAGCAGAAAACCATTGATTTTTCAATCTTTGAATGCAGAGATAAAAAAAAATAATCTGCAAACATTTTCTGGAAAAAACTACCAAGAATTAATGTAGAGAACACCCGCTTCTTAAACAACTGCAGCTAAATTATTAATATCTATCCAAAAAGGTGTACGACACTGTAGACATCATGGTCCTCTTGACGCAATCAAATCATGATGGACAGACTTCTGGGTTAGCCTTATTCACATCAATTTGGCTTCGTGTGAGTTTAAGCGCTACCGACAGTGATTCTTTTTCCGGTAATAACTTTCCTGACTAACAACATTCCATTTTCTTCATAACGTATTTCAACACATTAGGAAAAACAAAATTGTACTTTAAATAACAGATAAGTCTGTTTCATGTTTCCCAAACTAGAAACCACTGAGATGATGAGTCAGCTGAACATCAGATGAGTAGTCAGCAGAATCAGAGTACTGCAGTATGTATTTAGGTTTAATTAAGTGTGGCTCTGAAAGCATGAACTTACAGATATAGAACTCAGCACTTTCCTTGCAATAGCTCTGAACAGTCTCTAAAAGGGGCAGCAAGGTCCACTGCTGCTACACAAGCCTTGCTCCATTTGCCTACAGTTCCATCATTCATATTTATCCCAGCAGCTACACTGAGCAGAGCCACACTCTGCTGCCCTTGCTCCCTGCAAAGCCAATGCAGGAAGACAGTTGGGACAGTGAAGACATGGTGACTTCCGAATATGAACGCTTTGCTGGATGCTCTATTGCCTAGCAATGTATGTCCTTCCTGCCCATGTCCTTCCCAATTTCAATGCTCCTACCTTGTGCAAAAGCTGTTCCATTCCTCTAGTCATCTGTTATCCATCTTTGTATGTCTTAGACCTACCACACATCAGAACTTGACCAAAAGTGACAAATAGGGCTCTTCTCACAGAACTTCTGTGAGCCTGAGCCTGATACTTGAGTGATCTTTAACTGCTCTTTAAGACGATTTAGGATGTTTTACTTTATGTTAACTTTGTTCTATTACAGAACCACAGAGCTTGATTTTCACCCCACCACACCCCACTGAGTTATACTGCAGTAATTATTATTCTGCATATAGGAACAGTCCTCATAATAGTTAATACCTGTAGGAGAGTTATCCATCCGCCTTATCTAGAATATTATTTATTGTTTTGTAAAAACATTAGGTTTATTAAACTCAAGCCAAATGAAAACTACGTTAACATAAAAAAAAACTGCCATTACCCGTAACTGAGATTTTTCTCCAAATATATAGAGGGCTGCTTGCCGTCTCAGAAGCTGACTTTGCAGAAAAGTGCTGCTACTGTAGGAAGTGGTGTTATCTTTCCCTGCAAGTCTTGCACCAACATCAATGAATGGAGTCTGACTGTTGATAAATCGGTTGCTTGAACGAAGACTCGCCCATACACCTTCATAAAGATGAAAAACATTTAAAAACCTCTTTGTGTGAGGCACTGGAGATCATAATTATTAAGGCATATGCTAAAACATAATTTGGAAAGTAGAATGTTTAAACCTGTCATTTGCATCCCTCATAGGACATAATTAACAGCATGTAATGGAAAGAAGTATTTTCACAACAAAAACTGTCGAAAGCATCCTACTGCACTGTCATTTAACCTAAGATACTAATCAAACTCTGCACAGCGCCTTCTATCATCGAGAAAATGGTTGCTATGACATCAGTAACACAATGATAAAATGAATCAGAACTTGCAAGCAATTAACGTCCATTTAAGTACATGAAAATGAAATTGCTACTGTTCTTTTCAGAAGTAGAGACAAAAATTTGATGTATTTCCTTCTCAAAGGCATATTATTCTGGAAGTCTAACTAGTAAGAATATTATATAATTACCTTCTTCAAAATCGGAAATAATATCAATTCAAATTCTGTTACCCAGAATTCTTGTGTTCCTTTTGCCCTACACAATGTAATAGTATCAGACATATCATATTATAATGAAAATGTATATAAGGATGATCAATTCAAGTATTACATTTAGGATAAAGTATTCCATATTTACTCTTGAAATGCTACGATTAAAATGCAGAATGCCATCAATTTTAAATTGTCCATGTCTAATGGACAATCAGAACTGAAAATGAATTTCAAGAAGTTCTTTTTTAATCATGTGTTTCACAACTATATTCTAGCAGATGTGACTATGGTACAGTTATGTGAGTAGAGAGGAGGATGCCTAGAAGATCACAGTCTTACAGTTTTAATCTGGCAGTAAGATCACCATTACTCTGGCAGCAGGGGCATGGTACAGAAATCCAAAAGCTAGCAACAACGTGAACTTGAAACAGTGCAGTGTGATGTAGAACCACAACTTGCATCTGAAAGGAGCACAGCCATATTTGAATGGCATTGTACCAACCTAATAACCTCTGCCTTGCAAAAGCATTTTTTGTTTGCATACTGTGCCTTGCTGATCCAGCTATATTGTCATTTTTAGCGGAGGAAATTCCTACAGCACACAGACAGGGTCTGATCTGATTATGTTTAATTAAGTTTTCTGATTTCAACATAAAACAAAGTAATGATAAACCAGATTGCCAAGGCCTGTTTAGCACTAGCAGAAGAAAAGACAAGTTGTAAATATTTTTCTGTTTCTCATGCCTTAGTTAATAACAATGCTTTTGTGAGACTGTTTTTGAGTATCCAATGTGAGGTATGTGAAAGGTATTCGATTTACAGAATATAAATAGCACTACTTGAAAATCAAATCCCTTGAAGTATACTAAATTTGGCATTCAAATGCCAGTGTGAAATTCTTTAACCCAATATGCAGTAAATCAGATTATCAGAAGAGACTCTTGACCATAAACCTGTGAAGCAAGACATCCAAAAGAGGCACAAGAAATACCTTGTAGTAGCAGAAATTTAGATACTACAGTACCAAAAAACCTCCTCCAACCCCTTCACGAAAATCCAATAATATGCATAGTTAACATTTCTTGCGTAGAAGAAGAAAAGATGCAGATAACAGTAAAATTCCACAAAGATAGCTCAAGAGCAAAATAATTCTATTTTGTAGAAGAAGGATTATGTTTCTATTAAAGAATAATTTTGAACAGTAATCCTCAACAGGGATTTGTCTGTACAGTTTAGATTGTCTGTCTGTCTCGCTGCTAGTCGTAGATGTGAGCAAATGAATAGCAGTAACTGAGAATGGTTGGCTACGAACTTACAAATTGGTAAAAGTTCTAAACAGTTTCCGCTTCAAAGCAAGCCAGTGTTACAAAATGCCTCACATAGTAAAGTAGTATGTTTAGTATAAACTTCTGTTCCACACCTCAACTACTACAGATGAAATAAACAAGCATTTAGCAAGCACAAATCACAGTAAGCATTTAATACGAGAAATAATTTCTTGTTCATTTCATATAAAAAATGCTAGCTCCAACACAGACAACCAAAGTCGCCAAAGATGATATATACAAAAATACACAGTGTCACTTTCTAACATTTTACAAATGCAAGTCATCATTAGCGCTTGTAGCACATCAAAAGCAACAAAACTAGTTACAAAAACATGCAGATGAACATGTTACCAGTGATGGATAACAGTGATTAAAAGACATAATTTTATTTCTGTTCTAAATTTGCCTAGTATTTTATTTTTTGTTAGCAGTATCTACCTCTCATTATTTGGCATATACCGTATTATGACTTTCTAATTTGGCAGAAATAAATTTTCCCCTGTTCGCTAACATTAACAATAATTTTGGAAAGAAAGTTCACTGACTAGGTAACAGTGTTTCTTAGGTATTTTGCTAAAGGAGTAAGAGTACTAAATGCTCTTTTGCAGAATTAATTTTTTGCTGTTTAAAATCTTCTACATATCACTCCACATTAGATCATGACATTATTAAAGAATAACATGGTGAAGTGTGTGACTAATCACTGTTCATTGCAGCATACACTCAATGGCCAAAAAAGCCCAAAACAAAACAAAACCACAACACTGAACTAAAAAACCCAAAATTTTGTTAATGCAGAATCAAGGCTTTCTGTCAGTATCACTTTAGCATGTATTAAATATTGTAGTAGTTATGGAGATGGCAGAAATTAAAGTGCTTTCAGGACACAGAATACAGTACCTTGATGGACTCTTGCCTTAGTTGCTGATTTGGAATTTGAATGAGTGAAACATTTATCTCTGTACCCAAGTACTGGTAGATAACAGTTAAGACAGAGGGAGGAGGAATGGAATGCACATTGCAGCGAGACACATTGCAGGAGAAAAGAAAAAGGTTACTTATTAATTTACAAAGATCTAATATAAATTGAATTTCTTCATAGTACATGATATATCAGACAGCACAAATCTTAGCCACCACAAGACAAAACATCAATCAAGCCAGAAAATATCACAAAATATCAAATGGGAAAGAAGTACCCATTTATCAAAAAGGAGCAATTTTCATTGTCATTGCAACAGTTTCAAACACATAGCTCAGTCATCATGTTTTTTTCCACAATTATAATTCGTTCTATATACCCACAGACATTTTTAAAGGACTGTGTAAAAATATATAATTTAGAAAACATCTATCAAACAAACAGATTTCCTTCCCCGTTGAAAAAATTCTCATTTTCAGTGGGAGCCCTGTATGCTTATCAGAAGGCATATTTTTCAACATCAAGAAGCAACACAACTTAATACAAAATATTCTATTAAAACATACTCAAATGTTAATGTCTCCTCCTTTTAAAATAAATGTCTGAGCTGAGTCTCTACTTATTATTTATAAATATCCTAGTATTTTTCCAACAGCAGCAAATAATACTGAGAAAACATTTTATTCTACTAAATTACACAACAATGCAAGGTAAGAAGTGCTGTTCTGTAGAACCATGCTACACTTATAAAGTAATATAAGAAAAGGTATATATTTTGAGTGAACTTACAATTCTTATGAAAGATATCAACCAAGGAATTGCAAAAAAAAAAAAAAAGGCCCAAGAATGAAAATATATTATGAAATACAAGTATTTGGCTAAATATTTCAGATCAGAAACAACCAGGCTTCAGGCAAGTACTCTGTTACAATGTTCCAGATAAAGTAGAAAACCTGTACCTGACACAGACATAAATATTCAGGACAACTGATAACTATTCAAAACAAAGATCATTTTCAAAAATAAGAAATACTATTCAAACACTGTCACATATATTTTAATCTAAATTATAGAAGGATGTGTATTAAAAACACACAGTCTGGCACAAAAAAAAGAAAATGTCATTTTCAATTGGTGTATCATAGCTGAACCTGGCTTTTGAGCCCTACCATGTGTGAGAATAAAAACAACCAAAGAAAGAGGGATCCAGAATCAAAACCACAAAAATACTGCTATTGTATTTTGTACGCTTTAGTGCATGATCCATAGCTGCCTGCTACGATAAAGTAACTAGCTAACCCCCATTAGGGTTTTTTTCCCTTTTTCTTTTTTTGGTTTTTGAGTTATTCTTAGTAATATGAAGGAGAGAGAAACCAGCATTTTTAGACTGCCTGCATAAGTCTGTTCTTTCAGCTTATCAAAAACCTGTATTTTTGGTCCTGCGTACAGTATTTGTGACACTACTTCACACATGAAATGTAACCAGCTGTGAAAAAGTAGTAAACAACTTTGCAATAATAAATCATGTGAATCAATTTCTTTGAGAGCAACAATTTTAGAGATTCTCTATATTATGTATATTTTAGAGTTTCTTCTAAAAGAACTGTGTTAGTTAATCTAAAACACCTAGTGCTTACTTCTCTACAGGAAGATATGCCCTTTCTCTGTTCTGTCGACTTCTCACCTTCACTAGGACTCCCATTGTACTTGTCAAACATTCTTATGTTTCAGCAAAGTCCTCAATGTATCCTGCTGAACTGTGAATAGAGTGCAGATACTGGGATGTAATTACACCTTTCAGATAAACAGAGCAGGTGTGGCATCAATCCAGCAAGACACAAGATAAAATTCTCTGCCCTCTTCCTGATTACTGCTGAAATTTAGCCAAGAGATTTCAACAAAACCACACCTCTGGCCCAGTACTGCCTTCAGGCTCCTTTTTTCTTCACTGAGTACAACAAACTCATCCTATCACACTTACCACAGACTCTAATCCCAGAAACCAGCAATAGTTATCTCAAGTAATCCTTTTATCTTCAAAAGACAACTTCCATACAGTCAACCAGCAAACTTTCCCTTACGTATCTGGAACACCCTCCCTGCCTCTGGGCACCACTTTGCAGTTGTCACTTTTGTCCCAACACAAGGGGATGGAATACAACCAAATGTTCGCTGTCAGCTACCCAGCATTTTCACTATTGCAGTACAAAGTCAGGTTGGGCACAGCCACCAATTTATCTAACAATTCCAGACACAATTAACTCCTGTTCTCTTAGGTCCCTAGTCATTTTACCGATCCAATTAAAATCGCTATGTCTTTTCATCTCTACAATAAGAAGACAGAGAGCAGACAATACCAACAGACCTTTCAGATATGAAATATGCATATACTATGATTAATGAAAACGCACAGAATTGTCCTTGTTTTGGTGATCACCATTTAACTACCCTTCCGCTCTTCCCTTCTGTTACAATTCTCACATAACTTCTCTACACAGCTCTGGGTATTCTTCTTTCCTTTCTCCCTCCCTCCTGCCTTCTTCCTTCCTGCATTTTTCTAATCCTGCCCACCTCTTTTGGAAGTTTTTATCAACAAAACTCGTTTATTTTTCCACATATGAAGCTACAGTTTTTCTATCACACAGTAATTTATGTTGGAGTGGACCTCAGTAGGTCAAAGCAGGTCTAACCAATTTTAGATGAGGTATCAAAAAAGAAGAAAAGCAACTTTTAGATGCTTAGAAATAATTGTAAGAGGAGCCTTCAAGGCTAAAAAGTAATAAACGAAATATAAAATGCTTTTGGGAAGCAGATTCATCCCTATCCTAACAAACATATATTTTAAAAATTTGATGCACTACTTTATGCATGTATTGCACATAAAAGATGACAACAATTTCATCAGACTGGAAGAGTAGAAGTACTTGGAAACCACTTCACAGAATTAAAGCTTCTTGCAGAAATGACATTGATGATCCCTTGTACCTAAGAATAACTATTTCCAAAGAAAGCACTGTGTCTCCCTATTTAGTATGCCCGGCCTCGTTACTCCCTTCTTTATTTAGAGTAAAATTATTCAGATAGATTATTTGCAACTTTATGAAGCATCAGCTAATCTTCAGCCAAATGCTGAAATGATCTGTAATTGGAGATTTTAAAGTGCATTCAATCCTAATATAAAACCAGCATTTTCAGACCGTACATTTTAGACAAGCTAAAAATATGGATGCAATATTTACAAACACAATTCTTAATTAAATGCTGAATTTTCCACTGATTTCCAAAATGAAACAAGCTTCATTACAATGGTAAGTAAAGGACCTAAACAGAAATTAGATACCTAAATAATTTTATGGACTGAGGTTAATCTTTAATTTCTATTTCATTTTTTTTCACAGAGTAATGAATCGGTAAGCAGTTTATTTCACTAACATTTTTTATGATTTATTCAAATAATAGACTTTGAGCTAGTCTTACTAACCTCCTCGAGCAAAGCTATTGGATAGATTTACATCCAAATGTCCTGGCACTACCTGCTTAAACACAGTAGACATTCTTGAAGCCCTCCTTTCAGTGCCTGAAGTCATCCAAAAAAAGAACGAGATTAAAAAAGTACAGTGTTACTCAGATTAACAAAATAACTGATAAAATGCCCTTTTTCACACAATACAGCTAATTCTTGCCAATTTTGTACTTTAGATTTATTTTTTAAGACATGTATACACTAGCAACAGTATGGAGATACTAGATACAGCTAAGCAATCAACGTATTTTACAATAAATGAAGAAAAGCATGCACACTTTGGGAATGGTTTTATTTTACAAGAAAAGCCACTGTTTGGCTATATTAGGCCAATTACCATCAACTGAATAAGATAAGACAGACACAACTTCAAGTCCCATACTCCTCTTTCTAAGACACTGGGGCTACCTTCATATAAACTTTACCAGGTTTCATCACATAACTGAAATAAAACATGGATTCATTTCTTCATGGTTCCATGTACGCGTAACTCAAATAGTGTATTTTGAAAGAGTTTTCACCGCAAGTAAAACTCTACTTGGAAATGACATTAAAAGCCCATGAAAATGCCTGCATACCTTCCACTGCTGCTGAACCTGAAGAGCCTATCTGTTCAAGTAAAATCTGAGCTTGCAGTCTCGTATTTTCTCATTATATGGAGAAGTCTTTTGCATTCTTTTAACTTTGACAGTCTCTCTTTCAATATACAGCTTTCAATACGCTTAATTTGTTACAGGAGATTTCACAGTGAATTTTTGCTTTTGATTCTGCTATAGAATGTATTGGTGCATTCGATATTAAAAATGCAAAATGGAAAAAAAAAAAAAAGGAAAGTTTTGACATCTTGATATTGTGGAGAACTTTATTCATTCCAGAATTGTAATAGATTACTAATGCCTCAAGATTGGCCATCATAGTCAAGTGAATTTCATGAAAAACTATGACCCACAGGTGGACAATCATTTACTGTCAGATCAAGAATACTGAAAAATATTTTGGGAAACATTATAAACATCCTTTACATACAAAAAAACATTCACTGAAACTAAGAGTCAACAAGCTATCTGGAAAGTTTAACAATAAGAAACAACAGAATTCATACGGGACATTGAACTAACACCAAAGAGAGAACACTCACTTTTCAACTTAGCCAAAGAAAAGCACTATATAAACCAATTTTACCTGGAGACAGAGCAATTGTTGGTCTAACAGTGAGAGTATTATTTCCATTTATTTTGCAGTGGACGGATATTACATTCAGTAAGGCTTGTAGGTATTTTTCCTGTTCTATACTGCTTGAAGATTCTAAAGAAGCAGGAGCTAGAGTCACAGGAAGAATGGCATACATTAAAATACAAGCACATTTATAAATATGTAGAATAGCAAAATAAAAAGCTTTTTTATGTAAAGCAGAGCATTGAAAATGTCAGTTTGTCTATCAAATGTTCAAAAAGCCATTCCTTTGATGAGAAAGAATGCTCAGATGTTTATGCCCTGGCTGCAAAGCAGCACCCAGCAATGTTCTCTTGCATTCTACTCCACAAAGCTAAATTTCTGAAAGAGTCTGTTATCTCATAGTCACTACTTAAAACATTCATCATTAGCTAGTGATCAATACAAACAGAATGGAGATGATGTAGTTTTCCCTTCACTCTCAGAACGAAAAGAAACATTTCTAAGTTTGTGCTACTTGTCAGCAAATTTCAGCCTTTTAAAAATATGTATAGAGAACAGACAGAACTGTTTCTTTAACAAAAGTAAGTTAAAACCACACTCAACCAGCTATTCCTCATTCCAGTAACGGAAGGTTACGTACCTGTAACTGGAAGTTCCTTGAGATATATTGCCCATTCACTGCAAGTATACATCTACCAAAAGACATCAGTGCTCATGCACGCTGCTGCTTTTAGAGACTTCAATGGACACAATCTACATGTCCTCCAGGTACCCTACCCCCAGAATCTGACCTTTTTAATGGAATAAAGAGAGGAAAGAGGATGGACAGTGCATGCACACCTGGATAACACACATTAAGGGACTTCCAATTATGAAAAGCAATGTTCCTGTTCCCTAGTGACAGTCCACCTGCTCCTTCACCAGTAGGTAACTTCAGGAAGTGTCTTCCCACATGCTTCGGTAACTTGCAGGAGGGGGGCTGCACTGTTGTGAGAACCACAATTCCTTCTCTTAAAACCTCTGAATAATCCTTTACATGCATGTAGTTTCAGATGACTACTCAACATATCTCAGAAACAGATTCATTTTCCAATTGTTACTGATGTTACTTAAGTTGCTGGAGACACGGAAAAAGACCATTTCAGAGAGAGAGAAGTGGCCACAACAGATTAGATGAAATCAAAGCCAGAGAGGAAAAAGACACAGTTTAAAAACAGCAGGAGGAGGTAAAAAGCGCAAGACGAGAAGGTATGATGCTCTAAGAAAGTACTCAAGTTAGATAGTCCTCTTACAATAATCCAATGATAAAACACAGAACGAAGGAAACCCTCTCCCCCTCAAATAAGAAAAAATAAAAAATTAATCTTAAACAGAAAAACACCACGCATTTGTGTCCAGGTGCAAGGACTTAAAGAAAGGGAAGGAGACGAAGGTCAGATCCCAGGCCATACTATGACGACAAAAAAGTGTCCAGTCCCAGTGAGTCAGATTTTTTTTTTCAAAGGCCACAAAAAATTTTTTTGAATTCTACTTTACTGCACCTCTTGACTCGCTATAGGACAAAAATGTCATAGCTGCTTAAACCAGGATTTGGTATCTTGACCACAAGAGACGAGATTTGGAATAAGAGATAAAGAGTCAAAGAATTTGACTGAGCACATTTTGACGAACCCCAATGGTAACTTCTAAATAGTTTTCTTCAGTGATGATCCAATCAGATTCTATGCTGGAGTCTAATAGATAGTAGCCTAATTAGCTGGAGGTGACAAAAGACATTTCGAGATAGCCCTGTTAAAATTAGTGTCTGAATTGGAATTACAATTAAGAAGTGATTAGAAAATGTACATGCAGGAAACATTGTGCTGTTTCTGTTGGACATAGTAGAACAAGCCTGAAGGAAAACATTTTCTCTTGAACACTTGAGCATGGTTTACCCCTGCTGAAATCCACCCAAATGATCTCTGGGTCTCCTAGTCCTTTCAGCAATGCCACAAAAAGTCAATTTAGTTCTTAACAATTTAGTTAAAAGAAAGGAAATGAAATGTCTACATGAAAAGATAACGTCCTTACCACTTGCACTTACAAAGTTTTATTTTGTGAAGAGTATTGTGTGTGTTTTAGGAAAGAGTCTCAGGAGACAAATAGCTTGACTTATACAAAAGTCTGTTATTGAACTGGGCAGATACCTCAACTAAAGACTGATGGCAATAACCTCCTTGTGAAAGATTATAGACAGAAAATTTGCCCTTCATCCTTACGACCAATCATCCCATCATACAGTAATTAACAGCAGTATAAAGGGATGAAAAACTACTGGTGACTCAAAGCATCAAACCCTCACCTGCACAGGTGAACAGGAATTTCTATAAAACGACTGATCTTGTAAGTGCTGTATCATACATGAACACCATCACAACAGCATGGATTTAAACAGAAGATCGGGATGGAGATCCCAGTAGCAATTTTATAAATCCCGGGAAAAAAATGCATTGCTCAGTAACACAGTAAGATTGCCTCAGCTGCTAATACGTGCGGTTACAGGTTGCTCCATTTTTATCTTAAAAAAAGTCCTAATATAGTAAATAATCCAGCAAGTATCAAGATAACTGTTCTCTGGGATACTGTTACTACATACAAGAAACATAAATGGCCTTCCTACATGGCAGCTGACCACTTGGTAATTCAGGTGTAGAACGTTGTATTTTGAACTACAATGCTCTGGAAAAAAAAAAATCCAGAAAGGCCAAAGTGAAATTCAGAAATCAACTTTCATGTTTCAGAGGAACTTTTGTAAAGACCTATATACTCTCCATCTCATATTCAATCATCTGTCAATAATCCTTTGTGGACAGATGTTAGAAAAATACAATTCTGTTGCACATGTAGTTTGGTTCCATACAGCAATTCAGTACTGTGCATAATTTTTCTAAAAAGTATGTTCTGTGCTTCTTATTAAACACTGATCTCAAGTACACTCTGAAAACTTGCTTAACACATGATGTAAAAGGAAATCACAAAAATGTTCATTCGGTTCCAGCAGGTCATCTTTGTTTCTGTGTATCAATCCAGAACTGCCTAATAAAAATCTACTCCTATGAAATCTCTGCCTAGGAAGGTCTGTCAACTTGAATTTACCTTAAGATTATCTTTGTCCTCTTAGTTTGCATCACAATGTGTTTTTCAACAGACACTTTCCTTCATTGTACACAACTCCTACTGAGGCAAACACATGCACCTGTGCATAACTATCTTTATTCATCAGTTTCAAGAGTTTTGTTTCACCAAGCTTCAACTTCATTATGAATAAAACAAATATCCTACAAATATTTTTCATTTTCCTTGCAGTACCTTCCTGAAGAGAAGGTACACATTTTTCTTCAAATTTTAAAAGAAACAGTAACTCCAGAAGCTCATGTGTGGCAAATATAGGTATTGTCAATCAGATTATCTATTGCATAATATACTGCTGGAAGTACGACAACGACAAAGGCAATATATAAGATAATATAAAATTAAAAAAAGAAACCACCTACAAAAGCAATGAGATTGCACACAAAAAACGTGCTTTAACAGGTCAGGCTTTGAAGATCTTGTTTTGGAAGGCTCTCATACTCCCATGCACTTAGAAATGATAACTACTACAGAAAACATGGAAGTGTTTGTCTCTATATAATTTGCAGAATATTCCTGCAGAATTTTTAAAATTTATTCTATTTATACCAGGTTAAAGTGCCTGACCAGTATTTCAGCTAAGAGAGTCAGTATTACATCAGTTTGTAACACCAACACTTGAATTACCATGCTGAGGATTCACACCATAAACCTGTGGAACAACTGGTGTAGTTCATAGCTTTGGCAGCTGCTGTGTTAACTATTGGTAGTACTTCACTGATTCATTTTATGAATCTTTTCAACAAACATGTATTATAGAAAACTTAGTTCATTACCTTGCTCCTCACTCCAACTAAAAAATGCCCCCACAAAACACTGAATCAATGCTATAGCAGTGAATATTCAGCAGATAATTAGTGATTCACAAACTAATGTTAATCGACAGTCCAGACAGTCTGATGTAAGAAATGTTTTTCTAGTATCTCTGAAATGTTGAGATTTTAAAGGTGAATTTGACATACAAAAAGCCTTCTATAGGTCATAATGTCTGATACAAACTGGTATTTACAAGTAAGAAAATCGTGGCTTTCATAAAGATACTCTGTGAAAGAAAAATTCAGGACAACTACGCAGAAAATTTTTAAATCGTGTCATCTTCAAGCTACTTTTATGGGACTTATACAGTATGCCTGTTACAGATTTTGAAAAATTCTACAGAAGAAACTATTCAGGAGTCAAACCTTTTAATTGTGTTTTAGTCATTACTGGGGTGAAACACAAACATAAAAAGGACTGAGGAATTTCTTTCCTACCTGAATGAGTTCCTAGTTTTCCAATTCTACCTCATATTTTCTTTGTTTTTATAAAAGAAAAATTATGGCCTAATTCTAGACTAATTTCTGAATACCTATCAGTTTGATGAATGAGAATACTGACTTTTTTCTCCAGCAATATGCCAAATTTACTCTTGGCATGAAATTAACTCTGAAGAAACTATCTGCATAAGAGATGGAAATCCAGGCAGTCATGATAAGTATCCCAAACACTGCCTGTGAATGATGGAAGTCAACTAATGTTCTTTCCAAAATTAACGTTGCCCTAATGTTACATTCTTCTGAAAAACTGAATAGTCTGACAAATCTTGTGCTGGTCCAGTCTTGATCACACAAAGGAAGAAATTTACTTAATGCAAAGATAAAAGTTAAACTAGTATTAGAATGAAAAGCATGAGAAAATCCAATGGATAATGGTGTGTCTAATATTTTATATACTCTTCTATTAAAAGGGACAACATATACTCATTACATAAACCTGTGCAAAGGAAAAAGACAATTTAAGGGAAATGGGAAGTTTACATGGCATTTGGCAGATATCGGCTTTCACTGAAGACTTTTGGTACATATATAATCTCAATTCAAATTACTCATTGACGTTTTTTGAACCACTTTCATACCATTCAGGATCTGCTTGATATATAATAATTAAACTGAACTAGTATAAGATAAGATAATCATTCATGTCCTGAATTTGATTCAATTGTATTACTGATTTCCTCTAGAAAAATATGTATTTCTACATAAAATTACTTCTACAGAAAGCCTAGTTGCATCAACTTACCTGCAGTATGTGTGTTTTGGGATTTGAAGAGGCCAACAACACCTTTTCCATGAAAGCCCCCAGATCTAAGTAGAAGAGTACTGGTTTTAGTGTTCTTCCAACAGACAACTGGCAGGCGATTGTGACGGTAACAGCGAGCAACCCTCTGCAGACTGCTGTCTTGAACAGACTGAGGTACTACCAGAAGCCCAGGATAACTGTATTGACAAAAAGGTGGAAAAAAAATGAACAATTAAAATTGCTTTCAAAATTTTAAACAATGAAAATAAATATTCCTAGAATTACAAGCTGAATATACATCTCAATGAAAATACACCGCAGCTGTTAGAATTATTTTTTATTTTGTAACTCTCATTTTTAGTTCAATACTAGAAAATACATTAATTTGTAAAGAAAACTGCATTTTAAAAACAACTTTAGTTACGAAAATTTCTAAGACTATCACTCCTAGTCTCTTTCCATTTAAGGTTATATTTTATTTGGTAGTATTTTTCCTCTTAGTATATCTCTTATCTGTCACTATGATGAAGCCCTATTTTTGAGCATGACCGAACAGAAAATTTTGAGGCATGCCAATGATGCAGTAGTTTTGTTTTGACACTTGCACATGAAATAAGAGAATTGAAAGGAAAGAATGTTAGATTGCCTTAAGTATCACAACTAAACCAATAGGTTTTGGTTTATGTAAAAAAACATTTAAATTTACAGTCAGATTCCTTGGAACAGTGTATTTAAAACTGCATTTCTGTGTACTTTTTAAAACACTACGATACATTGAGAGATTAGGAAACTCACTGATACAATACCTTTAAAATGGAAAACCCAGCAAGATGGTAGTTGTGTTCATGTTAGTGAAAGGAGGATTCAAGCAATATGAAAGATTTTTTTCTACTTCCTCAAAAAAACATTCAATTTAAGTGCGAACTTCATATGTTAAGAAAAAACTGAGATGAGGAGCAGAGAAATGTTAGTGCTTATTAAACAACTCTGTTCCTCTACAATATACACTATTCCTGTAAATTCAGGTCTTTGACATGTATTGAACTTCCCTCATACAAAATCAATGTACATAATATTTACGGTCTACTTCTTAAAACACAGTAACCAAACTAATATGGCACTAGACAAGTATTTGCATCCTGAGATTTGTATCCACTACATTCACTCAGATATTAATTATTAAAAAAAAAAATCCTGTAGAATATTAAAAACTGGTGGCATTAGGAGAGGAAAAAGTTGTCTGCATAATGTTCAAAGCATAATGAAAATACACAGATTTAATACCTTCACCTGCATTGTACTCAATGGTGATTGAACAAAACAAGTTATTAGTCCGTTTACTCTAGATAAGTCATCAAACAAAAAAGGATCCAAAATTTTTCTCGTGTGCTCCTCCTTTGTGAATTCCATAATGAAAGCACTGACTAGCCAAAACTGGCTTTAGAGAATGCAAATGCTCATAGATATACTTCAGTATTAAAAAGAATTTTTGTGGGTAGTGGTAGTAAATGTCACCAGCTTTCACAACAAAAAAGGAGTTTGTAACATTCATGTGTTAAAACACAGCATGTGTCTTTCAGCACGACAGACTTCTAAAGTAGTGTAGATACCTTCACAAATTCAATTTTAGAACATTTTTATTTGAAGAAAATAGTTTTGTATAATTGTTTCTGAAGGCTTGCTTTTTTATTTAGGAACAGAATAGATTTCACATGCAAATCTATTACATAAATAATTTCCAGTATCAACACAGCAAGTTACAGAAACCATACCCAGAGAGTGAGTTCTACCAGCTAATGTTATTAGCTAAGTCAGAAAGCTGAAAAATACCCTAATGATTTAGACATCAGTGTAGAAAGCCAGGACAGAGAAACTCCTTCAAAAGGCAATTCAGAGTATCTAGGTTAGTCTCCTCCAAAAGCCCCAGGGCATCCTTTCCATGGGCTACGGAAAGAAGACTTGTGTTGTCTGACAGAGCTTCTGGGGTGGTGCTGAAAGCTCACTTCTGGCTACCATTGCTGCTAGTCTTTCCGAATCCGATGAATAGATATGCAGCCACCAGAAGACGAATCTGAGTGGAATACAAATAGCTTCAAGGTCACTGGTTGAACACTCCTACCTTAGACAAAAATTTTCTCAGAGTGCATTGCTTAAATGGATATATGATGCGATATATATGTTCTGTCATCTCTATTTTCAACAACTTGACTGCATTGGTAAACTCACCTCCTGCAAAGTGAATACATCCTGTTCAGTGCAGTTATTCTTAAGTATTCTGTTTTTGAGCGAGAAGAGTTACTACTGATGGTCCCTAGTCCCAAACGTTGATAGTCTCTGAAACAGGCTCTTTCTACTAATTGCTCCATTGTTGATTTTTCTGATGCTTTTAGGGTACCACTTGTGTGCAGCTCACTGTCATCTGAAACTAGAGTTAAAAATCTTTAAGAGTTTGCTACTGGGGAGGCCAGCAGTTACACACAAAACAATGCTGTTTTCTTCTGAACAAAATATTATTTTGGCCCACTGTCAGTGAGGAATGACAAGAAATAATACACACAAACCACAGTATGTAGAAATTATAAGCAATAAAATAGTATTTTAGTCAGGAAACCTGAACACATCACACAGTTACCTACTCCACTTGTGACTGGCATTGCTGACAATTCTCTTGCTAAAATCCTGGAAAAAGTTATCTCACATATTCATCTGAACTGAACCAAAGCCAGATAATCTGTCTTTCAACAATTTACGAAAATCTGTTAAACTCACAACAGCTATACAAAGATGTACACAAGACAGAATAATGAAAAATGTGCATACAAATTCATTAAACAATCAAGATAAAACAGACCTGGCAATTCTTTTAAACTGTTTTCAAAAGATGTAACAATCTTTTTAAGGCTTATTTCAAATAATTAAAAAAAAACGTTTCTGTGTCATAATTTCACATCAGATGACTGTCGGTTTCTTAGTGCCTCAGTTTCAATGTCAAACAGCAGCTTTCTTCAGACGTGTACATCAGTTGCACTTTCCAAAGCAGAAAAACCGTTAACCATGAGAGATAAAAACAATGTCACAAGTTCAAACTACACTGAAATTCAAGTCAAGCAAGGTCTTTGTACAAAACCTGCCACCTGCCTATTATTGTCACTTCCAACTATTTCTAATTGCTTCTGAAAGCAGATTTACTGTTCAAAGCACATATCAGTTACTTGCTACCACCTCAAGCACTGAAGTACGTGCGTATGAGCAGAAGTATTTCTTCACGAATAAGGCACTGAAAAGTATATAAGGATTTAAATTTAAAACAGGACTTTCGAAAACTGGAAATTAAAATTATTTTAAAAATAAAAATTATTATACAATTAAAATTTTACTGGCAGTAGACAAGACTCAGAATTTACAGGAGTAGAACCCATGTAATTATTTTTTTGGCACATCTTAGCATAAAAGCTAAATAAATAATATTATTGCCCCTGCAGGTAATCAAATATAAACAACAATTCTCTATTTGACCTAAATAATGAAGAGTTTAACGCTGTTGGTATCTCCTCTTTTTTCTGTTTTCATGTTAATCATAGTCAGAAATAAGTTACAAAATATTTACAAGTATAAAGCGTACTAACAAGAAAAATTAAATTAATTTTAGAAATCCTGTTATCTTGGAGCATATAAAAACTTGGTATTTAACAGCTTTGAATGGAACTTATGACTGACGCAGATAAAATGAGGGTGCATTTTTTAAAATATTTTTTTCTAAATGTATTTTTCTCTCATGAAAGCAGGTATACTGGTAATAAGAATTTCCAAAACATTTTCCTGTGCATAAAAACCTAGAGATTATAAAAGCTCACATCAGTGCCCTTAACCTGAAGGAGATTAAGATGTTCTACCGTCTCAAGTTTAAAATGTATTTTTAAAAAAATTTTATTATGAAAAGAAGAATAATCCCTCTATTTTACTGTTCCTGAGATACGACTGTTTGTAAAAGTGGATGTTACAGTCTCCTGTTTTATGAACACACCAGTATGATCACCTATACGAAACAGAATTTAGTAGTAATGAGATTCTAAACTCTGAAAATAAAAAGATGGGGAGGAACTGGAGGGAAATTAGGTGTTCACTGGCATCAACTAATAACTAGAGTACTGTACCCAGTTTTGGAAATCACATTGCAAGTTATACGTGGACCAGCTAAAGAGGTCTGAGAAAAGAGCAATGGAGATGATCAGAAGTCTACAAAGACTAATAAACAAAGAACTGAAAGAACTGCAGATATTTAATATTCAGAAAAGAACAAAGAAATATTACAACAGTCCACAAATACATTAAGCACTGCAATCAGAATGAAGGGAATCATCTCTTCTCTATGTATATGGTGGCAGAATAAGAAGTGAAGGCTTTAAATTTTGGCAAGGAAATGTTTAGGCCTGAATATCAGGAAGTTGCTTCGTTTTCTCCAGCATTAAGAATAGTACAAACTGTCTACAGTTGTGGACCTTCATCTTTGAAATCTTTTAAGAAAAAGTTAGGTAAACATCTATGACAAACAGATTAAGTATGTTGACCTTGCCTTGGGGCAGACAGATGGAGTTGATGATCTCTTAAAGTTCCTTCCAAACCTATCTTTAACATTTCTTTTTTAAGACAATGCATCACCAGCTGCAGACAGTTGCTGTTTGCTCCATTGTTGGTATAGCTGCATAGTTTCCTAAACTTCAATTTTTGAGACTTGGAAACAAAAAGACATTCACAGCAGTCAATATAAAAGAAACTTCAGTGATTAAGTACCAAATTTCCTACGGCTATTTGTACTCTGAAGCAAAAAGTTACTACTGTTGTCAGCTGACTATACCTGAGATGTCAATGCAGTGTGGAGAGAAAAGCAAACTGTCAGACTTTGATAACCTTACACATTCCCCGTCAAAACACCTTAAAAGCAGCAGGTAGGAAGCCTCACAATTTATATTTTTATATTTTTGTTAGGGGAGGAAAAAATTTACTATCACCTGTGTTCATGGAAGTATATAGTTGCTTTGTACATCAGCAATGCAAAAACGCTTAAAAATTTCTTCATCGTCAACAGAAGTATGAATACAGAGGTATGATTGTGCTTGGTTTCTCTGGGAGAAGGACACAAAATCACCCAAAAATCACACAGATACAGCCTGCAGAATTGCTTCTAAGCCAAAGAATCTACAACATCAGAACACATACTAACTCAGTAGTTAAGGAAGATGCTGGAAGTGCAATTAAGAGCGTAAATTTTCAGCCCTGTAAAGCCATTCTGTATTTTGTAATCCTTTCTTTTTGCCTTTTTTTCCACTACTTCTATCTGTAATGAAAGAAGAGAATCAGTATTTTTTAGCTTTCCTGGAATGGCTTTCTTCCACTTCAGAGTGAACAGAGACAATGCAGTAAGATCGTCCCGCTTCAGTCAACTTTTATGTACCTGCTCCCAAGTCACACATGTCACACAAAGAAAATTTGGCATGTTTGGTGTTTTGAAGAAATTATTAGTGTTTGATAAGCACTTTGTTATCTGAAAAAGAAAGGAAAGAAGGGAAGGAAAGGGGAAGGGCGAGGGGGAGGGG
>Ga0181612_173211_pt1 | contig 20297 bp, 18 predicted proteins | sample HoacroProtozoa21_FD_119630 | JGI IMG/M metagenome (GOLD analysis project Ga0181612, IMG submission 119630) | Hoatzin crop microbial communities from Cojedes, Venezuel. Combined Assembly of Gp0051906, Gp0051904, Gp0051908 | reverse complement strand
GTGCAGCCTGCTGTAGGTGACCCTGCTTCGGCAGGAGGGTTGGACTAGATGACCCACAGAGGTCCCTTCCAACCCCGAACATTCTGTGATTCTGTGATTTACACGCCCGGAGGTCAGCTGGCTATCCAAACAAAAATGTCAATTTCTAAAAGCCACTTCCAGACAGCGCCGATTCATCAGGTTTCTCCTCAACCTGTGCCAATAAAACATCAACCAACTTAAAAAAGTGAGAGCAAGCCAGGTCCTGTGTTTGAAGGCTGCAAAGCCAAATGCACCTATGTATGCCAGGTTCTCTGTATACCCACAGACGTGTCTGGAGAAGCGCTGCCAGATTTGGAGCCCTGATTTTCTGGGTGATTTTTTCCTTTTCCAGGCAGAAGTGAACCCTGCACCTTTCAGGGTGCTGTTCCATCTGGGGCCCAGGAAGGTGATGTCTTGCAGAAGCACCAGCTAAAGCTGGTTTCAACTTGACCACCCTGCCTTGGCAAACACCTGTTCCAATTCGCGCTGTCCTAGCAACAAATCACCCCGCGAGTGCTCTGCGTGTACTTTTTTACCTGTTTTATTGAGGATTAATTAGTGTTTGTATAGGGATGCGGTTGACTTTGGTACTCCATGGACACAGCTGAAGGCAAAGGGCTGCAGGCTGTGCTGTAGTTCCTCGACTTCTGCGTTACGGCTACTGGATTGTGTGTCCTCAAAGGGAAACAAGCATTTCTGACTGACTTAGCACTTTCAACTTTTTCTTGTGTTTAAGTAAGAAGAAGATGCAATATCGAAGCCAAGCTCTATTACTTGAAGAGTTATTTCAAAACCCCTCTTGATCACCTTGAGACTCCTCTTCATGCCATCGAATTAATCGGAAAAAAAGTCTCATGGAGTCTTGACCTTTTGTGCCTCGGAGAACACCACCCCGCATTATCGCTTCGTGCTCTTCTCACTGGCTTAACCTTGCCATGAATCACAGAGCATCTCGGTCCAGCGTACACAGCACTGCAGGCTTTGTCAAACACAAGCGCAGGTCCCAGCCCAAGGTGCTTGTTTTCACTTAATTTATGCATTTCATAACTAGCTTGTAAAGCACTTTGAAGATACAACACTAAGTATTATTAACATTAAATTGTATTATTGGACAGGCATAATGCAAGCAATTAAATAGTAATACTATTAAAATAAGGTGTGGGACACAAAGGTAGAATTAAGTCATATATGCCTACTTTATATCCAAATCTTCCAGCTGTTGATTACTCAGTACAGCCTGGCACTCTGAAAATAAGCTTTCATCTGTCTTTTTATACACAGCCTTCCAGCTAGGAACTGCTAAAGGCTCAGACTAATGCTCTGACGGGCATACGGGCGCTGCCAGCAAGGCTAGCCATTTGTGGGAGGTGAACAGCTGGAAGCTGCGTGAGCAGGGCTCTCACCGACTGCCCACGGGTGTCCAAAATGAGCTGTCTGGACGGATGCATGGGGCAGTGGGCAAAAGACCTGCAAAGCAGCACTACCAGGCTACAGCCGGCAACGGTGAAGGTAACTGCGGGGGAGGGGAGAAGCCCTTACAAATCTCGTGTGCCTCCTGAACAACTGCAGAATCACCTCGGCAGTGTGTCTCACCCCAATCTTCCCACACCATCCTGAACAGCAGACTCACAGAGCTGGAGGCTGCAGGATGTCTCTCGTACAAGGCCTGCGGGTGTCTCATGCTCGCAGGTCCCGTGTGGATGAACGGCATGAGCTGCATGGTAGGACATCCCTTCTGTAATGCAGAATTTGCACGACGGGATTCTGTCATTGGAGGGAGATCAAATTCCCCAAGTCTGCTGGATAAAGTGTTAACTCTGAAGGATAGTGATGGCTGTGTAAACTAAGTTTGTTTGAATACTCCAAGTCATGTTTGCTGTGTAGTCTGCCAGAACCAACCTTTGGCCTGGTGACCCTCCTCCTTCCCCTGCGTGCAGCCCGCCATGCTGTGCTGGCACAGTGTGTGCGCGGGAGCTGGGAGCCAGATGAAAATTAGCCCAGAAGAAGAACACTTTGTTTTCAGCTGGATTGCTCCCAGGATTTGATTGCGGTACCTTCACACAAAGAGGTGTGTTAGCACCACTGAGGGGGCAGCAGGATCCAGCACAGAGGCGGGAATGCACAGCACAGGCTGGAGCTGGGAACAGGATGATACTGCAAGAGAACAAGAGACCAGCATCGTGCCAGAAACCTCAGCCTCCGTGCCCAGCTGCTCTCTGCTCGCCCCATTCCTCGCAGGAGAGAGAAGGACTGGGAAAGAGGAGGGAGGAGTGAGAGCAGAAACTCACCTCTGGACTTTCCTACCTCCTACCTACTACCCTGGCTGGCGCAGCAACGCCAGGGAAACAAGGCTGCAGGTTTGCAGCCATCATCTGTGATGACAGCGCTTCGATGGAGCGGTTGGGTTACGGTCCCGCCGTTGTGCTGGTGCAGCTCTTTGTGCAGTGGTGTTGTCAAGCAGACCAGGAGACTGCGTACAAAAAACAGCACCCTCCCCACCTCAGTTATTTTTACCCTGGCTCAGTTCCCAGCCATGATTCACCTCGTCTCCACTGAGGTGCAGCTGGAGGAAGAGCGCTGGAGTGGGAAAGCATAGCCAGAAGCAGGCGAACAGGGGTCTGCCGAAACCCACAGTGCCCCTCAAAAAATGCCCACGGCCCAATGCCGCAGGGAGAGTTTCTCTTCAGCAATCATGGGCAACTTGTTCATCAGAATTAGGGAGATCAAAAAAGGGGAAAGAAAGGTTGAATCCATGTAAGCACGTGCAGCATTTGCATATTATTTTCCTCTGCGAAAGATAAAAGGAAATCTGACTGTAATCACGTTAGAAATGCTCCCTTTTCCCCTCCCATTTAATCTAAACATTATGTATGACACTGTCCCCAGCGCGTAAGATGGCAATCCAGCAGACCAGTTATGCGTGGAAGCTGCCTTTAACACCTGACTGTTCCTGCTGAAGTCAGTGGAAACACCGAGATGGCTAAAGTTGCACGTGCTTAAATGCTTTGTTAGGTTATGAGCTAATTTAAGGACAGAGAAGCACAGCTCCAAAGGAGAAAAATAGGTTAGGAACACTAGGAAATCTTCTGGAATAGGTTCATAATTAGTAAATCTACATTCCTCCGAGTATATATCCTCACCTTCAGTCCCCTTTTTCCCCTGATTTTGCCTGTGGACTATGGTTCCTGGCTAAAGACAGGACAAACTGAAGACTTCTACGCTTACAAGTTAGTGCCTGAACCTTACAGCAGCATCCACGAGCCTGCACCGTGCCCTTACATCTTCCTGCACAGCACTGCACGAGTGGGATTTCAAGGGGGTAGCTGTCTTAAGGTAACCGATGCTGAACACACAGTTTGGTGCGAACTCCCAAATTTTTCAGAGCAGAGGCACCGAATTCTGCTCATACAGAGGCACAGCCCAGGTTCGTCTCCTGAGGACAGGCACCTGCAGTCTGAACTCAGCAGGGCTCATTTTGCTCCGTTTGTAACTGTGCATGAATAAAGGTTTCCAGTTTATGTTTTCCCACCTCCCTAAGTGCACCAGCTTCTTAGTTACAGGCGAGGTGGGTTTGTTATGCAGAGATGTTGCACCCTGAAAATGAAAATTCAAAGCTGAGCACCCCCCCAGCCCTCAATACCAGCTGAGTGGAGTCTCTTGGCTCACAGGTTTTTACTGAGGCACCTCCGACCTGTCCAAGTCCTGCTTCAGGTACTTAAGAGCCTTTTTGGATCCCACTTCAAGCCTTGCATTCCTGATGGGCTTAGCAGATGGTGGTTTAGGAGTCTGTTAGACTCCTGGTAAGATTGGGTCACGGTCTTATGGATCTTTAGGAATCCCTAAGACCTTGACCCAATCGTATCATTAAACTCAGCCAAGGTTTTGGGCTCAGAATCCCCTTATCTTAAAACCAAAACTTCATCCACTCTTTTCACTTACATTAGTTGGTCTAATAAAAAGCATTACCTCTTCTATCCTTAGACTGTCACTGCTGCAGTGCTTGTACTGCAGTGTATTTGTAAGACTGCTGTAATGAGCCTGCAACTGAGACCACCCCGGTCCTATCAGCTTTACCCTCATGGTCCAAGGGTGGCTGGTGCCTCCCAAGCACTCTGCATCCCACCAGCAGTTTGGCATCTCGGTTTTGATCGTTCCAGGACACAGCTGGGCTGAAGACTGCAGAAACAACATCAGCAGTAGCCTCCCGCTCATACCATACCGGGCACCCTTCTCGCACCCCCATCATCAGGGTACGGCACCCCTGGGCAGCTCTCAGGCAGCAGCGGTTTGATTTGCCTCTGCTTCCACTGTAACACCTACATGTCTTGGGTGGCTACAGCCTGTTTTCAACCATGATTCAATGGAGAACAAAAAAAGCTCTCAAGGGTAGGAAGTGGGGCTAAAGCTTCTTTGGAAGCAGGATTTAGTAATCCCAATCACCACCTTTAAAAAATCAGTGCCGTTGGGCCCCAGCCAGCCCTCAGCTCTGTCAACATCTTTACTGCCAACTTTACTAACAGTCACACAAATGTAAATCTAGTGTGAGAAGAGGATTAAGCCCATTCTGGTTTTATGGCCTATGAAATGTCTACTGCCCTGCTGCCACTGTGCAGTGATACACAACACAGAAAAGGGGAATTCAGGCTGCTATTGCATCTTCAAAATTTTAAAGGAAAAAATATAATTCCAGAAACTTTACCAGCCAGTGAAGTGTATAAGTGTACAAGCTTCCTTCTAAGTCAGAAGCTAAAAGCCTGTACCTTGCCAGATGCTGGCTGAAGTACATAATTTTTTTCCTGCAAAATAAGATTAGCAACAGCAATTTTCCATGCATTCAAGTTCAGGATTTTGTCTGCAAGGGGATTAAAGCTCATCAAACATGAGCCTGCCTGGATACTGCCCTCCTCCGTGTACTGCCCTCATTTGGGATGAGACCTGTACAGGGGGCTATTTAGGAATCCCACTAAAATGATTATTTCTTCACTGATGACTCAGTTGGCTGAGATTTGCAGGAAGGACTGAGGGAATTAGATTTATAGTTTCTACACATTTCAGTTTGATGTGAGTTCCTGACTCCCTTAGGCTGATATTTTCATACATGTGTAAAAACTAGAAGGGGCTTTTTTTACTGTAACGTTTATGATTGGATTTCAGCTCTTGGGCTGGGAATGTATTTTGGTTCCAGGTTTCTATAATCTTAGAGCACAGCTCAGATCTCTTAGCAGGAGTGCAATGTAAATACCACTAAATAATTGTTAGGATTATTAACAGTGTAACTCCACTCAGCTGTCAGCAGAAAAACAGCCAAGCTGAATACATATTTCAATTAAAGATGCAGAATTATGCGTTTTTATGCACAAGCCTGAAAAGCAGACAATATGTAATGTGTACTTCGTGGCAAGAGATACAATTAACTTTTCATTATCTTTATTGTTTTCCAGTTTATCCTGTTCTTTAGCTCGAAAGTCTCATTCAGTCCTTACCTGTGTAAAGCTGTTGTTTTAGTGGAAGATTTTCCGTACGACTGTGACGTTTTTGGTCCCAGGGGATAGGTAGGGACCATAATGAGATATTGCACTGACCCTCGAAGGCACAACTGATGGCGTTTGCCAAAACGGAATCCATCTCCCTGGCAGACGCTCGCACACATTCAACCTCTCTGCTTCATCTTTCAGTGCTCCCGGTGAAATCTCTTGCAGATCAGAAAGAAAAGTGGCGCATGGAAGACAGACTGCAGTGACCTCTTGTTTTGGTATTTAGCACTCTTTGTTTTGGCATTGTGGATATATTTAGTAGACTGTCATCTGTTATAATTTGTGTGAGGACAGCTCCCATATTTCGAGAAATGTTTGCCGTCCTGCATCGCCCGGAGTCCTTAAATTGCTCTTTCATTTACACACCGGTCTATTTTAAAAGCAGCGTTAGGGGACGCATCCTCTCCCTTAAACCCACCATGAGGATCCTGAGCTACCAAACACTTGTGCAGTGGCATGGCAGGTTTTTAACCAAGTCCTCTTTTCCTGAGTAAACGATTTGGTATTTATGTGTAAATAGCTTTCCTGAAACCAAGGGAAATGCATGCTAAATAAGACACTGCTGTGTTTTCTGACAGTGTGACAGACTGTCCCTTGAAGCGTGGCCCCAGCCCCCAGTTGTATCACCCTCCCTGCGACAGGCCCGGCTATTTTTGGCTGTCGAGGCTCCGGTGCTGGGGGACCTTCTGCTCCACAAGAGCACGTGTACCACCATCACCATCCCATCGTGCGCAGGCAGCCACCAGCCACGTGTTAGTACCGGTCATGGGTTTGCTTGCTCATCTGCTGCCCGGGGCTGACTGCAGAGCAACACCTTGCTTGCAATTTGCATTGGAAAAAAATAGACATGTATTTTGTGTTTAGCCCAAACAGTGGGCAGTTGGCAATCAGCAGTCACCCTCTCATCTCAAAGAAAGGGATGGAAAACAACAAAAAAAGCCCCTAACAGCACAAATCTGGGGTTAAATCAGCAAGGTCGGTGCGGCGCTGCTGTCATCCCAGCCTAGCCCTGCAGGGCCCCACAGGTGGGACCCACAACCCCTGTCCTCCCCACAGCTCTCCACGGCCTTGCAACCTGCCATCCCCACCCTGGGGATGCTGCACCCCACGGCTGATCTGTCAGGGTGAGCTCACCCACCGCGCTGGCTGCCAGCCCTGCAGAGGAGCCAGCTCAGAGGCAGCCGGTCACACCTCCTGTGGGCAGCTTTGGGCTTCCCCAGCCTCAGAGGGCAGCAATAACCCCTTGTCCCCTCTGTCGATCAGCGTCACTCCTCTCATTATCACTCCTTACTTGCTCCTGACATGGGCTTGTCCTGCGGCAAGTCCCAGACCTCTTACTCAGATACATACTACCAAGACCAGGTCTCAGTGTGCAGCAGGAACCGAGCTGCCCCGTCCAGCTTTGGGCACTAGAAGAAGCTGCTGGACATCTTCTGGCTGCCATACAGTGAATCCCTGGCCCTTATTCTGCAGAAATAAAGTAAATACTTTCTCCTGACTTTCATTTCTGGATACTTAGGCCAGCACAATACATTATCATATATCAAAGACTGGTTGCGTTGGAAAAAGCAAGGTCAAAGAAGTACAACTTGCAGGCACAGCAAAAATTTTGTGATGATTGCAGTTTTTCTGGGAGTTGTTATTATTAGTGTGTGTAATGCACAAAATCCAGGACTCTCGTGTGGCAAAGGGGCATATTGCTGCCACCAGCAGAAGTGTAAAAAGAGTCTGTGCAGGGCCTTGGAGGTGTCAGAGGTAATGGAGTCGTTATGGGTACCCATGCAGGAGCTCATTCCTTCTGGAGGCAGGTGGATGTCGGACCACTTGAAGCCTAAGGTGGTCAAACTGGTGCTTGAGTTTGGCAGGCAGGGAGCAAAATGGTCCAGAGGAAGACAGGAGCAGAGGAGTCCCAGCAGAGCAGAAGCTCACGCAGATCAGAGGGAGCAGGCCAAAGACAGGGGAAATGTGGGCATGAAGAGCGATGAAGTCCTGGCAGGGCCAGTGCTCGGGTGGAGGGTGGCTGATGCAAGACCTTGCCACTGTTCCAAGAGGTGTTTCTGTCCTTCCCCACTACCTCTAGCCAGATGGTCTTCACGTCTCCTCTGCACTGGACCGGCACTTGTGGGAGCCACAACTCCCAGATTAAATGAGCCAATTCAGCTGCAGAATGGTCCGGAAAAAGGCATGTAGTTGGTTTTCAGCTGGCTGGCTGGAGCCAGCACGGGGGTCCATGGTTGATGGATCAGAGAAAGGGAGAGCAGGCAAGGCGAGGACTGCAGCTTCTGCATCTCTGCCCACGTGGGTGAGCGCGAGCCAGTGTTTTGTTTAAGCTGATCTATGTGGGGCGGTCACAGCAGGGTGATCCCATCCCGAGCCACCCCAGCCGTGCCCTCTCCTTCCATCCTACACCAGATCTAGTGATGAGAGGCCTGCAGGGTGAGTCAGCTCAACTAGCAGATCCAACAGAAAACTCCTAGGAAGGTTTTCTTTACAGAGAGAGTGATCAGACACAGGCTTCCTAGAGAGGCAGTCGATGCCCCAAGCCTGCCTCTTTAAGAGGCATTTCGACAATGCCCTTGACAACATGTTTTAACTTCTGGTCAGCCCTGAAATGGTCAGGCAGTTGGACTAGATGATCATTCTAGGTCCTTTCCAACTGAAAATATTCTATTCTATTCTACTCTTTCATGGAGGCACTTTCTGGGATGCTTCTGATCAATCAGATCAGCTTACTGAACACATCCATCCCGTGGTCATGTCATCACTAGATGCAATTCAAAGGAAGTAATCGTAAGCATGTGGTTTTGTGATGTGGCTGAGCCCGTTTACCTGCCCACAGCCCCCGAGGCACATGGTGGGGTCCCTGTTCCTCTCTCCACCCCACACGTGGCTGGGCAGGACTGCAGCGCTGGCACTGGTACCCACTGACCAGGCAGCGATCCCGCCGTTCAAGGAGCTGAAGCAATCAACAGCTCATTAAAAAAAATAAAAGTAGCTTCTGGCCGGGCTGGTTGAGCTCCCTGACTCACCGTTCCAGTGAGCACCGACGCGAGGGATCAGGGGAACTGGATTTGCTGTCGGTTTGATGGGGGCTGAGCTGTACCCTAAAGCCACCCCTCCAGCGTGAGCTTGCAGCAGAGTTGGACCATGGCAAGACCTGCAGTGCCAGCCCGCGGGCAGAAACCAGTGCTGACAACCAGATGTGCAGTGAGCTGTCCGGCGATGTGGCAGCTCATGCTTCCATAACCAGACACAGCACCAGGATCCAGATGTTTCACCGACCCAGAACGAAAAGCCAGGTCAAGGTCTCTCCAAGCAATACAAAACAAACTGCAGGCAGACGTGCATGGGCAAACTGTATTTCTATAAAAGAACGCATCTTTTAGGACAAAACTCAACTCTTGCTAGTGCAAGCAAAGGTAAGTGGGATGTGGGAGAGCACGTGCTTGTGGGAGCAATGAAACGACTCCTCTGCAAGTGCCAGATGGGCCTCCGAGGGAGCCTTGTGTGACACAGAGATGCTGCTATTCCACTGCCACCGTGGACTGAAACAAAATGTAAATCTCTCTCAATTTCCAAGTATTACTCCATGCTGTTTTAATAGCAAAGTTCACTGTGTAAGTTGGCTCTGTGCTCCTTATTCACTTCAGGCAAATCCAGAAGTGAAATGGGAACGGGGTAAGAGGCCAGAGCTGAAATGCAAAGAGAAGTTGCTCATAGCTGATGTTTAGTTCATGCCATTAAACCTTCATTTTCAGTGCTACTAATCCTTCATTTTCATGACAGCTTCGAAGATCCATTATAATTATAATTTAATGAAAAAGCTGAATCCAGAGATGTAGCAGCAAAAGGGTAATTGCCTACTGTGCATCGTCTTTAGAAGAGTCAATTAACTGTATATTCCAGGGAATGACTGAAAAGATGAATTTTAACAATGACAGAGTTCAATAATTAGAAAATATTAATTTTAAAAATCTATCTGGTATTTTTCTTTTTACTTTGGGTCTCCATAGTTATTTCAATTTTTAAAGAATATTGATTTCAGTGACTGTTGGAATTAATTAGATGTTACTAACCAGGAGGGTACCAGTAGCTTTTATTTGTTCAAGTGAGTCTGTATCTTATATGCATTTATTCAGATTCCTAATTATCTTTTTAATAAAACTATTAAAAATGGTGAACGATGCCTTTTTTTAAAAAGATTATTTTTCACTTAGGTCAGACTGTGGATGGAGGTTGAGTTGCAATTAAAAATGAGTAAACATGATTTAAAATTTATTTTTACTGCACAAAATATCTTAACAGTCCTGAATACATACAGGAAAAGGCATAGAACTTACATTTAAAAAAAAAGTAAATGTTTTATTAAAGAAAGGAGAATTTCCTGTAATTTGATTTGGAATTTTTTCTGGATTTCAAGATTTCAGAAGTGCTAGCTCCCGTCCTCAGCTGTCTTCCTTTCTTAGGTAAGAGGAGGAAAACAAGATTTTCAGCTTTTTCAGTTGTCAATCAGTTTCTTGAGATATCCTTAACCAGGTAACTGAATAAATTGAAAATAAGAAATACTCTTTCTGGTCCTGCCAAGCAGGCACTTGTTGAAGCCAGGTCCCTGCCTTGCACCAGTGCTGGGTCCCGGAGCCTCAGACCAGAGCACCCTGTCAGAAGACCAGCACTGCAACCTGCCGTGACTTTCAGGCTGCATTAAACTGAGGCTGCTGTGGGTCATATTTAATTATATATAGCCTTATTGCCAAAGGAGTAAATACAATTAAACAACTCCAATGATCTTAGTGGTTTTTCGGAGAGTGGTGCCAAGAGCTGGGGTAGTAGGTGGGCTCCTAAGGACACGTATCTGCATGACAAGGCCTCCTAATGAAGTCCAAAGCATTTTGGTGCAACTCTTCTACAGTAAGTGTTCCGTCCAGGTCCCAGCTGGGGGGAGAATCTCCCACCAGCGCAGGGAAGGCCTGTCTGAATGAGGGACCTTCATTAAATGCTTTTAATCAAAACCCATGTGATTTGGAGAAGCAACGATGACATCTAGTGGGGAAGCGCATTATTCACGCGAAGGGGGAAACCACAATTAATGCTGCGGGCCAGCAGATAATGAGTGTCTGGGAGGGATTTTTCCAAGGAGGAATTGCCACCACTGTTGCTAGCAGCTGGAAAGGCAACAGCAATGGAAAGTTTGGAAAGTCTGTCCCAATGGTTTGTAAATGTTACGTGACCCCGAGCTTCTGGAGGAGAACTGGTACCCAGCGCTGAGACCAGCCCTTTTGTTTGTCACTGTTTTAAGCACCACGGAATCAAACTTTCTTGTTCAGCGTTAGAACCGATGGGTTGAAACAGTAGAAGGAAGGGATCTTGCTGCTGAGCCCATTTTATACTACAGCGATTAACGTTGCACATTTATGGACACACTAAATAGTGGCACGCACTATATATCGCTCCTCGGCCATCACATCTGACATTAGCCGTGAAAACCTGAGAAATCAGAATTGTCACGCCTGTAGTCCGTGCCTCTCTGTGTGCTTTTAAAGGACAGTTTGCCAACAAGCTGGGTCAGAAGAGAAGTTAAAGGAGAAGGTGTTTCCCTAGAAACCTGAAAAGGCAATAGCCAGATTTATAGTCCTGATAAGAAGGAAGGTATCGAAGGGAATGATAAAGCCTCTCATGGCTTAGAAATGAGTGTGAGACTAAGGTGGGAGAGCCCACTGTGGGGTACCAGGAAAACCTGCTACCACCAGAGGCAGTAAGGAGAGGCTGAAAAACTGGGAGAGAACTGTGCATTTAAGGTTTATTTTGTTTTTGCAACTCAAAGTGCATGAGGTCTACCCATAAGCATCCTGTTTGGAAAATGCTATTGCATATCATGGCAAGAACTTTAGACTGTGAAGGTTAAATTTTCTCCAAGATCCAGCTTTCCTACAGGAAACATGGAGGCAGAAGCAGCTTCCAGGGCCTTCCCCAGGAGAGGTAGCAGCAAGACTGTATTGGCAGGGCTGCCTGATCCCACAGGCTACACAAAGAGCATGGCCTGAGAACCTGAGAATACTCTGCTTTTTGAGTCTTGAATTGTAACAGACCTGTAATCAGACAGGGAATAAGAAGGGATTCCTAAGGCTGCAAAGAAAATTTACAAAACATGTTTTTTGACAGAGAAAACACTTAATCAAGACCTTAAATAATGAGTTCAGTTACACAGAGAGTTAAAGCATTCCTCAGTTTAGGCTTGTTCATTAAAACCTAACACTAATAGAGAACTCTGGGATTGTTCAGGATTACTGCAGTGTTCAGCCTAAATCTCAAGGTAAATACACGTTTTCTCCTCTGGGAGTGTATTAAACAGGCAATAAAGCTTCTCCCCGAGTAAAGGCTCTTGTGCCTGACAATATCGCTTTCAGCCGCTGCAGAAAGCTTGCAGACCCCGCAAGGCTCCCTGCCTGACTCGGCGAGAACAGCAGGACTCAGATGCGGAGGGATGCTGAATCCTCCTTATCCGTGCACCGCAAGCACCCGCAGAAACACCAGAAAGCAGGAGGGCTTTTCTGAAGCAATTTCCACGGCGATTCTTTTAAAGCAAATTGTCTTCATGAGCAGTTCCCAGCATCCCATGTTCTTGCAGTCATACAACACAATTTTATTCACTACAAATACATGTCTTTTTCTTTTGTTTGCCTTTGCGGTTTGGTGCTTTGCTAAGGCTTTATTGGGACCCTAGCCTGAAACTCGGCTAAGCCACTCACAGACAAAGCAAAGATGCAGCTGCTGGAAGAGGACAAAAAGTAATCCCTGCCAAGGACTGAGCTGTGCTTACTCAGAGCAAAGTGGACTGCATGGAAATAGCAACGCACACCAAACAGTTTGCATCTGACTGCCTTGTAGTATTCTCTTCCAGCCTCAAATGCCAGATCTAGAGACTGAAAACCAGTTCCCAGCATTACCTCTTTGGCCAGAACAGTACCAGTACTTCAGACACAGCACATACACTTATGCATTTATTTTCTCTTTTCAAATGCTCAGACAAGACACACCAGTACCCATCGTGGGGCTTAGGGACAACAACAGATACATGTGCCGTGGCACTGCGCTCTGCCTAGTGGGAGTACGGAGGGTGGAAAAGCTGTGGCCATCATACGTGCACCAGCTCAGGTCTCACAGCTCCTAGCAGCTTGCAAGCAACCTTGAATGTTACTGATCAAACGCCTTCCAGTCCCACCCCTCTTTTCCACCAATTTTATCACTCAGCATGCAAACTCAGGGCTCCCCGTTCCTCCACACAACATGAGCTGCCCACACAGATAACCGAACTCATTGCTGAGACTCAGGAAATCTCCTCCACTCTGCGCTCGAAGTGACTAAGCAGCAGTGCTCCTTTTTTACTTATTTACCAACAGCAGCTTATTTTGTCCCCACTGTGTGCCCATCAAGCACAAGCCAGTGCACAAGAAGAACGAAAACAATGAAAGCAGAAGGGCTGATTCCCCAGCTGTATATTCAAGGCTGTACAGAAAAGGGCAGATGTGCAGCTCCCAAGATACGGGTCCTCTTTAACCCATTGTTGCTCAAGGCTCGCAGTAGTTTATTCTGGATCAGTAACTTACAGGTTATGTCTGTATTCTTGCTATCCTTGTCAAGCAGCACTTTACTTCAGGATTAGCCCAACTGATTTCAACAGGCTTGTTTCTGACCTTTTAAAACTCCCCACAAAACGTGAGGGATGCGACACAGAAGTATCACGTGCAGTTTGCTGGCCTGGGTTACGCAGGCTGGCAGAGCAGATAATCAGGAGAGGGTTCAAAAGGTGGGAGTCCTCATGTCAGTGAGGGCATCTGCAGATAAGAACTTCATGTAAATAGTTGGGGAACTTGCTCTGTGGAAGGGCATCAAAGAAACTGAAAAACCAGACAGTGGGACGGTAACAGCTTGGTGTAAGAGGTTTTGGTTTATTTTCCCCCCCTTGAAGTAAACAGGAGGCTGTTAGATTTCTACCAATTATATTTTTTGGTGATGGATGCAGAGAATGCATTTAAAGGAGGGATCTGCACATGGGGAGATTTGGGAATCTGGGCATGCCAGGAAAAGGTAGTGCAGAAATTTCATCAGAGAGCGCTCATGAGATTTCCATGTTTCTCTCTACCGTCACCGAAGTGAATGGAGTGCAAATCAGAGCGACTTCCCAAAGTCCGTCCAAAGTCCTTATTAAAGCTTGGAAATGGGTGACAGATGAGGCTGCTCTGCCTGTAAACAGCCTTCCATAAGGATACCAGCATGTGTCAGATTTCCTGCGTGACTGTGGTGCTCCCGTGGGCGAGACTTGGTCACAAATCCTACAGTTTTGGGAAACGCATCAAGCAGCTGGACTGAACGTGCCCCCAGTGGCTGAGGTTTTCTGGAGAGAAAAGAAGCCGCTGCACATGCCTATGCTGCACAGCACGCAGGTTCCGCAGTCGTGCAGGATGTCTCGACCCGTGGAAAGCGCTCATGGAGACAGTCCGCTGAGATTTCGGCTGCCGCACCTCTGGAAATCTTCAGCAAACAGAAAGGACTTCACCAGAGGAAAGGAGCAGGTGTATGGGAGCCTTGAGTCCATCTACAAATGCTAGCGCTTTCAGGCACGGACACAACCCTCCACACCCATCCGCCAAATTAGCCTCCTATTGTAATTAGCTTTAATGAGCATGGAGAGCCAAATGTGAGTGTCCTGGGAGGCTTACTTGTGCCCTCTCACACTCACACGGGTTTCTATTTATCTTCACATGGAAAGCTAATTTACTCCAAGCTTTGCGTAACATTTGTGCACACAAGCTGGGTTTAGATTTCCCCCTGGTTTCAGTTTCTCTTCGCCCACACCTAACCCGCCTCAAGAATGCCTAGAAGGCTTACAGTGGCCAAGGGCCGCAGAAAGAAGAAATTAGTGTCTTCAGAGCAACACCCCATAAGCTGCAGCAGGTCTCAGTGTGCACAAGCCAGTTGTTGGGTTAATGGTCCTCGCTCCCCGCTCACGCATCCCAGCCTCCCTGGCTACCAAGCTCCATGCCGGCCGGGGCGATGCCAGTACTTCCGGATATTTTCCTACACGTCTTCGCTCCTCCTTCAGCTCACCAGATGCAGTTCTGTCAGTGCACATTCATAAATGCTGTGATTTATTTGATGCACAGATTGGCACATTTATGCACTTACTACATGTACCTCAGGCCTCGTGTGTATGTACAGATGTATAGAATCATAGGTTGGAATAGACCTCTAAGATCATCAAGTCCAAACTAAATTAAACATTTAGGGGTAATTACACTAATTGCCTAGCTTGACTTGTTAAGCCTCCCATTCTGAAGACAAAAGCCATTTACCTGAAGAGGCTCCATCTTCATAGACCCCTTCGTTCATGCCTGTCCCTTCTAGAGCTGCGGGCTTTGCCATACGCCCTTTCCTGCATCGTGACTCCTTATGTTAGAGACAGGCAGTGCCTAGGGCTGCTTAATCCCTAGAGTTGGATGCACGTGTCTCAGGCAGTCTGCAGTAAGGTGTGTGTGCTTGCACAGTCCCACGATTTATAGCCAATATATAACCCAGCCGTAGCTTGGCGTGGCGTCCCCTTCCCCCTCCCTCCATCCCCACTCAACTACCAGCACAGGCTGAAGAATCCTGTAAGGTCTGGCTATGCAATGTGTGTATCTGCGTACGTGTATGAGCTAATCCCTCCGTGTCTGCAAAACTCCCTGATCTGTGTGTTCACAGATGAATCCACAAATGAGAAAACATTATGGTTTGAGCACAAAGCTTCAAAGGTTGTAACTTCACATTTTGACTGTTTAGATAAGAACACACCACCTATTCCATTACTCTTTACAAAGACTCAGGTTTAATCATTGATGTGCCGAAAAGAGATATGCCTTCATTCTTGCAATAACTCTCTGCTGCTTGCGCTGAGGTGAAGGGTCCTAAGGAGCAGAGCTGTTGTAATCATTTGCCAGCTCCTCTCAGCCTTTCTTAAGAGGCAGACTTTCACGTGTTGATCATGTGCTGTCCCGACCTCCCTTCACCCAGCAGCCCTTTGCTAGGAGGGTGAATTTTTGTTTTCCCAAATTGGATGGCTTTCACAATTCTTTTCAACAGATGTAGAAATGATCCTCAGAAAAGTAACCAGTGGGATCCAGAATGGAGATATGGCTAACCAGTGCTCTTCCTTCACTCTGCAAACACATTGAGTTGTGCTTTGAAGCCATGACATAATGAAGATCAAAATAAATCGTACAGATGCTCCATGGGCTTTCTTCTCTTTCTGGGCTCTGGACAGTTGGACTTATAGTAACTCCTGTATTTATCTGGACAGGCAGAAAGAAAAATGGGGCAAATTCATTCATCCTCTTTTAATTCTCTGAAATAGCTCTAAATGAGATTGCATTCTTTACACAGTAGATATAAAACAGGCAATGATCCGACATAAAGTTTCATGGTGCTGTCCTTTGGAAAACTTATTTAATGCGTTTGTGGGTTTGCTGCTTGTATGTAATACACATTCCAGGTTTCCATGAGTAACAACAAATAGCCTTCATAGCATGCCACAGCATGGTGGCCTAGCGTGAGAACAAATTTTTCCTTGGAATTCAGAGCTACCTGCTCCTGCTTGGCACCATTTCTTGTACCACTAGGTGGCTTTTCCACCCGGTAGTTTGTGTCTCTTCAAAGTCACTACAAGTACAAATGAATCTGCTTGTAAGTGCAACCATCAAACTGGTGGATAAGAGAGAAGAAAGCCAAGACATCCTTCAGCAGATGAACTTGTGCATTCTCCATACTTTTACAGTGAAATCTTTACCAATCCCTTGTCTGTCCTTCTAATGTTTGTTTCAGGTTAGTTACAGCTAGCTAGCTTGCTTCTAGATTTTCAGTTACGTAAGGTATCTGCTCAGATATATTTCTGTACAGCTATGAAACTTTGCAAAGTAGTGCACGTGTCTAGTTCTATGACAGACATTTTTGTAGTTAATCAGAATAAACCAATTACTAACAAAGAAACCGGACATGCACTATTTAATGAAATGCATTATCTCACCATGTTCTCAGAAGAGTAAATCCAGGTTTACCTTTTCAGATAGTTTACTCTGGTTTTTAACTTAATTTAAACTTTTAAACTACAGACCTTTATTCACACTTAAACACTGCAAACATCTGGCTCCGGATAGTATCTTTTTCCAGTAGCACTCAATGTCTCAAATCCTCTCCAAAAAGAAAAGCCGAGGGGCTCACTGACTAGGGCACAGAAGGGTATAGGGGGAAGGATGAGGGTCACAAATCCACAGCTGTATTTAAATAAATAAATAAATAGATAGATAGATAGATAAATAAATAAATAAACACACCCCCCCCCAGTTTTTCTTTCAGTTTGCCCATGTTGAGTAGCAAGTGTTTCATTGGAAACACAGCACAACTGAGTTGGGTAGAGACAGACCTGAGGGATATTAAAAGTTTGGCAGGTGAACTCAGGATTTGCATTTTCATTCATTTCAGACAGTTTTTTCCTTTCATATATTTAACTCTTATTTTGTATTACAAAAATGGCCATATATTCACTGGAGAGAAACCACGGAGCTCTCTCCTGACAAGTACCCTTCAGTGGTATGAAAAGCTGGATCAACAGCTCTTTAAGGCAGAATACAGTGACACACGTGGGATTCACATGCAAATTTTAGGGGGGCTAACCCTGCAACTAATTTTACACACATCAGGTAAGATTTCAGAGAGGAAAGCCAGCTGCTGATAGAGAAGGCTCCTGCTTTGGAAAACAGCAGTGAGCCATTTGGATTTGATTACCTGTGTAAAAGCTGGTTCCCACCTCCAGATAATCAGCAAAGATGGAGACAGGCTGGTAAGAGGCTGAGAAAAACACTCGGAGCTGCTCTGCGTTGATGCAGCACTACTCACTCTTGGTTGCCATATGCCGATTTGCACCATTTCAATCCAAGTCTCTGCCCTGATTGTAGCAGCCAGCTTTCTACACCAACTGGTTTTCGATACGCAGCTTTGCCCGAGGCCCCGGACTAACAGCAGGTTTCTGAGGGAAGATGAGGATAATAGCTAAATTTATTGAAGCAAACTGGCAGTTAGTAAAACAGAGTGGTAATACAGCTGAATAAGTAAAGCAATCAGGAACACGGGATGGGTTTTTTCATTATACAAGTACCTTTCCAGCTACCTTTATATAGCGTAACCATCCATGATATAATTCCCTCAGGCCCAAGCGAGTTCTGCCTGAGCAGCCAACTAAAAGCCATGTTATCGTACTGGCCTGGTCCTGATTCAAAGTCAATATACTCTGCTCCCAGGGGGCTTTTCTGCTGGGGCTTGGCACTGCACGCACGCAGGCACACAGCTTTCAGTGGACATGGAGCACAGGCAAGAGCCATCTGCGGTATCTCAGTGCATGCCACGCCAACATACCCAGACCTACCTGGCAGTACACTATGTAGGTGCATGTCTAGGCTGATCTTTAAGTTACTATAACCCTAACAAAAAAAATTCGGGAGTTTTGATTTGTCATGCTCAAGTCCTTTCATCATGATATGTGCCTTTGCTTTGGCCTGGCACAGTTTAAAGCACCTGCACAGCACGACCGTAAAGCCCTGCCAGTGAGTGCTGCAGTATGTGGCTTCACCAGCTGAAAGGTACTGGATGACTGGTAAAGCTCAGGACAACCTCTGATCTCTTGGCTGTCCCTCAAGCTGTATTATCTCTGCAAACGTGCACTTCACTTAATCTCTACATAATCTTTTCCCAGACAGAGTAATTAAAAAACAGTTCCATGTCTTTTCCCTGGCTTCTTTTAGCTAAGCATTTTGCAGCGTCCCCCCTTGTGCCCACAGTCTGTAGATTCTGTCCTGTGATTTTTTCCTTAATCAAACTTTGTTCTCCTCAGTCAGCTCTGCTCTTTATATAGAACTTTTTTCAGGTGAAACGCTCTCTTTTCCCCATCACCACCTCACGGAGCTTTACTCACATGCCTGAAGAGTCCTTGTGGAAGCAAACTGATCCCAGCCCCATGTGGTTTTTAAATGCTTCCCTCCACAAATGTCTACCATCTGCTTTTAACTCACTGTGCCCACAAGCTGGAGCAGAGAGCTGCAGCGTAAGAGCAGCGAGAAGTGGGGGTCTCCGTGCCAGGGCTGTTCCCTGACCTGCTGCAAGCCTGGGTGCACACAGGGATTTCGGTATGACAGCTGTGCAAACCCTGGCAGAGGAGGCATCATCCAGATGGGGGTATCACAGTGACAGCCCGGGGCTGCTGTGCACGGCAGCTGGACACCTCTCCCAGCCTTACCCAGCCACCCAGGCCAGGGCCACCTCCTGCCCCCAGGTACTTGCCCTTCTCCCAGCCCTCGGAGACACCCACTACAGAGGCTGGGGCTCTTGGCCATGGGAAGATTTTATATGCTTCCCGTAGGGCTGGTATTTCTGCTAGATATTACTCTTCAAAGCTTCTCTCTTGTCATCTCCGGCGTTATCTTCTTTTTTTTTAATGCCTTTGTGAAATAGTTTTATGCTAAACATGGGACACAGACATGCTGTGGTGTGATGTTTTTTTGCTGTTTTGGTACAGCTAGAGGACATGTATAGGACATTGACATCAGTTTTCCAGGACAACAAACAAATGTTGTTATAATACTCTAAATGACTTTCTTTTGAGTGCAGTTAGACAATATGGGGCAGAGTGTGAAAACAGCTTTTGCAAGGCATCTACTTTGTTTTGTCAAGGACTGTGCTGGCACTTTACACCTCATATTTTAATTGTTCACAGTAAGGAAACATCAGTGGGTTCAGTGTAATAATAATTTCTTACATGAGTGCCAAGGTTCCTGCATCTGAGAGGCTACATGGAAATTATTCACAAATGCAGGTATTCACTGATAATAGCTTTTCTGGCACTTTTGATCAGTTGATCTACAAAGGAAATCAGTGTCCTTATCTCCCTGTTATTGGTACAGAAGCATAGAGAGGAAAAAGGACTTCATAAGGTTTATGCCTGCTAACAGCATGGCTTGCAGATCTGTTAAAGACTTCTGGCTCCTCTTGACTTTATTTGGAGTTGAGAGCCCTGGAGACCAATTAAGCAACTATCAACCTTGACCTAAATAATCTCTTTACATTTCAATCTATTTATTGTCTTCACAGAGAGTATTTCAACATTAAGAAAAAAAGTTGCATTTTGATTTTATTAGCAGTAATCTCACAGGCTTCTCAAAACTTATTTCAAACACTTTATGACCTTGCCAAGATTCAGACATGCTCAACTTTCAGCACTGAGTGCAACCCCCACAGCTCCAAAGGGATGTGTGAGCATGATACATAAAGACAAGTCCTTGCAGAATCACAGCACTGGGCAGTGTGTTCACTGGAAATGAAACATTTCATGGTGAGGCATTAGAAAGAGGTATTTCTTTGTAATTATGCATTTGGGAGCACAGTGTGGCTGCTTTAATTCGGAGATCACTTCATACTGAAAAACCTATACAGACTGCCTTGGAAGAAATAACCCTTAAAATAAAAGGTAACATTTTCTAAGGCTTTTTTTAAGTGCTACCCAAGTTCATGCATACAGGCTTCCTAGGAGTGTGGCCAGCAGGTTGAGGGAGGTTCTCCTTCCCCTCTACACTGCCCTGGTGAGGCCTCATCTGGAGTACTCTGTCCAGTTCTGGGCTCCCCAGGTTCAAGAAAGATGAAGAGCTACGGGAGAGAGTCCAGCGG
>Ga0181612_139150_pt1 | contig 20297 bp, 12 predicted proteins | sample HoacroProtozoa21_FD_119630 | JGI IMG/M metagenome (GOLD analysis project Ga0181612, IMG submission 119630) | Hoatzin crop microbial communities from Cojedes, Venezuel. Combined Assembly of Gp0051906, Gp0051904, Gp0051908 | reverse complement strand
GGGGGCGGCCCCCGGGCCAGGGTTTTTGAAACCAAACCAACCCCAAATACAGCAAAAAAATTTTTTTTTGGTTGGTCTTCCCCCCCCCCCCCGACATATCAGTGTAATCTCACAGTTTTGTAATGAGCTGCCCCATTCTTGGGAAACGGTTGCTCTGAAAGACTTGCTCTGAAGGGCATGATCTTCAAATGCAGTTGGCAGCTTACTATAGCTTACAAAGAACTCTGAGTAGGGATGTCCAGAGAGCACATTTTCTTGAAATAAAATAACTAAATGCCAAGTAATTATTGTGCTGCGTACTCACTCCCATGCTTTGCCTTGACTGCAAAGAACTCATGGTTTCCCATCAAGATATCTTTTCTGTTATAAAATATTAATGCAGATCCAAGATAACCAGTTCCAGTGACCAGTTGCAGGTAACTCCAGCTACACTAAGCACCTCTGTTAGGTTCCAACCTGAGACAGACATCTCGGTGTGAAGACACACCTTCTCCGCAGGACATAGCTGAAGGCAGGGCAGAGGTAGCCCTGGTGCTCAGCGCTGCTGCTAAGCCAGCCCCATGTCACCATTACACACAAGAACACTCAGTACTGATCCTATATATCTCAGCATAATCCTTTTTATTAATCCTGGAGAACAATGCACTATATGGTTAAAATAAACATGCAAAACCTATAGCAATTTGACATTAAGACAATTTTCTATGAGTGCAGGTGGATACAAATATTTTCCTGAAGGAAGTGTTGCCGACATGTATGGACTCTGCGAAACAAATCTTCTGCCTGAAACTTGCTTTTTACTGCCACTCCCTCACCAATAAATTTTACAGGGACCTAGGCAAGCACCAGCTGCTCCCTTCATCCGTGTTCCAAATGTACTTCCAGTGGTGAATAAGCACCATCGTCTTCTTGCATTCCAGAAACAGACACCATGGAATGATGCTGGTGAATGCGCCAACAGCAGGAAAATCACTTGCAAGGCCCTGCCAGCCCATGTTCCACTGCTGCCTGCTGCTTTGGCAGGCCGGCTGCAGCCCAGAGGGCAGCACAAGACCTCCCTCAAAGTTTAAAAAAAACAACAAAGAGCTTTTAAATGCCCATGTAGCTCTAGGGGAGATGCTAAACCAAACTTGCCGATTGGTTTGTTACACGATACTTATGTCTTAACTGTTAAATAAAGAATAACTGTAACTTGCCATTAAAATAAAAAAGTAGACATTTCAATCTATGAAAAGAGCTTTCCTGCCTTTATTGTCTGCAATCCCATAAGCCGTGTCAAAAAGACACAGCTTGGTGGGGCAAGGACAGCTACACCACGCATCCCTGCCGAGACAGCCGCTGCCTCCTCTTCCTCTGGACTCCCTGGTCCCGGCCATCGTCTTACAGCGAATTCAGTCAACCAAGGACAGGTGAAGTGGGGCATGACGGTTCACCCAGATGGATGAGCAGATCAATGATTTAGTGCTTCTGCCCTGGAAGACTTCGCTTGCCCTGAGGCACCCCTTTGCATTGGCAGGGAGTCCGTCTCAAATCTCGGTAAGATTTAACTAGGTGAGCACTATGTGGTCACATCTTTAATAATCAACAACTTGGAGAAAAGAAAATGTAAACGATGTGGTACAATATGAAAGTACTGATTTTAAACATACATGTGTGTTATTAAATACAGCATTAAAAAAACCTACAGTGCCCAAATTTCTAGTCAACTCTTGGAAAATTTAATCCATAAATATTTTTAAGCATTAACAGCTTGTGCTACTGTTAATGAGACTATTAAGTATCGCTGTTATTAATGTTAACACCTTGTTACTACAGCACTAAAAGACAGTTCTGAGTCTTAAGGTCTTTATAGTGCGTGTCTGAATTTGTTAGGTTTTGCATTTTATTTTGCTTAACAAGTAAAACGGATTCACTTTTGATTATGGTCTACTCTTGTAAGGACAGTTTCACTCTCTGACTTCAGCAGCAGAAATAGCGGTAGTGTCTGCAAGTTTCAACTTAAACAAAAACATTTTTGCTGAAGCCTCACAAGAAAATGTCAAGGAAATGTTCTTCCTATGCAGTCAGTGAAATTCATCCCCAGTATAAACCCATCGGCATTATTAGCAAATTATATAGAAGGAAATACAGATTTTCATTGCTAATTTACAAGGACTAAACCAGGAAAACCGCATCACACCCAACAATGCACAACCAGACCTTCTCCCTCTCAAGCCTGTAATTCCTTATCTTGTACATACTTAGCATTCCCTCCTTCTAACTTACTATTTTCTAGAAGTTGACAACTAGAGAGTTTTGTTGTTACTCTTGCTACATGCTTTAAAAAGGCAGAAGGATTGGATCTAGGTGGGTAGTTTGCTTTTATTTGTTTTTCATAGCAAAACACATATTTCTTACTGCTATATAATGGTTTAGCCATTTACTTGAGCTGCTCTGGCTTTCTTTCGTGATGCAAGACATATTTTTGCTAGCGAGATGCGTCCTGTACTAATACATTTTACTCAATGACATTCAAAATCTCCTTTGAAAGGATAGACATGCCACATATTTACTACTGTGTCTTTCTGTGCACCGTGATTATTATTGCAAACTCTTTGTCCTGGTCTCACTCAGGGTGAGACCAGTGGGTCCTGCTCCGTGGAAGGGACCCTCGCCCTGCGGCTCCACAGTGCGGGAACACGGCGGCGCGGGGCAGCACAGGTCAGCCAGGGCTGGGCTGCAATTTTTAACGAAGCTCTGAATGCAGACAGGGTTAGAGCTTTGCAAATAAGTGCTGGGAGACAGCATTCTAGAAAAACAAAAGTATCTCTATAAAAGTGAGAAAACCATGAAGGCAGAAAATGTTGTAGACTGGGTGAGAGCTGGGGTTGACATAAAGCTCAAGGGAAGATAAGGAGGAATTAGGCAGAGCTCCCAGCATTGGACACAAAGGCTTACAACCACTATAACAACTTTCCTTTCCGCAGTGAACAAAGATTTTTCCTTGTAATCCTTCAGGCTCCTAGTCAGATGTGGTGACAGCTGCTTGTGCTATGACGCAGAGTCAAAAGAATTTTAAATATGACTTTTTTTAACTCTGAAAAAAGCTTCTATTCTTGAAGTAGCTTTCTTTTCTGGCCACCTTAAACGCTGGGTTGCTGCACAGTTTGCACAGCTGTGATGGTCTCAATTTTAGACACATTTGAGATAGCTGCTAACTCTGAGAGGGGAGAAATTGAGGAAGCAATGAATTTTGAAGAAAAAAAATTATGATAAACCTCAGTTTCTACTTTTAATGTATCCTTACACTGTTACTTTGGCTTAAATATCACTGAACCTGATAGGCATAAATGCTACCTTCATGTCGGAGCATGAGAATAATTAGGCTTATTCTCCTAACAAATATCACATACAATAAGAAAACTCCAATTAATAAGACACTTCTCTGTCACATATTGCCTCAAAGTGGCAGCCGCATGGAAAAGAATTACAGCCTGTTAGGGAAGAAAGTCATCCTTGAGGAATCTTTCTTCAGAAGTCAATCTCACAGATTTCAAGCAAGCCCTCAGTCTTTCAAACTTTAAAAAAAAAAAAAAAAGTGCAGCGCTGAATACAGCCAAATCTTGCCTGAATCAGAAATGCAAAAGCGACTAACCCGCCCCCAAGAGGGTCTACAAGAAACATTCTTAATTTCTCAGCCATCAAAGTTTGCATCCAGACATCCAGTATGTGATGTACATCATGGAATCATAGAACCATTCAGGTTGGAAAAGATCCCCAATATCATCAAGTCCAACTGTCACCACAACACCACCACGCTGGCTAAATGCAGCGTACCAGAGGTCCTTGCAGAGTGTATGTGGGTGAAACCTGCCAACCACTGTGCGCCAGAATGAACACACAAGAATTACAAATAAAAAAGCACTGTTGTCATTTAACATTGCAAAACAATAATTCTGTCTCACATCTCAGTCCCAGTCCTCAAGGAAGACTTACAAAATATTTAGGTTTAAATATTGTTGTTATTATTATACTATTTAGTATTAAATAGTACAGAATAAACAGAGATGTTGATTTTATGGTCATTACAATTCTCTCCACATCTCATGTCCTGCTGACTTGTCCCCTTTCTGCAAATGCTTTCTCTCCGTCTCAGTCTGTCACCTCTGCTGCTGCTGAAAGCTCTGTTAACATCACTTCTCCCACGAATGGGCTAATTAACTAACATAATTACAGATTACTGTTCCTTTTGTTTGGTTACTTCAAAACGACCTGCGGGGAACAGTCAATTCGGGACAAGGTGAGGAATGAGTGGCTCTGGAAGGGTGGAACAGTCCTAGATCTCTTCTGCTGCTGGGAAAAACATAGCAGCAGCCTGGGAGTAATGGTTTCCAGTGACATCCACATCAGACTTGCTGAAATGCTTCCGTACTGAAAAGCTTGACCACATTTTACATCAGTTGGTCTAGTAATACGTATTACCCGCCCTTATAAGCCTTCCTTCTTTTACAAGCTTAACTATCAGAGCTACAACACAACTGCTGTTAAAACGTGGAAGAGCAAAGAAGTACCTTGCACAGGCACCAGAAAATAAATCGCAGGCTCTATCAGGGGAGAATGTCAGGGAGAAGAGAACAAGAACCCCTAGCTGAGCCACTACCTGTGAACACTCTACCCCTACCTTGTTGAGGGAAAAAAGCTGATGTATATTTTGAAATATTTGACCCCACACACACTTTATTACCTAGTGAAAGTCATACAAAAGACCCCAACTGTTGGATAGTGTATACTGTATTACACTGAGACATACAAAAGGTAGCCATGGAACTTAGCCAACCTGCTAAGACGACCCATCCCTTCCCAGAAATACTGACAGCATTAGAGATGAGCTCCACTAATGGAAGCTTTCATCCTGCATCTTCTGCCTACGTATTTTGTATAACAAGCAACGGAAGAAGACATTGGTTAAGGGTTTCTTTGACAAACACCACCTCTCTTGAAATGGAAAGCTAAAGATACCCTCCAGAGCATCGCCAGCAAAGACCATGTCGTGAGCAGAGTGACAGCTGGAATTCCTGTAGCAGTTCTATTTTGAAAACCTGTCCGATGGGAATGCCTCGGCTGCTGCCAGCACAGCCTGCTGCTGCCTAGGTTGGACACGAAACCCAAGAAAAAGCAAAACAATATTTCAGAAAGGCAGAACTTCAAAAAAACACTTTCTTTAGATGATTTTCTGCATCCAAGCACTGAAGACGTTGTTTTATTTGACTTGCTTCACTTACATGTGTTGTTATGAAAAATTTCTGTTAGGGTGTGATCATCAGAATCGGGTCCCTACGGTGTAATGGACCCTACAAATGCGTGCAACACACAGTCCCTGTTGCACAAAGCAGACTCTAAGATAAAACAGATTCGAGGAGAGTGACTGAGTATTTAAACTAAATAAGCATTACTCTCTTTCCTCATATAAATCATAAATAGTAGCTTCTTTCTTTTGTCCTACTTTGTTATTACTCCTTGTTTCCATACAAAGATGCATATTTTGGAGAGAGGGTTCTCATCTTGCTGATGAAACTGGGGGAGGGATCTTTGCATATAGAGGCAAATATGAAACAAATGTGTGTATATGTGTATATGTATACACATACACATCTCTATATCTGAATTTAAAAAAAGGCAAGTGGGTGGAAAATGAAAGTATCACTGGTAAAGTGAAGGTTATGGGTTAAGACAAGAGAAGATAAAAGAGGAGCAGAACTCTGAAGGGTGTTCAAGGTGAAGACAAGAAGCTTAAACTTTGTATGCTGAAGTGAGGAAGGAACATGCCCAAAGTGACAGGCAAGGAAACACGCTGTAGAAACGACACACCATGAGGACTGCGCAAGGGCCCCATTAAGTCGATGGAGGCTTGAAGGTAAAGTTCAATGGCGGAGCTCCAGCTGGGCTCATAATCCTCAGCGATGGAAACATTCATCCAGTTTTCCACATTCCTATTCCTTGCTGCTGCCTCTTGCTTTGCATTGGCTCTGGTGCTTGTTGGACCCCACCATCAGAACACTGAAGTCACTAAAAAGGCAGAAGACTAATCCAGCAACAAGAGGTGGAGAGCTTTCTGCCAGGATGAATCCAGGGTCTGGCAGGAGGCAGAATGGGGCAAGGCAGGAGAAGAATATCAGGTGGGAGCAGGCAGGAGAAAAACTTTCCCATTTTGGTGCTGAACAGATGTAAGAGTAGCTTAGCAGTCACATGTAACTCCACCTTCAGGAGAGGAAGGTTGCAGGAATGAAGACAGGATGCTCAGATGAAGATTATAGTAGTTTGGTCACAAAGAAGAGGAGGAAACTTGTAAATATTCATAAAATTAATTAATGCATGATTGGTGTACACCTTCAAGAGAGACAAAAGACTTACAGATCACTCCCACAACAAAGCTGACAGCAGTAATACCAACAACAGCAGCTCAGTTTTGACTCTCAAATTTTGGTAGTTGTAAGAGATTAAGAAAAAAAGCCAGAAGAACTTGGGGTAACTGATAAAAAGATGATTAGTGAAAGCCACAATTAGTACAGGGAAAAGAAAGATGATCATCAGGAAATGGTCCTTCTGTCTGCTTTTACATTAACTGTAACTTCAGCACCTCAACTGGAAACTAGAGGAGGACTGGGTCATGAAACCACAACAGACAAGGTTCCAACAACATGTCCATGGGGTGCTGCATAACAACGCATCTGTGAGTGTTTTTTTTTTTAAATATGAACCTTGTATATATCGATCAAAGGTATTCCCACATCCGCAGATAATCTGGAGCAAAGGAGGTGCGCACCTGCATATTTATTTTCTACTTATCCTGAAACCTAAAAACACTAATGTATATCAAAATCAATAACTATTTCACAGTTGATCATTCAGTGCAGGTTGTGAAGAACCTGAGAGCCCATAAACCAGCCGCAGCCAGCGACATCCCCTTTCTGGCATTTCATCTGTCATTGCCAGATAAGACAAAGTATGCAATACTGCGTGGCCCTTGGATTTAAACAGAAGCCACCAGCTACCAAGCATAGCTTTGAGCTGCTGACTGTCCCCCGCAGCAGTCCAGGCTCCAAACCCAGCAGCTTCCCTTCAGCTATACCCTGCATACGGCAACTGGCACACCACCGCTTTTGGTGGCTACAGACTTGGAAAAAATGGCAGAGACAGCATCATACAAATTTTGTAAGAATAAACGATCCAGCTGACAACTCTGCCTTCAAATTAATCACAGATATTTACATCTGAATATTTTAGATAAACCTTTGCAGGATATCAAGATCATCAGATCAGTTGAACCACAAGCTTCAGGGTCTCTGCTGAGGAGTTCCAGATTATCTCACACAGCACGACCGCAGCAGGAGCAGGCCAATTCTAGCACCCTCTACTTTCCATTTGTATTTGATGGAAGATAATTTGATGACTTCTGAGACTTCACAGCGATGCACAAGCAGAATGACATTAGCAGAGAGAACTCAAATACTAAATATTTTTGAGTAATCACTTAACCTGTACTCCCTAGCTGCAGACAGTTTCTAGTTTGTTTGTTTGTCTGAACATATCAAAGAGGTCTGATCTCCCACATGAGGGTTACCCTGCTACACCTTATCTGCTGTAAGTTTTTATAGTTTGTTTACTGTAGTGCTTTCAGGGGTTGTTTTTGTGTTGTTTTGTTTTTTAAACACAGAGAACATCTTGGTTTGCCTTTGAATTCAGCTCATTTTCCCTCGTACAAAGTCAGACAAGTCTCACCACCTTTCCCAAAGAACGAAGTGGCAGACTCTGCAAAGCAGAACTGGTTCTGAAGGGTTGGTCCCAGGTGCTTCCCAATATCAAACTTGTGTTGGTGAAGAATGTGAGCTTCACCAGTGGGTGAGCAGGATGCACTTCAGAGAGAAACACACTCGATTGCAAGATATGGATCAGAAGAGCCTCACGTCCCTGGACCAGATTGCATCACTTCAGCCTAGAGAAATACACGATATCTCAGTGACAATCCTGTTGAGATTTTAAAGGCCTGCTTAAGCACATTTGTAAGTTTTTTTAGGAATGCTAGCTCATGTTTTGGGGATGGTTGGGTGTTCTTTTTAATTATTTTTACTCGATCTCGAACCTCAGCCTTTTGGCCTGTGCAGCAAAATGAGAAAATGAGGCACAAAAGCAGTGGGTGAGTGGTGAGGAGGAATTAAAGTGAGGGTTCAGTGGACCCAGCAATCTCATTTCTTAGATTTCAGTCCCTTTTTGTTATGTCAACATGTCTGCTATAATTGTGTGAAGAATAACAAAGTGTGGGAGAAAGTACGAGCTCTGCGGGATACAGACAGGTCTCACAAGGTGATCACGCCATCTGTTAAATCTCTCGGTGTCAGGTCCACACTGCTCCCCCTGTACCTCAAAGAGAGGAAAGGAGCATGAAGCAGGGTCTACAGTATACTCAGCATCAACAGCGGGTCTCACTGACTGCTGCTTCAAAATCAGGAAAAATAGCAGTCAAAAAATTATGAAGATAGTAGAAACATTCTAGTGTATTGATTCAAACTGCTGTGCTGAAGCATCAGTTTGGAAAAAAGCATCATTTTTTTCCTTCTTCAAAAATTTGGATGAATTCAAAACTAATCCTTTCAGTAATATACTTAGCTGACAAAAAAAAAAAACTATGTCTCGTCTATTTTTGACAGAAAAAGAGAAGTCAGACATTCTCAAAAGCTAATTTTGTGACTCTCTAGATAGTTGTCTCAGTACTTACAAACCAAGTACTGTGCAAGAGCAAGTAACACACACGGGAGCTTTACACACACAGATGCGGAGCTACAACCTGCATAAACTTCTCACTCTTCATCACCTGGGGGCTTTATATTCTTGCTGGGAGGACGCTGGGGAAGCAGCCATGCTGGAAGCAGCTCCTGGCAGCAGGGTCCGGCCAGCGCAGGCTGGTCCTCCTGCGGCACACACCCGCGCAGCATCGCGGGGGCTAGCCTCCATGCTCACCTTGGCCTGCTGCTGTCAAGCTGAAGGCATTTTACTCTGAAGATTAATCAGCTCACCCTACACATTCACTGCTAATTTTGGCATTTAATTCTGATCAGGCAGAAATCGTTCTCCAACAGTGAGGTTTCGCAGATGTCTTTGCTTCTCCTTCCCTGACTTCCAGACTGAGTAATATAACATTCTCTGTGGGAGCAAGTGTAGAGGAGTTCTAGGAGGTAATAACAGTTTAGCACATACAATCTTCTGAACCCTTGCTTACATAGGGGGCAACTTCTCAAGGTATCAGCTATCTCTGATATGTTATTACCTGCTGCCACCAAGCACACAGGCTCATTGCACTCTTTGAGGACAACTTTTAACTCATAACAAGTGCATATTTGGGCTGGTTTTTTGTGGTTTGTTTTTTTCTGTTTTGGATCATGCTTATGCTGCTTAAGCATTTATACAGCTCCCCTAGCTGCTAAAAGTAATGCATTACCATTGCAACTGTTTGAGCACCATCGTTCTCCTTCAAGAGGTATTTAAAATCCCTAAAGGCTTCACTGAGCAAAGCCCTCTGCGTATATTTGCCCATGGGAAAGATGGTACCTTTTTCAGGGTGCCATTTTCAAATGCCCCTACAAACTTCATTCTGTAAAGGCAACAGAGTAAAGAAAATGTAGCTGTACCATCACGAACAAGACAAACATGGGTAGAGCTGAGACTGCACAACGACGTGGTTCTCTGGTCACAGGATTCCTGCTGTGCTGAATGCTTATTGACTCACTAAACAGATACTCACCAAAACTCATAGTGCACTGCCCAGCCTTTGCACCAGGTGCAATATTGGCCATTTATTTATGAAAATTTTAATGAAAATTATACTGCAGCATCTGAGTGCTTTTCTTCTCAATAACCCTGAGTTGAGCTGATACCATTATCCCATTTCACAGTAGGTATGTGAAGCAGAGGAGGATAAAGGCCAAAACTGCTGAGTGCACTGATTTTTAGATTCCTGACCAAAGATTCCGAGCATCTCACTTGCCAGTGAACTTCGCACTTAGTGGAGCATCCCAGGGACTGCAGTGCTTTCTGTGAGTACCCAACATCTCTGTAATGCAGGTTTAAATCCAGACATTCAGAAACAGTTTGTTTTTGAGACAGTCGCCCAGAATTATACAATTGTAGTTGCATAATTACAATTATACAGCATATTCAGAAATATTAAAACCAGATCTTTCACTCAGCTCTTCCTGTAGTGAAAGCAGATTAACAGTTTGATTTGATAGTCTTCCTTCAGCCCAGGCAATGTGCTCTAGCCATGCCATCAGCCCTCACTTTCTGTGAGCCTGTGGCCATCTCTGTGCTCCACCACCCCACTTTCCTCTTGCGAGACAGCAGCCAGAGTCCCAGAGGCAGGACAGAAAGCCAAAGGCTGTTGATGCTCATGTCGCTTTTGGCAGATACACAGCTGGTCAGCTGGGTATCAGGTTTGTGCTCACCTGCCTCACGGTCGTTAACCCAGGTTGACATGAAAGGGAGACTAAAGTACAGTTCCTCTCGTCAGAGCAGATAAAGCTAAACTGTACCATACAAGTGAACTCCCCTTTGGTTGGGGAACAGAAAAGTAAGAAGTACCTCTAGGTAACAGCTTTCCTAATTAGATCCCATACCCATGGCAGATTTGCATCAGCCCCTATATCTAGAGCTGCTATCATAAAAGCAAAAACCCTTCGTTTACTTCCAGTTGTTTAGCTACCTGCTCTTCTTCATGATTAACAGCATCTCCCATATCATCCGAGGGTTAAAAACAGAACACCCTCCAAAAACTGGAGAACGTTACATGTATACTTTCAAGTATTTTTCTATTGTCTTAAAGTTACACCTAAAAATAAAATATTTCTTGAATTTATTATACCCATTGTTATTCTTTGCACTTTCCACAATGCAGGTCTTGCATGTTTTGTGCCATTAATTCAAGACATGATAAGCAAAGCCAGTGCACTCTTAGAGCTGCTGCTCATCAGCTTTTAGGACAAACTCGCAGTTATTAAATACCAAAGGTCTTCCAAGATCATTTTAAATAATTTAAAAAGAAACAGAAAGAAGATCTTTGTAGCTTATTCTGGAAAGTAGGATAAAAGTCTGACCTCAGTAAGTTAAATTTACTTTTGCATCTTCTAAAGTACAAAAACAGATCTCCCAGAAGTGCTTTGGCATGAATAAAGTTTTTTTTTTCATAAGTTTTGTTCCCCTGAGATGAGTATCTCATTTTAAAAATAAATACGAGTAAAGCCAACAAAACAAATCACTATTATAACACGACAGGAAAAGAAAACATGATTCTACGCTAGGAGGAACATCCAAGGTTGCTCTGGAAAAAAAAAAAGCTATCAACTTAAGGAAGATTAAATAGTTTTCTGGGGGTGAAAGAACATTTACAAGTGGTTGCAAAAGTCAGCACTGAGGTGCAGCTAACCTAGTTTCTTGTCTCCTTAGGCATTAGCCCACATCAGAGTGCAAGAACATATTGTACTTCTCCCAGTGTTCTCCCTGTCTCCATCCGTTCGCAGGGACTTCTTGGGCTGGATGTGGCCTCTTTGGTATCTAGTAGCCCTTAACAGATTTCCACGAACTTGTCCAGTCTCTCACAGGAACTTTCAGCAGTCACAGCATCATTTAGGCGAGGAGACTAACCACTCTATTACCCGTTCTACGAAAATCCAATTCATTTTATTTACTGGTTTTAGCAAGGCTCCTGATAGCGTCATTAATGTCTTGTAGTTTTTTATCAAAAGAGACAGTGAACATAATCACTACTTGTCATTTCTGTACCAGTTGTAGCTATGATCTTTATTATGTTCTCCCCTGCTCCCACCTCTTCCCTAATTCTGTCTGCAAAACTGACCTTCCCACTCCAGCGCCACAGGCAGGTTCAACATGGTGGCCCCCCACCAGCAAAGCTTGGGCGGACAGGTTCTCAAAGCGTGGCTGCATTGTGTCTGGCACGGCGTGTGTCACTTTTTCCTTTAACAACCAGCGCTTTAAAGGATAGTTTATCAGTACTGCCTCGCCCCAATTGCATTATTCCATTAGTTCAAAGAGCAGAGCTTCATCACGCAGTAATCGAGGCACCAGCAGCCTAAGCTGCTCCAAGGATCACTGACTTCAGCCCTGCGAGAAACAGATTCTGTCAGCCCGGTGTCCTCTTCACAGACATCCAATCTCCATGGCCAAAGTCAATCACAATAAGCCCCCTCTTCTTACAGCATCCCAGGCAATTGCTTTCCTGCAGCTGCTCCTGGTTCGTGTTCAAACCCTAAACATTATCGAATTCAGGACAGAGAAACGGCAAGGTCTTTTCCCCACAAGTTTTGGGCCCAGCCTTGTTTCCCCCTAGTAGTGTTCCTCATGGCCAAGCTCCTAGCACAGCATTCGTCTATGTAACCTAATCACTCAAAATTCCTCCCACAGTTGGTAGGCATCCAGTCAACAGAGTCAATAGCATCTCTGGAGCTTTTCTTCTCTGAAAAACGTCAGAATAGCTCAGAGGAAAGCACAATTACCTAGTTTTTGCTATTGACTATACAAGAACAGAAGATGAGCAGCTCAGGTGCAAACACTTACACTGTAGGCTTTGAAAGTTAGACATCTCATAACACCAAAATAAAATTATATATGCTGTTAAAATAATGGAAATTTTGTCAAAATAAAAGGATCTATTAATTCAACAAAACCAAATTTTAACATTTCCTACACATTAAGTTTCAAAGTTTATTAAATGAAAAACTGCTTATGATTATAAACCGCCTACTCAGTAAAACAAAACCTAGTTCACTAAACCAGAAGGTCTTTGCTTTCAGTAGCAATTCAGAAAATAATTGAGTGCTATAAGACAACTGCAGCAATTCTGCAGCTCATTTAGAGAGACACAAACAAGTGTAATTTTATTTAAGACAAATAATCTCATTTCTTTTTGGTCTTGTTGTATTTAATGTCTGTAAAGGACAAAGAACAAAGCTCCCCGGAGCTCTGTGGATGTTATCCCCCAGCATCTCAGTCACAAGAAATTAGACGTGGTAAAGGTCATCTAGTTCACTGAACTCTGCACTTGCCGAACGTCTCTCTGAGCTGTGTTTCTTATTGTTTGTTACATTCTAGTTTTAAGTATCCCAAAGCATTGGGATGCTGCAGTGTAATTTGTTTGAAATCACAGTAAGGAAGATTTTCCTCATATTCAGCTTGAAATTTCTTTAGGCCCACCCGACCATGCCTTATTGTAGCTTCTGTATGCCTCCAGATTGTCTCCCTGCTTGCTTATAGTCATCCTCCCATTATTTTTAACTCAAAGCATATCCCTTGAAACCAGCACACGCTCGAAGAGATGACCTACAGTCCTCCAGCTCTCCTACCAAGTTGCATAGGGCTCTGGTGCCACCCTCTCACGTCACCATAGCCGATGGCTGTTGCAGCAGAGCCACGCTGTGCACCGAGGGATGAGCCCTTCCCAGGCACGGCTGCACCGCAGGCACAAAATCCTACCAACAGAGACAGCAGGGAGAGAGCTTTGGCTCGCATGAATGTTTTGTCACCAGTCGTTCCAGAAACAGGACGGGTTCAGGTACCACCATGGAGTCTTCATCCACAGCAAGAACTAACCTGCTTGTTTTCTGGGTTTTTTTTGGCATGCTGGCAACCAAGACTAGCGACCAGGCCTGACTCATTGTCACCTTCACCGGCTGCGAGGGCAGCCACCACAGCTTCTATCTGCAAATGGAAACGTCCCAAGGAGCAACGACACTCAGGACTTGCTACCATGCTCCAAGCCACTAGCAGGCACCTGGCAGAGCAAAGTCATTCATATTGCAGCGCCTGCTAGATTTTTCTTATCAGACCTTTGTGATTTGCCTAATAAATTTTTGGATTAAAGCCTGTAGGCCAAATTCTTTCATCTGCTTCGTGTTTCCTTTTGTGAAAGAGAATGCACAGGAACCCGGCCTGGCAAATCTAATGGTATTCATTTTGCCATTCAGCTTCATGCGCTCTATTTTCCCTTTAGCTCCTCTCACACAGGTTTTCATTTTCTCATGCAATTTTATGCATGTTTATTTCATTGTGTCTTCTGAGTATAATCACGGGCCTCATCCCCACGAATTAGGTGTAATTTACCCATAATTAAAGTCATTCCTCACCTCTCAGGTTCCATACATGGCAGTGGGAAGATTAACATCAATTGGAACAGCCCGAAATGTAAACTACGCTGTCCCACCACGTGTTGTCAGACAGCTTCATGTAACTTCAGCAATCTGGTCTCCTGCTGGGGGACCTACCATTGTTAACGATATCGTTTTTGCTGAAAAGGGATGCAGGTGCCATTGAAGAGCTGCCAAAGAGGGAAGGCAGAAAGTGAGGCTGCACTCATCTTAAGATTTTTTTTTAATCTCTAAAAGTTTGCAACAACGCTAGCCCAGACTAGACTCTAGTGAAGATGCACGTACCGTTGTCTCTTGGTAGTGCTAAATGCATGCAGGCACAGAAGGCCAGTGCAAGCAAACGATGCACGAGAGGGCATGCTAATTCACGGGAATCTGTAGCACAGGCATGGGTGCGATTGCAGATGAAAAAGCATGTTTGAGCGGAAAGGCTGGGGAGTGCAGCAGACGAGGGTTGGTAAGAAGAGGCGAGCGTGAAGTTTCTTAAGCACCTGAAGGGAGAAAAGAGAGAACATGTAACTAGAGGGGGGGAGTGCAAGGAGCTGCCAGGTAGCCGGCACCAGCAGTCCTGTGGGAAGGAGAAAGCGGCCAATGCGCTCATGGTCAGCTCATGCAGAGACTACAAGGAGTCCTCAAATAGTGGCTTTGTTCAGCTTCCAACTACTATCAAACAAAGCATCCAGCTGGAACAGGATGTTCTCTTGCCAGTTCTCTGTGCCACCCCAGTCTAAGACTTTGCTGGTTTCATATGTGTGTGTGTTTTTGTTTTAATAATCATAAGAGGATTTCAGATTTTTTTTTTTTCCCCTGGTGCTTTCGCTCTATTTAGCATTGTCAAAATCTCCTCTGCTTTGTAGTTTAGCTTTGCCTAGGGTTGGTATTTTGCACACTCTGATTGAATGAGGGCACTAATCCAACCATGGAATCGCCCATGAAAATTTGTTTAAGACCTTTGCTGCACATTATCAAGAAAAAAAAAATCTCTGCTTCTCAGAGATGGGGATTGACTTTTCTAGGCCGAGGTTAATTCAAAATCAAGATATCGCGCCATATCATCAGGCTAAATCCAATAGTGACAAAAATTGTGATCCTGAAAGTTCATACACAGAGGCACCTTACTTTTCTTGATTTTCTGATGTCCCGAACAGGTGGTGCCTCACCTCTGTGCATGGCCAGAATTGCCTTGGTCTTAGCAGGGCTGAGCAACTCAGCACTGCAGCCTAAGCAGGTTCCGGAATCTGCTCGAGTCACTAAGGGGCTCAATCTGAAAGGTGTTTTCAGAGCACAAACAAGATTAGGCACCCTAGAAAGCGATACCTCCCTTTAAAATGGAGCCCAAGGAAGCCAGCAACCTTCTCGCCCATCCCTTTTACTCCATAGCCTGGTGGCTAGCACATGCACTCAGGAAGGAGAAGACCCAGGCTCAGTTCCCTAGACTGAGCCCAAGGTAACTCAAAGCAGGCTCTTAGGGGCACGCCCAAATCACCTCGCTAAAGGTTAATTACCTGGGAGAAAGCCCTCTCCTCTCCTGCTACTGGAGCCATGCTGCCCAGCACAGAGGAATCCAGGACGGAAATCCCACTCCCACTTCTCGGCTACCTGGGGCAAGTCTTGGGTTCTGCTCCCAGATACCTCTACACATCTCTCCAGCTCCACAGCACTGCCCACCACGGTGCACACCCAGAACTGCTCAGTTCCACATGCTCCTGGATTTCTGCAATGACTGTTTCAATCAAAGTGGAGCAAAAGATGTCTCCTGGGAGCCAAAACATGCATTCGAGCCTCCCCTCTTCTACACGAGTGACCAGCCCACCAAACCAAAACCCCTTCTTGGTTCTCCTTCCATATTCATGTATCTTAAGTCCCCATCAGCACAGTACACTAGATTCCACAGGACAGGTATAAAGTATTTCCCACTCAGTATACTGTATCTTGCTGAGGGCATTTTACTGGAAAGTATTGAGCATCCATATAGAATATCTTTTTAAAAACTACTTTTTGGGGAAAGCAAATGAAGGTGTATGGTTTTGCCCTGACTCAATCAGAACATGGACTCCAGATTTTGCATCATCACACAATAATAGCAAAAAGGTACAAAATCAAAGTAAAAATAAGCAAAACTTGAAGAAACTGGCAATCTACAGTCAAAAACTGTAATTAGTAATTGTTCTGACACAATAATTACCGTTACCAAAAAACCTGGATAACTAACTGGCCACAGGCAACTCCAGAACTTCTCGGCAGTATCTGAACTTTACCCTCATTGAACTATGCTCTTTAATGTTTTGAAGAAACAGAGATAGAGTTTATTCAATTTGAAAATCAGCCATCCCGACTAAATGGATTTTATATTTAATTAATTTCAAAAGTTGTAACCCTTATTTTCTACTTCAGATCTCAAGGATTAATGTTCTATGAACTCAGATATTATCAGGCAGCATTAAAGTCATATTTCCCCTTCTCAGCAAAAACAAAAGAAGTTTGCAAAATATATAGCTGATGTTCCACCTGGAAGTCAAATGATTAGGCCTCAACTTTTCACTCAAACGGCTCATGAGGCACACTGCCTAACCACACTTGACTTAAGCCCTCCTTCACACAAGCAGGAACCTTGTAGCTAAGTTGATTTTGTGTAGGTATTGGTAAATATGCTTTACCATGCTGACATTCAAATGCTGAAAGCTATGTCAGCTGGTGTACTCACAATGCCGACGAATCTATGAGAACAAGCATTCTGTAACATAAATCATTAAAATCTTTACATTTTCTCACCACTAGGTTGTCATATATATTCCACCCAGATTACTAGATCCAGACATCTAAAAACTCTTTAATATTTACTTCTGCCACAAAAATAGGAAAAAAATGCAAACCCATAAAGACACTAAAGAAAAATCAACCAGATTTCAGGCAGGAACCTGAAAACAAGGAGGAGGCATTAAGCAGTGCAGCATTAGCCTCCTAATAACAGAATTTATTATATCTATTTTCTGCTGTCACATCTTCCCCCCTCGTGAAGATGCATTGTAGCCTGTTTCAAATGGTCAGACAGTTACAGATTCCCCAGCTCCATTCCTAGTCTGTTCCTTGGCTTTGGGGCTTCTTCCATTCTCCTGCCCATGTGGGACTGAGACGCAGCACTGCTAACCCATTGCAAGAAGTTTGGAAGGAAAGTTTGGTATCTGCACCTGGAACTCTCATTGCTTTCACTATTTCTAGCTTCTTCCCAAATCAAGTTTAGACCCCACATTTCACTGGCATGCAGCATCCTCAACTGAGGAGCCCTTTGTTTTCAACAAGGCTCTAAAAGGTGATACCATCAGATACTCCACACAAAACTCGAAAGAAGAAGGTTTAGGGTTGAGGAAGCAGCTGATGGGAACTGAAGAGGAGGGGATATTAAGAGTAATAAGTTACAGGCAATCAAACATGAAGTTTCTCATTTGTTACCTGTTGTGCTTACAAACTACCCAGCTGAAGAACTGTAGGCTAGGGCTTTCTCCCACCCTAGACAAAAGTGATGCACCACACATCAAAACACGGCAAGTATTTCCATACTGCTAGCTCTGTATCTGTCTGTTCCTCTATTTCACACATCCTTAAATCCCCAAACTATATCTTCCCCCCCCCTTTCTAGAGCCCTTCTACTGTAACAGTGAGTTGGCTTCACACCCATCTTGCTTCTCAGTCCTTCACTCTCCCTCTCTGTCCTGGCAAAAGGACGACCAATACCTTTCAAAATCTGCAATGCTCCTCAAGCCTCCTTTTCCTTCGAGAACAACCGTCTCGCCCAGAAGGATTCAAGTGGGAAAGCAAGGTACATTTTTCTGCAAGATGTGGTCTCCTTGCTCAGAGCAAGCATTTGATTAGGATGCAAAGTATCTTCCCCTTTTCACTCTCCCACCCAAATTTACTGAAAGGTCACAGCTGTCTCGGCAGCAATGCATCCCAGGAGGGTCCTAACTTTCAATCCCACCTCCAAAATTGTAAGAGCACGGCACCAGCTGGACCCTCGCTCCTCAGCTCCCACACACGCGGGCACAGGTTTCATTCGCACTCTTTCCCGAACACCTCTGAGCTCTCCTCCTTTGCGCCTGCTGCCTGGCTGAAGCATCTCCGAAACACCGGCCCCACGGTGGAGAGCGTTCCCTGTCCTACAGCGTGATGTCAAGCAGAAGAGAGGGCTGCTCCTGTGGGAACCTGCCTTCGGCACGAGCTCAATCCCAGCAGCGGAGGAGCTGGTGAGGGCAGGGAGGAGAGAGGCAGCACCGAGCCTGGCTCCCACTGCCCAGTTCCCTGCTCCCACTGCCCAGTTCCCTGCTCCCACTGGCCGGCTCCCGGCCTGGCTGCCGCAGCTACGTCTGCTGGCAGAAGGCTGCAGCGGGGCCGCGGCCGCAAGAACAGGCTCCCGCACCCCGAATACCTCCGGGCTAAGGAAGGAGAAGCAATACATGTTAATTCCCTCCTATTTGTCTTCCCAGCGCCTGACCTTTCCAGCAGGGTGCATTGTCGCACCGCTGTCCCCACAGTCTCTGGGGCTGGAGAGTCCCCACTCACAGCAGAGATTCTGCTATAACAACACATTTTAAGGAAAGCACCCACGTTTCCAGACAGCCGCAATTAAACCAAGAGAGTGATGCTGCTGCAGAGCTGGCAGGGGAATCGCACTGTGCCAGTGGCTTCAGGGAAGGCGAGCAGAGCCCGCTGACAGGAGCTGCCCCGAGCAGGTTTGAGAGCTTCCTGCCACCTTCCCCCGATTTTTCCAATCAGCCAACGATTCTGTTGTAAAGAAATTAAAAATCCCACTATGTGAAATCAAAATAGTGGATGAATCTCTCCTTTCCCTGCTGCAAATTCTCCTACAAGTAGTGATTTTAGAGCAGTTGTTATTGAACATATCCACTGTGAAATCCCTGCAAGGCTTTGTAGCCTCCCACAGAGGATGAAGACCAAGGCGTCCTGTCACAGTTGTGTCCTCCATCACTGCAGATGATGGCTTGAAAAGGAGCTGGCATCTATGTTGGCCGTACTCTAACTAGTATGTAGCTAAGTGAAGGTTTCCACAAGTATTTTACACACACAAAAATGAACAAAATACCCTCCCAAGTATTTCTAAGGACAAAAGAAATTTATTTAAAAATATTACTGTCTAGCACATGAAGCACTAATTGACAGTTTGAAGTGCTCTGTAGGAATGGTACCAAAACTATAATCTGCATGGACACGATTTAATGTGATTTTTATTTTTATAGTTGGTGCTAAAACCAGCCATGACCAATGGCAAATTCCTGAAGAAAACCTGGTTTAAGTATCCCAGAGTTCTCATGACTGTGACGACAATAAAATCACGTTCTAAGGAAGGCCAGGCCAAACTGCTTATTACAGAAGCAGACGCAGAAGCAGGGACTTGTGACGTACCTTCTTGAGCACAGATTTAAAAAAAAAAAAAAGTTTGAAGGCACTATGTATGATTGTCACATAAAAAAATGTACTAGCTAGGCAACAAAGCCTAAAGGGAAGCAGAGCCCGACGCAGCGAGCAGGCGTACATGGCAAGCGCAGCCCCTGCACAGAGAAACAACGTCCCGGTGCCTGGAGCTCAGCCCGCCGAGCTCTGCTGCAGAGGTGGAGCAGCACGATGGGCATTTTAGACAGCGAGGAAGGAAATTCTGGAAGATGCAAAGCCCAGAGTCTGCATCAGGAGGAGGTGTGAACTAAGGATCCCACAAAAACCCCTCCAAAATTAACTTCCTGAAGATCTACTTTTCCAATTTCTGTATTTTATTTCGCAAAAGGACTTTTAAGCCAACAGCAAAAGGAAAAAGCAAATCTGTGCATACAGCAGCCATTTTACCTGTCGTATTTTCATCTTTGTTGTTGCATACGACCCACACAACCTACAGTTCCCTGAGCCGCCTCAGAGAACGCACTGCTCAGAACCTCACCCCGTGCTCCTCGGCGGTTTCACACACACGGGTTGTGCCCTTTGTCCCTGTCCCCGCGCATCGCTCGGTGCCTCGCCGCGCGCACGCCGCGGCGTCGGCGGCACGCTGCCCTGGCTCCCACGGCTTCCTCCGGCGAGCGGGGCCACGGCGCGGCCCTGCCCTGCCCC
>Ga0181612_170258_pt1 | contig 20298 bp, 12 predicted proteins | sample HoacroProtozoa21_FD_119630 | JGI IMG/M metagenome (GOLD analysis project Ga0181612, IMG submission 119630) | Hoatzin crop microbial communities from Cojedes, Venezuel. Combined Assembly of Gp0051906, Gp0051904, Gp0051908 | reverse complement strand
GCTGTGCTCCCTCCCAGCTCCTGCACACCTGCTCATTAGATGAATATGAGAAACTGGAAAAAAAAGTCCTTGATTTCATAGCAACAACTGAAAACATCAGTGTTATCAACATTCTTCTAGTACTAAATCCAAAACACAGCAGCTACTGGCAGCTGAAACTAGGACAAATCAATATATTATTCTAAACATGCCCACCATTCCATGTCTAGACATGTCAATAATACTGTTTAAGATGGCTGCCTCCTGAAAGTGCGTTACCATTATCAAAAGAGTCTGAGACTGACCTCAGAAAGAAATTACATTTGTGAAAAGTATTCTGAATGAAATAAATATTTAAACAAGCTGAGTGCAGCTGATTAAGAAATCTTTTTCCTTGAAAAAATGACAGGTTTTCAGACCTGAATTCTTCATAGGACTTTTTTTAGAAGCTTTAAGTGGAACATGCTCTTAGGGGCTAGGGCACTATTTCTACTCATCTTGGGTTGCTTAAACCCAGTTTGGACTGGGAACTTCAGCACCTGTCTCAGATAACCTAGATGGATTTTCTAAGGCCGCACTATTCAGTGTGTATGGTTAGATTTTTAACTTTCTCTTCCGTTGAAGCTATACCGGTGACTTTGTAGTGCATGAAAATATCCATGCCTGCTCTGAATTAATGCAGAAGAGACAACCTGAGCTTTGATCTTCAACCTTCAGGTGAGTGCCATAGCCACCTGGTGGTTGACTCTTCTGGCACAAGTGAACCCTTCTGTTAGCCTCACTCACTAGTTTTTCAGGTCACCCTAGTAAGGAACAGGAGAATGTTTGAAATTGGCAATAAGCTTGTGGCACAGGAGGATTCTTTGCTGCACGTCTCTAATGCTAAGTTTTACTTAAGATCAAAGGCTACACTTTTTAAAATGTAGATCTTATAATTTTTTTTTCTGTCTATGTATGTATACTTTTAGCAGAAATTAATGTTAAAAAGCTTCTCAGTAGCGCTACAAGCCAAACATTAAAGTTTAAACAGTGAAGAGTATTCATCGGTCCAACTATTTTGCTGAAGTGCTAAATATAATTTAAAGGAATGCATTCAAACAAAGGCTATCGTACAGTGGTGCTATCAATCTTTATATAATGAAAGAGATTAAATGAATCCTTGCTAATGCATTATTGCTATGTGAAGAACAAGAAGAAACAAATCACAGACATTTTCCCACTTAATTATTGTGCTAGACACTCATTGTCATATCAGTGACCTGTTTGGTCATGCCCAAGTTAATCATGCCTGAACCTTTTCCCAGTGGGAAAGAAGCTTCTTCACTTCCTGCCTTCCAGAAATATCAACTAAAACTCAGTCACATATGCCCATAGTCTGATCGCTGCAGCCCACCGTAACCATCGTCTCCAGCAGTGAAACTGCAGTCTGTGGCATGCCCGTGAGAGTCGGTGTCAGAAACCCATCACTTCCTGTGTGCCGTCCTTCAACTCTGTTCAGTCACTTACTGCATCAAATTATACCGACCTCCGCTGGAAAAGTGCTCCGCTCCTTTCTTCCTTTTTCTTTCTTTTTGTTGTTGTTTGCAGGGAACTGTTTTGTCACACTGAAATAGAGTTTATGTGCAGTGACAGCCTAATAAGCCAGCAACTTTAGTCGCTTATTAAAGTCAAGCATGTGTCTTTGTTTCATGTTGCTAATGATGTGGAACCGTCGAGGCCCGAGTATATTTCGTCTGGACGGTGTGGGAGCGAATGCTGAGAGCTCATTACTTGGCTCCCCATTGGAATCCTGCAGGCTTCTGCTCATTGAGGAGACTGTGGGGGCTTTGACAGAATTATTATACTGAATATTTTTAGACTCATTAACTATATCACCAAAGCAAAACATCTCTTCCTTAGATGCAAATGGCTGCAGCTACTGTGGCTTTGCTTTAGTTATTGCAGAAAAAAAGGATGAAGCTTGAAAACAACTTAGGGAAAGGATTTTCATGCCCGGATGTTTGAATTTGTAACTTATATTGGGAATGTGTAAGCCTTTTTTACCACATTTAAGCCACTCATGTCTAAGTGCCATTTAAAAATGCATATATTCAGTTTCATGTAGTAAGCGGTGCTCAATCTTTTAAATCTAGAAAGTGCTATTGCAGTACACAGTAAAATAGAAGCTTTCAGAATTCCACTTTCTATTCCAGAGTGAAAAGATTTAAATGTAAAAAGCTTGTGTTAAGATAATTATAGATGCTTGAGTTAAGCCTTCAAAGGTAAAGAAATTCAGAGTTAAGGCTAAAAATTCTGACTTTCCTTTAACCTAAGTGCTAGAACATATGTACTGTGCAGTATGAAAAATCACACACTTCTCCAAGCTGTGAAATTCCTAACCACAACAGAGTGATTTAAAGATGAAGAGTGAGACAAAATTTTTAGCCGAAGTCTGATTTTCCTTGCTATGATGGGTTTAAGTTGGTTCTTAATGTTACTTTATTGTAGCTTTTTGTGGTTTAATTGATACTTAAGATGTACTTGAAGAAAAATATGAATACCTTAAAATTAATTCTTCAGAGCAAAGGACAGAAAATTGCATTTATGGCTCCATTTGTTGGAAAAGTGAAGTTGGCTGTGAACTCTACATTATTTCACCTTCTATAAAATTATATTTTGATTTCTTGATGGAGATCTTCTCTATATGTTGTGTACAAGCTTACCTGCTATAAATTATGAGCTTGAGTAATTGCCTAAGTATACGCACATTTAAAAAAGCTAAAAATGAGTGTTTTTTCTCATCGTGTGTACAAGGTTTCATTAGGATTTTATTCTACAAAATTATTGTGGGTGAAAAAGCAACTACTTTGATTCCTAGGAAGAAAGACGTTACTGGTATTTGTGGTTCATTTCCTGCTGTAGTATTCTCTGACAATGGTGACATTGTCTTTATACATCAAGAAGTTCTTTCTGTGACTGCCAGGGATTCTAGAGGGAATACTTCATATCTGAAACATGTTTCCCTTTGGGATTTCACCATCAGAATAACAGTTCTGATCAGCAGCCCATTAGAAATTTTTTTTTTTTTTTCTCTAAGCTATGAGAAGGAATAGTTAAAAATCCAGCAGATAAGAAAGTTATACTGAATTGGAGTTTAATATTGTGCTCAGAGGAACTTCACGTTGTCCCTCAAGCAGTAATTTCTTAATAGGTGTAAGAGGAGTTTTCAAGTTAAGCTCTGTGAGCAAGTGAAGCCTCAGGGTGGACAGGCAGCGTGGGTGGTTTTCCTTTTGAGATCTTGCAGTTCCTGTTCTTACCAGTTTGCGGCACAATACTATTTAATTTAGATGTTGGGCAAAGCGTTCAAACTCCACTGCTTCATGCTAGGTGCCTTAGCCTTTGTATTTAAGCATCTAGATAACAGTAGCCTGGTATTTACCAGGACAACAGTTTTTCTGAAAGACAGGGTTATAAACATGGGTCCCAGTAAGGAAGGCAACTCTAAAACCAGTGGCCATGGTTGTTCATTAAGTAATAGACTTTTCCTTTAAGCTGCAGATGACTTTTCAAATTCAACTGTAAATACTCTGTCAGGAAATTCTCACCTGCAGAACCGGTTCACAGTTGTGATTTCAGATGTTTTGCAGTAAAAATAGCCTGAAGCCAACACACCTGTCTAGATACATAGATGATCCACAGGAAATAAAACAGACTTGAGCTGTAGGCATGCAAATACGATTGTTTCGTTTCCTACATACAGTATTATAATCAGATTAGTAGATGTAATAGTACTATAAACAGATGTTCACTATCAGTTATTGCATTTAAAATCTTGTATTTATCCAAAATTAAAATAACTGCACAATCTCACTGTCTTTTAACTTATTTCAGCTGTTTTAATGCCTGTGAAGCTGTCCCTTTTCAGTTTGGGGGAGAAAAAGTATTGGGTTTTTTGTTTTGTTTTACCTAAAGGAATGTATCCTACAGTGAAAAATTACTGTTAACAAACATGCATATTCTGTTGGGCAGTCTGAGTTAGGAGAGTCTTTAAGTCTTATTAAGATGCATTCTTGAGCTATAATAGAAGTATTTATCAGATTATATGATATAATAAACTACATTTTCTACATTCCTAGTGGCTGTGTTTCAGTGAGCTCTGTAATATAAATCTCACTATGTCCAGCGACATGCAGCTTTTTAGTTACCAGTGTTTTAGCTATAGTGTAGTTGCCAAAAAATGGCTTTCCTATACTATTAACCAAGTTCAAAGCTTTGTATTTACACGGGTTTTCAGCATATGTTTAAAATTTCTGCATTTCTTTGCTATCTGTAGCATAATAGATGACTTTTCAGACAAATGTTATTTTCTGTTGTCTAGCCTCCATACAAGATAAAATCTTTGTATTTGTACTGAAGTGGTTGCCTTAGATGAGGTAGTTTTGGCACTGAAGATGCATTTTTCTTCTTCATTTGGACTTATGGTAGCTTTATTTTATGAATATGTTTCAGGTAATAGAAAAAAATAATAATATTTTATTCTGTATAGCACATAAGATTGACCTCAGAAGGGGTCAGGGTTTAGTGGGCTTTACAGCTCTTGAATGAAATACTTACAGATATGGTAAAGAAAAGTGATCTCAGTCTAGTTTTATGCACTGGGTTTTTTAAAATAAACTCATAAAGCTAAATGTATTGATATACTCTTTACTTCTTTTCCAGACCCTGAAACAGTGTAAAACATCCAAATAAGCACTTATTTTGCATTAGAGGAGTGAAAAACAGTTGGTGTGCTAGTGAACCTAGTCTTTAATTTGAAACAGCTTTACTAATTTTCTTATCTAGGATACGGTAACTGTGTCTGCACTGACAGGTAGGTGTACCTGCTGTGTGCCCTGCAGTCCTGCTCTCCTGATATTCCAAAGTGGGAAGCTTTTGAAGCGCAATGTTTCCCCTCTTGCTTGTGCACCCAAATTTTCTTCCAAAAGAAAGCAAGGTGCATGTGGTGTGTGCAGGTTTTTGCTTTTTTTTCCTTGTTGTAGAAAGGGAAAACTGATTAAGATGAGCTGTAACAATTATTACTTCTGCTGTTAGACACTGAACCTGCATCCTGAGAAGTAGAAGAGAAACACACACAGAAGTGGAGATCACTTCTGACATTTATACTTTCCATTTTTCAGCATTATTGTTGCAACAAAGACTGATAGCATTGCTTTTCAGGCACTTCTGATACATTAAAAAAAAAAAAGGAGGCCAAGGAATGCTCCTTGAGCTCAGGCCCAAATGGTTTTTCTTCTTGGTTTCCCACAGTACCAAGGTTGAGTTTGTCAGTACTCCTGGCTTGTCCACACTATGCAGCACTAGGCTGTGGATTTCTGTCCTCTGGACCTCAGCAGGGACCTTGTGGCCTTAGCTAGTGGTTAATACTATGTACTACTGTATTTCAGTTTCTTTTACCTAAAATCATGTGAATCCGTAAAAGTAGATTTTTAAAAATAATATTAAAGTCAATTATGTATAATATGCCATGAGATGTGGCACAATGACATTTAAGGTGTCTGGGGATATAAAGCATTCTGAGAGCAGTCCCTGGAGTGAATCACATGCAGGCTTTGTCTGCCAGAGAGCAGATGGGTTAGTCTGAAATAAAACCAGAGGGTGAACTAACAGTGTTGATGATCAGATGTCTAGTGGTAGAGTTTGCTCCATAGTCCTCCTTTATTTTGCAAAGTTGACACATGCTTGTATGGATAAAACTCCCCCCAGTCCACTGTTCATTCACAGTTTCATGCTACTCAAGACATATAGTTTTTACTGTCTTTTAGGGAATATAGGGAATGTGAGATTAAGACTTTCTAAAATTAGATTGAATATTTGTGGTGTGGAGAATTGCAGTGGCAGGACAAGGAGACAGGCTGAGGATAGGCAAATGGTGACTTGGAAGTAAAAAAAACCAAGATGTGGTCCAGGGAGATAACGAAGTTTTCCAGTAAGTCTGAGTCAGTCTGTGGAGAGATGGAAGAACCTCTAACTATTAAGGCCACTCTGCTTTCAAAGACTGAAAAGGAATTAGAGATTCCTAAATCTCAGCTGTCCTTTGCTCTCAACAACATCTATGAAGATCTTTGGGGTAGCGTTTCACCTCCTTTTAGCTCCGTCTCACATGGAATATTGTCATGCTCTGCAGAAATAGTCCCCCCAGAAATATTCTCTTCCGCTGCACATGTTGATCTGTTCTCAATGTGAGCCCACCCATTGCTTTGAAAAAGATAGGAAAAGTGCTATGAACCATATAAATAAGACTGTGTCATAATACATAGAGTCTTAAATTAACATTGCAAAGCAACTGTAAGTCTGACATTTCCTAAATTCTGAACATTTCTCTTTCCTTTTTATTATCTTTTTAAGGTAATTGTGTGTGATTATAAGGGCATTAACTAGATTCCTTTTTGCATCTTTCATTTATCTGGTAATCAGGAATATAAAACTGAATCTATTTGTGTAATTCTGACTGTTAAGAATTTTGGAAATCGAGATAGGTGGAACCTGCCAACTAACTCATGGTTACCAAAGTCACTGACTCAGGTCATTAATGGTTTAAGTACCTCCTCATTAAAATAGTTTAACCAAAGGTGGGGTTTTCCGTCCTTTTTATTACTGCTGTCAGCTTTTATCTAGGAAAACTCCTATTTGAAAGGATTTCTACAGACTGAATTTCAAAGAAGGATTACAAAGCCCAAAGTTCTTGACAAACATAGTGAAAATCAACCTGAAGCTTACATGCTAGTAATGACTTCTTTGTTTTCATACACGTTTGAATTTTCATCAGTTCTGGAGAATTTCTCATGATTTAGGAAAAGATGTGTACGCAGTCATAATCCTTGCTAAGAAGAAAAGTGAACATAGGCATCAATTTTAAGGTAGAGTCCATTAAATAAACACATCTTTGAAAGCAATGCTCAGATCTTTTTATTTTATTGCTTTCTATTTAGCTTATTTACCTTGTAAATATAATACCCATTCAAAAAATGTGTAGATATTGCACTTTGGGACATGGTTTAGCGGGCATGGTGATGTTGGGTTGACGGTTGGACTTGATGATCTTAGAGGACTTTTCCAACCTTAATGATTGTATGATTCTATATAAAATCTTTCTGCTCAAATTGTATTTGATGATTTTGTTTAAGAAACACACCTAACTAAGTAACAAATAACTGACAACCTGCCAGCAATATTAATGAAACAGAAATGAGGTGACTATATAATATCTTGGGTTCAATTAATTTCTCATGGACAGAAGCTAAGTTTTCAGCACAACTTTGCTCGGAGTTGGAAAGAGATGCCGCATTCCCCTTCCTAGGCTGGGGTCTGTGGCTCCAGCACAGTTCCTCCCAACACAATGCCTGGGGTCTAGGCAGCCTGTCTGCGCCTGTGTAGCCCCACATAATAGAGATGGTGGTCCCAATTCCGTGGTGGAGACACTGGTGACTTACAGCAGAGCCAGACACTTAACACCTGGAGGTCTTGAGGGGTTCCCCAGAATCTGGGGCACAGGTCCTGAGGCCTTGTGCCGTTGGGGCCAAGAATGTCAGTGTTTTAAAAGTCTGCAATTTCAGGGCAGTCAGCCTTGTCATTGTTAATAGGCTCCCTGTTGTGGTGCTGAGGGATGAGGCATGGATCTATCTGGGCTAGAGCCTGGCCTCCTAGGACTTCCGGTTTCCTTGCTGCAATGTAAAAATGACAAATCCTAGGGGTCATTGCAGTTGCTGAGCAAATTTTATTCTAGTTGCTATTAATTTCACTAGCATTGTTGCTTCTGGGTTTTTACTTTTCTCATAGGTTGAAAATATGGTTGTCATCTTTGACTGTCTTCGCTATTCGCTTCACTGTTTGGCTCTTCCCCTTTTACTGAAAGCAAGGTGTGAAATACAAGATTCAGCTCTGGTTGTTTCAGACTGCGTCCGTGCTCAGGAACAAGGGCATACCCAGCCTGATTTGTGGGTGCACATCGTGGCCTTTTCCCCATTCAGCAACAGGACAAGACCCACATGCACGTCAGCTGTGTGAGGGTTGGAAACTGCTGCATGCAGACAGGGAGGAAAAAGTGTTGTGCTTCTGTGGGTCCTCCAGATGAGGGGACCACAGGAGTGCCAAGTAGCACTCATACCCTGCAGCTGAAAAATGAGTAGGTGAATCTTGCAATTGCTGCTTCCAGGAAACAGGAATGCTCACAAGTAATTTTATTTTTCCTTTACAAATGGATGAAGTGGCTGGAAACTTCCTAATGTATCAGGAAATGAAAAGTTATTTAGCTTTTGCATTAAATTTCTAAGTGACAAGCAGAATATGGTCCCGTGATTGAAGTATTTATCAGGGACTATACCAGAGACCTTATCTTATTGCTACATAAAGTGCTGCTTTATCATTATGAAATATAATAGATAATTTATAGTAGCATTACAATCTAATTAATGGCTGCCAGTCTCTGGATGCTGTTGAGGAGGAAAAGTGAGGAAAATATGATACACACATGGTAACAAAAGAATTCAGCTTGAGTAAATATTTAGAACTAAAAGCATGGAGAATTATTGAAGAACATTTTGAGCAATGAAATTACTAAATTGAGACAAAAGAATGAAATCTAGGACTGCACGAATTAGTCTTTCCTTGGCTATGAAACCAGTAGTGTTGAAACCTATGGTGTTGCAGTTGACTCAGTGCTGGTTACCAGCATAGTGTATTGTCATTAGCCATCTTGTGTGCTGTAGCACTCAAAGTTCTTTGTGGTCCACATCCATCTGAATCCGTACTGTTATTTGTGGCAGTTTTGTTGAAGAAAAACAATTTCAGTTTGTTTGCATACAGTTTTGCTTTATTCCATTGATATTTAGAATATTCAGCCCTGTTCAAAGTCCATGCGCATACTGGAAGAGACACAGACTGCACTTTGAAATTCAGGCTTTTAACGCAATAGCAGACTATCTGCTTACTGACTGAGCTCTCTAAATTTGAAGGGGGGAAGATATTGTGCAGTATAGAATAGCAGATAGAACAACAAAAGTTAGAAAACTTTTGTTTGTTTACTCATACACTTTAAATAGTTACTACAAATAATGTATTTGGGAGTTTTCCCAACAGTATTCTTTCCATTTTTTTGTTTCTTTATAAAATATTGAGGTGGAAATGTTGCAGATTGAAATAGAGCTGAACTGTCAATGTGCAGAATTCTCATTCCTGCCTTCTGGAACACGTTTTCTTATTTCTTGTTCTTCTTGTTCTTGTTTTTAATTTTCTTCTGTATCTTTCTTCGTCTTTCTTCTTTCTCTCCTTCATCTTTCTTCTTCTGAGAACTGGAAGATGGAAGTACAATGAATCAGTGCTTTTAGAATATCATTCAAACTTCTTCTTTACATTAGGGTCTCTAAATGAACCTTGGTACTTCTTATAATTTGAGGCTTTTGTATGAATGGCTTACAGTGCTTACAGAGTGATTTAATTACTGACAGTGTGTCTTCATATAGCCTTTTCCTTCTGCTCGCATTGTGCTTCCTACAGAAATGTGGCTGAATCGCGAAGCCCTCTGAGGACACAAGGTTCTGGTAAGACCTGCAATATTCTATTCCAATTATCGTAATGGCTAGTTTATGCAATACATATTATGACAGACTGAAGCTTAGTATCTAACTAATTGTAAACCCCATTCTGTGAGCATCATTTTAATTTCTGCTTTCCCTGTAATACTCATTTTTCCAATACAATGTCCACACTGGTGGGAAAATACAGTCAAATCCTAACAAGGACTGCCTGTGTAAGTTCTGTGTTCTCAGATCAGAGACTTAAGTAACTCTTTAGAGGTCTCAGTGAGAACACTACCAAGAATCATACAAGATAAATGACTATACTGAGAAGCTGATGTGCAGATGCAGTGCGTATGAGAATCTGACTCTCTGTAAACCTCAAAGGATGCTCATGTTTAGTAAGCAAGAAAAGGCATTCTGTCACCTTATGTTGACCTCTGGGACAGGCAAGAAGAAAAACAGCTGTCTGGCCTAAAAATGTAAATGACAGCTAGAGTAAAAGTCAGGAAGAGGGTGACTAGGTTGAAGAATTTTCATGAGATTTCTGGAATATAATCTCTGGTGCTAGATAAGAAGAGAAGGGTGCATGGTTAGACTAAGGATGTAAAATGCAAGTTGGTTGATGGCTTAAAAACTTCAGTTTATAAGTCTTAAGATATCTTTTTTTCTCTTCACAGTGTAGCTCCTAACCTGACTTACTGTAATACACTCAAGCCACATGTATTTTTCCTATCTTCCCTGACTTGTTGAAGTTGAACCCCCTCCAACTTTCATGTTCCCTTCCTAATCACATCAGGCCCATGAATTCTTACCATTTATGAATTCGATACGTATTGTTTATGAAGAGCATGTGTGCATCTGGCTCTTTGAAGGACACTTTCAACAGGAAGCTCAGGATACTGTTGGCCATGAAGGCAACATCTAGCCTGCAAAATAAAAGACAGTTAGGGACCTAGCTTGACCTGCTCAGTAGTTCTCTATACTGTCTGATTATGGTACCAAGTCCTGTTTTGTCTTGTGCTAGCTAGCACTTTCCAAGAGAAGGCCTAACACAAGACAAGGAATAACATGCACCAGGGACTGCCTCAAGCAGGGAATGTGAATGGAACACCACAAGTTTTAATTCTCTCAGCACACTACAGTATTGCACCACTCTCCCAAGAGGCCTTGCCATACCCAAGGGTGTGCAACGCCTACTCTCTGTTTTGTCTTCATAGGCTGAAACACAGCCTTCACATTAATTCAGTCATTAAACCATTCATCCCTCCTCCCTCTAAAATACTATTTGTGTCCCAGGGCAGTGAGGCTATCACACAAGACTGAGAAGTGGTAGTGGACTACATTGTGTGGACAAAGCCAGCTTGTGCCACTTAGCCTTACAGCCAGAGGATGTTTCCTAGCTCTGTTTATTTAACGATATGAAAGTAGCCCCAGGGGTTGAGAAACAATGTGCTTCTCTAAGATGCAGTCAGCCATCAGCACAGAGGTAACATCTGGCAAGAAGTTATGCACGTCTTAATTGGCCAGCTGTTCTTCTGATTGATTCATTGCCTTCCAGGAAGCACACTTACCTCTCCATGCTCAAGCTGGCCCTGAAGAATATCCAGCCTCTGGGCTGCTTTCACTGGCCAGGTGGTGCATTGTGCGAACCCATGCGGGAAATTCCTGTGCAAAGCCTGGCTTTGCTCAGCTGAAGGCTATGTCATTCCTGAAATGGTTAACTGGAAGTCAAGTTTCTGTCATGGCTAAGTGATGCTGGTGAGGATTCAGCCAAGCATCCAGGAGCACATGAAACTATGGAGGTGTCCGTTGTACGACCTGGGCTATCGCAGCACATGGTCACACTGCACAAAGCCTGGGAACAGGCTGGTGATGTAACAACTCTGGTGAAGATCACTGCCAGGTGCCAAAGACCTTGAAACACAGAGGAAATGGCAATACTGTCTGGTCACGACTGGATGGTTTCTGGCCAGAAAGCAAGATGGGCTTGATTTGTGATCCTTGACTTCTCATGAACTTATAAGGGAAGACTGGTAAATGTATGTGTCATCTAGAAAAAAAAAAAAATTCGTCTTTTGAATTTCATTTTACTGTTTTGCAATAATCAGGAGATACTTTATGTGAATCAGAAGAAACTGCTTAATATAGATGTTTAGCATCATAATATTTGATGTTCCTTAGTCAAGACAGGCAGGGTGCTGTCTCTGTATTCTGCTAGGTCTAGAACTGAAGTGCTTTTTAGTCATTAATCTTAGCGTATTTACAGGTAACAAAGAAGGCATGAATCCACCCTTCAGAAAGATGGAGCTTATCTTAGACCTCACTATTAAATTCTTTGGGAAAGCAGTGTAACACATTCATATTAATGCTAGTTTGCTATTTTTATTTTTAAGATTAAAAAACTCATTTAAAAAATTCTCAACAGCACTAAAAGTCAAAAGAATGCTAGTATACTTTTTGAAAAACGTGTTAACAATTATACTCCAGAAGTCCTTTAGGAGGGGACAGAGGATGAGATATGGTATTTTATTGTGCAATTTCTTCTTTTCAGAGTAAGCAGTAGAGTCTGTAAAAGGAATGATGAGAGATTATGGCTGCTTTAACAGGAGAAATTAATGGCAAGGTCAGGAATTTCTTTGAAGTAATCTTGTTTGATTGCCGGGTTTTGACACTTCACCTTATGCTGTCTGACATGTTCTTCTAATGGCCTTGTGCAAATACCGCATAAAAGTTGGAAAAAGTGGTAGGCTTCTGCAGACAAGAGCTTTGGAGGCAAAAAACTAAACCTTTGTTTTAGAGTAAGTGGAATTATCTGCACCTTTTCAAGACATTTCCATTCATTGCTTCAGGCTTCTGGGGAAGAAACAGCAGTATTTGATTATCAGTGTTACTAAATGATATAGAGGGAGCCATCTGGATAAGTACAGATATATTTCCCTTGTATAGCAGTAGAAATTGGCAAGTATAATAACCTTTGAGGAAAGAATAACATCACATGTGTTCTTTATCTACTCAGTATCAAACTCTAGGATAGATTTTCAGGAACCTAATATAGAAAGCACACTTTTCGTTTTCAATTTGTCATTTAAAATGCGTCCAGTAAGTAGCCACAGTAACGAGAAATATACCCTGATCTTTCCCTATTGTCTCTTTTCCTTATTTTTTCCCTGACAGTAGTTAAAAATCATAATACCAGTCTTTAATGTTTTTTTTTCCTCCATTAACCGATGTTTTTGTCTGCATTCACCGATATTTTTAGTAGAAGAATGTACTCTGATTTTTCAGGCTTTTCTTTGTTTGTTTTCAGTGGATCTTGAAATGTGGTTTTCCTTTTTTTTAAATTTAATGTTGCTAATCTGCTTACCAAAGCATTCACAAGTGGAGGAATAAGGTCAAAACATGTGCATCTTTTCATGTATACTTGCACATTAGCTGGGATTTTTTTTTTTCATGAGGCTTTTACTCATTTTTAAAGTATATCCACTCTGTTGACAAAAGAGCTTTATTTAAATGGGCTGCGTAATCTTTACCAGCAGTCTGTGTAGCAGATTTGACAATAAAGAAATATCTCATTACCTAGGAGCTTTGTAGATTGTACAGGTGTAACCTGGTAGTTGAATAGTACAAAAAGATAAATATTAACTGGATTTTGCTAATAAATCTGCCATTCTTACAGCGCCAAAGTCTGTAGAATTGTTGTAATTGCCGTTGTTTGAGTTGTAACAATGAATGGAACTGATAAGGCTTATGTCATTTACATAGAATTTAGCATTCACAGTGCACTGTTGAATTAATGTGACACACACATTGGATCCTCTGATATAAGATTAGCATCATTTGAGAACAGAGAAAGCGTAGATTTAGAAGTAACATATTAGTCTCTGTTCAACATGTAAAGGCAATTTGCTTAGGTCTGGAAATCATAGTAGGTTACTAGTGACAGCAGTGACTAGTAGTTAATACTTCTTCTGTTAGTTTCATTTTGGTATACTACATTTTGTAATAAACTGAAGTCTCAAGAGGGACTACTGCAGAATTACAAAATAATGTTTTGTTGAATCCAGAAGGTCGGGTAGCAGAAGGTCAGGTACCAGGTATATCGGTGTCAGTCAAGAGTGCTGTTGAAAGAGTTATATTCACTGCATGTAAACCAGTCATGTTTTAATAAAAGAATTCAGTGAAATAATCTTAGTTTCCCATACTGTCAACACCATAGAATAACTACGGTTTTAGCTGCCTATCGTAGCAATCAGATGTTCGAAGCCTTTGGCAGATCTAGCCCTGGCACACTATGATTTCGTCTCCCCACTGTCTTCAGTTGAATCTGTTATTGCTGATCAGCTCTAGAAGTTAAAGACTTAAATTGGATGACCCCAAAAAAGAAAGAGCACAAAATTCCCAGTTATCTCTGAAAAGTTCAGTTTAAATGATTTCGTTAACATGCCAGGGGTACAGTGTGGCAGAGCTATGAATATAATACATTTCTGCAGGGTTACATTCAGGAACCTTGATATTATAGCATACTTTGTGTTCCATTATTCTCCGCTTCCTTCACAGCATGAACCTGATTCATGCTCAATATATGATTGGAGGTGTATGTAAGCTTTCCAAGTGTTTTTGAGAATTAATGATGTATTGTTTTATGATGGTCCTTGCTATGACTATCTCTAGCTTTCATGTTCACCTGTGCTGAATCGAGACTGTTGTTTACAAAGATTTCTGCCCAACTTCATCTTGCATCCTGTGTGATACTACATTGCAAATGATTTCTTTTGCAGGAGGTAGGGGAGAGATCATTTTTTTCTGTGTAATTCTATGAGTTTTGTTTAAATGGTGGGATCTAGTGCTCCATTTCTTGGTGATATGATCATTGCTGTCTGTCTTGACAATTTTTAGCTTCTGGATTGCTGTGTGTGTTGCTGACATCTCAGTTGGTTATTGTTAATGTTAAATGGTTTAGGTTCATAACATGTCATCAAAATATGGTATTGATGGTGGGCTGAGTCTAGTGAGACTTCTTGGAAATGTCTGCCCATCTGTTTCTCTCATATGTCTCAGTTACGTGTATGTTCCATTCTTGCTGCTGCTTAGACCATTTCTTGTTCATTTTAATATCCATAAATGGGTTTAGTTGCTTGGTAAGTATCTTTACCCACCTACTGTAGCTGCAACATCATCTTCAGCTGCTAGTTCTTTTAAATGTCTCAATTTGTATTTGCTTAGATTGTTTTCAGTCTGGAATCAACCCTTGTTCAGAGCAGCTATGTTTCTAAGTCTCTGTAATCAGAGAAATTTCCATTCCTTGAGCTGTTCCTACTTTTCAGGCCATTTCTGAAGGATGCTTCAAGAAAGGAAGAGGAAATTTCAGTTAGTACTCACAAAATCGTTTTTTTCTGGTAAAATATTACTGCACTGGTGGTTAATATTCCATTTTTATGGTCTAGGTTTGGATCTCCTTGTCTGATGTCACTGTTTCCTAGCATAGCTATGTAAAGCCTAGATTAGACTATGATGGTTAGAATTACACCAGTTTTGATTAGCAGTTGGATTTCTTAATCACAAATTGGCATCCTTAACACAGACTTCACGGTTGGATCCAAATATACCTTCCTATTTTCACAATGATTTTTTTTTTTTCTCCAGGTTTGTTTAACAACAGTAAATGGGCATTTGCGCTGATACACAGATAGGCACATTATTGTCAGTGAGGAATCTCATCCTGGACCAAAATAACAGACATACAGAAAGTCAAATTTCGGTGCTGTATTCCTGATCTAATGTACAACAAATTGCTTTGTGAAGATTTATGTACAGGGTAGAGTTATGCAGAGATAAGCACTCTTACTTACTCAGCAAGGCTGGTACATAAACAATCTAACTATAGGACCAATGAGAGGCTCAAGAATACTTACAGAGGACAATATTTCTTTAAATTTTGGTTGATAGCAATGGAAAAATTCACCAATTACTATCTGCAGTCAATAGTTTTCCAAAGACTTGCAGTTTTCACCAGCTTGTTCTTGTGAAAAAGTCATATCGCATACAAAAATGCTGTCCCCTTTGAAGTGAGAGTCCCCTCTGCATACTGCATTTAGTAAAGGAAACATCAGCATAATTTTGTAGCTGGAGAAGAATAATGTATTTTGCCCATAATACCTCACAAAAAAAGCAAATTCAGCCTGAGGCAAACACCTGCCATGCACATTTTTAGATCAAATGTTTAAAGTTTGACAAAATTTAAAGAGAATCTTCTTTTGAGACAAGCAGTATCCTAGTTCTGCCTATAATAATGTCTACTACCTTTTATGTGATCCAGAACCTTGCATTTTTACTCAGTCAGACACCTTAGAAGTAAGTACGTGTTGTAAATGCAGTATACATCTGTCTTATGAATAGTTATAATTTTGGAGAATAAAATAAAACGTTATTCATAGAGGGTCTGACTCTCTCTTTGCATTCTCAGGTGTAAAACAGGAACGGTTATATTCAGATTGGTTGAATCTCACTAATTAAAAACAGCAGAGAAGAGAATTAGGTTTGTAATCATAACCCAATATAATACTAGCATGTAGTCACTGGCCAGAACTGGTAATTGAAGCAGTCCAAGTAGTACGTTATTGACCGAGAAAAAACATCGTGACTTAGTTCTGTGTGCCATTCGCTTTGTTTTCTTAATGGGGCTGCATGTCATTTGATGTTTAATCAAGTAAACACCCCTAGTTTTGGGTCCATTATCAAATATGTCTGTAATCTGCATTGCTCTGCTCCCATGTAGCTAGACTGTGTGATAGAAGATAAGCAGGTAAAAATTTTGGGTTCCTGTGAACTCCCAGACAACAAAGGCAAAAAACATTCTGGTCTAAATAAGATACAGTTCCTTCTCTCTATGTAGGATTTTCTTTTATTTCACCTTTTGTTTACTGTATAAAGAATCCACATATTGTGTCAGCATTATTTAATGAGGACCTAGAAACAAGCCCACTGGAATAATCAATTAGGCTTGAATAGGCCTCAGCTTCAAATACTATCGTATGCTTTTTACCTCAGTTTGATCCCTCCAATAAAAAAATTACAGATTAAAATATTATCTTAATTTCAGTTATATTACTGCAAATGAGGCATGAATTTAAAGAAGTATCTTGATTTATCATAACAAAAACTTAAAGGTGAGGACAGAATAAGGTACTCCAAGTGATAATCTTGCTCTCTAGTAAGGTAGCAAGGACAGCTAATTCACACCTCCTTTTCCCCAATTTACGCTGATATTATTGATGATATTAGTACCATATATAAACAAGGAATTAAACAAATATAGAGCTGTATGCTCCCCTCTGCTGTGAGACACAGAGGGGAGCCACAGCACAAGTAAAGGAGCAGAACAGTGAAGCCCCAAAGTAGCAGCATGGCAAGGGCAACTCCTTGACAGCATCATTCGTTCTCCTCAGCATCTCACAAAGGTGCCCCTCCAGCAAAGTCATCAGCTCATCATCTCCTCGTTTGTAGGATGAGGATTGGGAGAAGTCACTTGCTGCAAAAATTGTCCCCTCTCAGCAAAAAAAACCAAACACCCACACATCTTTGAAAGCTATTGCTCCTTCTTGCAGGGTGAATTTTGTTTTGATGCTTGCAGAAACCCCTGCAGTCACTTGAAGAGAAGGTTGTTTTGTGGGGTCTAACAGCAATACTGTATCAGCTGCAGCCATGGCAGGTGCAAGAATGACAGAAACAAGGATCCTGGTGCTTCCTTTCCTTTCAAATCCCCCAAATCTGGAGCTAGCTTGTCTTTTTGCTTCCTTTTTCTTTCAGTCCTGCTCCTACAGCAAAGTGAATGTCAGAAACAAAGTGAATCTCATACAAATATTTGGCTGCTGCACATATTCCTGCACCTTGACCGCTGGAGATGCTGTTACCTTCTTTGTCAGCATTTGGCTTGATGTGTTGAGAATACTTAGGAAACAGCACGTTTCTCAAATAGAGGAAAGAAAGCAATGAAAAATGAAGGAGTTGGTTAGCAATAACGTCATGTCTGCAACTCATGCATGGCATGCCTTCTTAAGTGTCTACATCTGATCAAAATCTAAAGATAAGGAAAAGCAAGTAACTATATGTCTGTTATATGATCAAGAAGAGGATCTAAGGGAAAAGTATCGATGCCTGTAGGGATGGAGAGATCATGGCAAAACCTATGAAATATACAGGCTGTTTTTGGGCTAGAAGTGCTATTTAGCTATGTTACTCCGAATTGTTCCATTTTAAAGTGTTCCCTAAGCTAAGTGTCTGTAGTCGACTCGGGAGATTGCATGGCCTCCTCCTAGGTTAGTGCGTCTACCAGTTTATTCTAAGCTTGCAGGTAATTTTATGTCATCAAGCTGTTACTTTCTCACAGACATGTATTTCTGACTGTGTGCATAAATGTTATTTATGTTGCAATTAATATTGTAAAATTAATAAATATTGGGTTTAGGCTCCATTATGCTAGGCACAATGAAATGTATGCAAAATATGAGATGCATTAGATGCAGGGATATTTACAATAGTAACAGCTATCATGGACTTACAATTTTTCAAGTGTTTATTCAGTTCTTTGAAATGAGAAACATTAATAAAGGTCATATTGGATACCAGCCATTGCTGTCTGATTTACAATAGATATTGTAAGAATTTTTAAATGGCCAAACCTCAAAAATTTTTAATGTCTTTTGGTTCTCTCAAGACAAAAACCTGGATAGCTGTTGGACTGAATAGCCACTGACCCCTTTCACCATTCACTGATGAGTCCTTTCACGTACTCTCCCAACCACCATTTTCCTCATCATGACAGCATATCTTGCAATTACTTTATCTTTTTACAAAAATGAGAATTTTGATAATCCAAAAATAGTTTTGTACTTAATTTGTTTTTCTAGGGCTTAAGAAGGTTGTTTTATTAAAATACCATAAGTTGTTATGTTTTTCTCCTCTCTCACCTGCATTCTTTTTCAGACTCCAGAATGGTATCAAACAATATGAGATACAAAAATAGTTGAATTAACAGAAGACTCGGAGAAAGAGATATATTTCAGGAAAAAAAATCTTAAAATAGGAGGAAAGGAGCAGTGGTACTTAGAAAAGGTCCTTTGAAATAGAAAACATACTCCTATTTGGGTTCAGGTTTTGGCTATGATTCAGACTGACATTTTTTATATTTTCCCATTTTGTCTACCTTCCCTCGTGTTGTTTTTAATACCCACTGGCAGGACTCAAAAAATTGTGTACAAAGATCTGTTTTAATATTTTACAGCCTCATTTACAAAGATGCAGAGTACTCACAGCTTCCATAGAATCTAATGGGACTTGTGGAAACTCAGTATCTCTGAAAATCAGGCCATTAATTTTGAAAATGTGCATTAATTACTCTCTAGGCTGTAATAGCTCACTTGGTATTACTATAATCTACATTCTTTTGAAAAAGTATATTTTTCGCCTGGTATACTGTGCTTGCTCCTAAAGAGCAGTCATATCTTATCGTGTAAAAGCTTCTTTATAACTGATCCAATTATTGACCTGTGGCATTGACCTTAATGAAATGTAATATTTCCAAAGGAATGGTACAATCCATTGTGTTAATCTGGTTGACAGGCATACTCTTGAAGGCCTCATGCTAACAATAGCTATGGAATTTATTGAAATAATTGACTTAATGAAACACAAAACCATGTATTTCCACTAAGCAATAATTTAGGTGGTATAAATTTCCATTTTCTGAATTGCGACTGGTCTAGAGTATGCAGCAATGTTTGCAGAATTTACCAAAACCCACAGTCATTTTCAAAAACATTCTGTGTTTGTAGATTTTCAGATCTCATTAAAACTTTTTTCTTCGAGACAGAGACCTGCCACACTGTGTTTATGAGTTCCAAATACTTTCAGATTAAGGAAAAACTGATATTAGTCTTAACTGTAGATTGTAACAATAATTACTGTTAGCAAATAGCAGAAGCCTATTAGGTAAGCACTCCCACTTTGAATCATTTCAGTTAGGGTCCTTTGCATCAAATGCGGTTCCTAAGGTAAATGTTATCTTTTCTGTGCATCTATAAAAAACCCTTTTTTTAAGTAGTGTCTCTCTCAGCTGCCGCATTCAGTGCAATTTGGTGCTGTTAGATGCTTTCATGTCACATGGTTATAGCTAGGTAGATTAACAGGAACTTCTATCTGGAAATTTCTTTCCTGTTATTGTTCTCCCTGAGCAGTTGATGGCTAAGTTAATTCTCTTTAGTTTTGTCATGCACTAAAGCACACATTGCGGAGCCATGATAAGCTTTACACAGGGTTAAAAAAAAAGCCCTTGTGTCCATCAAAGTCTTAAACTTGCATTTTAAACTTTGGCCTGACCTGATGTGCCATTCAAAAAGCTGCAAAAGATTATTTTTTTAAGAAAGGTTCAATATGTCCCGAGGCTATCGGTTTTGAGTTAAACTGGGTGAAGTAGAAATATTTTACTCATCAGCTTTGCAGTCACAGAGTTTGCCTCAGCTAGAACAAAACTGCTGAGGCATTTAGAGAAAATTAACCCCCCATCCTGGCAGCCAGATGTGACTGGTTTCTGATGAATGCACATGAGTGGGCTGAAAAACCAAGAGACTGTGAAATTCCTGTCAGGTCCGTACAGCGCAGAATGGGCTATTGACTGCTTTCTATATTTCCCTCCATCATTCTTCTTGAATGCTGCCATTAATTTCCTCTCCTACTCTGGCTTGGGAATTTAATATTTTTTTCCCTTTTT
>Ga0181612_132352_pt1 | contig 20298 bp, 7 predicted proteins | sample HoacroProtozoa21_FD_119630 | JGI IMG/M metagenome (GOLD analysis project Ga0181612, IMG submission 119630) | Hoatzin crop microbial communities from Cojedes, Venezuel. Combined Assembly of Gp0051906, Gp0051904, Gp0051908 | reverse complement strand
TTTTTTTTTTTTTTTCAAAACAGGCTTTTTTGTGCCAAGTCTTCCAGAGGGAGGTTCTGGCGTACAGTAACCTATCATCAGTGCCATCAAGGGTATTCTTGCCAGAAAGCAGAAATACGTACTTTCTGCCTCCCTGCTCTCTCTCCATGGATTTTTCTTGGCAATACTGACCACTTGTGCCATTCCATGTTTTTGGTTAAAACTGTTGGAAATGGCGATATTTTATTTCTTCTGAAAAGTATGTGTTTTTCTCAGCAAAATATCTCAAATTGAGACACAACAAAAGCCTCCCTCATTGGGACTTTTTGAATGCTCACTTGTCCCTATGGACCAAGCAGTGAGTGAGGCAGGCTTTTACAGGGGAGACGGGGAAGGCAAAGTGTAGAGCAGAGTTTGTGCTAACAAATCTGTAAGGCTCAGCACCTTGGGCTGCATGCATGAGCAGAAAGGCAGGGTGGAAGGTGGCAGGGTGGGGGGAAGAGGCAGTGTTGAGTGTTGTTTGCCTTTGTGCCAGAAAGGGTTGAAAGCCACTTCTCCCAGGACTTCATGTCGGAAAAGTTAGTGAGTGGCCAGTGGAGGCTGGCCACACAGGTTATTCAGGAAGAGCCAGCATCCAAAGGATGAAGGCAAGAGAACAGGCCTGGAGGGCATAGCTTAGGAGGTGCTCTGAGAGTGAAAACAGATTATGTATGGTTGACTCAGTGAAGAACAGGCGGATGATACAGGATGACTTGATCAAAGAGAATTCCATTAGAGAAGCCTTTGCAGGAGCTCTTCCAAGTGCAGACAAGAGAAGTGGAATTGCATTCGTTGAGGCTTCTGGCAGGCAGAAAAGTTGCATTGCTTTCAATGATAGAGAAATAAGGTGGAGGACAGTGGGTTTGGACCCAAGAGGACCAGGAAAGATGCAGCTCTGTTATAATTAAGTTGAGTTTGATCTTATGAAAGTTCTTGCAAAAGGTGATACCAGAGAGATGTGCAGATTTACTCTTTGACAGAGTGAGGGAGGTTTATAGTAGAGGTATAACATCACCCACACAGAGATGGCGAATTAGTGTTTCCAAGTGAGATACAAAATGAAGGAAAAAAGGGAACCAACAGACAGCCATTTCAAGGCAAGAAGTGTTGAGTTAGAAGAGTATGGAGAGAGGCAGTGAAGGAGAGAGCTGTGGAACGTGGCCAGTGATGTGCAGAGGGAGCTCCCAAGCCCAGGAGAAGGAGGACAGAGCTCTGCTTCTGAACAGTCTTGGTGAGGGTAGCTTCCACTCCATGCAAAGGACAGAGGAAGATTGGGGTCAGCCTGAACTGGAGCTGGAGAAGAAACTCTGCTGTTAAGTTTGTGTTTGGTGAGCTCTGAAGTGATCAGTGTATGAAGTAGTAGCAAGTAGTGTAAAGAGTGGAATATTATTAAGGTAAGACAGACTATAGGAAAGAACTGGATTTTCCCTCCCGGCACCTGGTGATGAACATTCATGTTGTAGTCCAATAGGAAAGCTTTTGCCAGCCTATGTGAAATCCCCTGAGATAAATGGAAATTTCTGATATAGCCTGTGTAACACAATTCATTATATGGAACTACTTCTATGAATAATCATTACTCAGTGGGAGTAAGGAACATCAGGACAAATCCAGGCTACTGCATTATGCTGCACTGAACATTGCTTAAAACTACCTTACGCTGCACTGAATGTTATTTAAAAGAAAACTAGCTTAGGGAGATCCTTGTGTTCTGTTCATTTCAATGGAATGGGTCTGGGTACCAAGATACCTGGTAAATCAGAGCCCCAAACCCTCTTCTGAAATAGATACCTACAAGCTCAGTTACTCCGTAACATGTTTTTACTGGTGTAATAGGGATCAGCATTTGGCTTCTAATAACTCATCACCTATAACTCTCTTTTCTTGTATCTACAAAACTATATTATAAAGAGGCCACTGTAGAACGTATGTAGATTGACTTTTCCTGGAAAGCCACCTAGTTACTCATTGTCTCTGGGGCCTCGTAGATCTCTCATCTATCTCTCTGCAGGGCCTCATTCTCCTCAGGAAAAGGCGGAGAATGAATCCTGCCCTAGGCCACCCTCTGCACTGTAAAAGCTTTAAATTCATGTCTTTGGCCGAAAAGAGCCTGAAGTCCCAATCTTTCCTTTCAAGGTAACTGCAAAACGTGGCTGCTGCTACTGCTGCCTCTTTTGTTAAGCTCCTGCTCTTAGGAGATAACTTGATATGTGTCTTAAGGGGGGAAAGGGTATTTCTAATGCAGGTGCTGAATGTCAGTTGTGCAATGGCTCTACAAAAGCCGGAGCTCGTATCCCGTATGACCTGTTAAATGGTTTTAGGGTTTTATGGGACACGGATATCAAATGTCCACCTTACGCATTCTACCAAGCACCTACTTTTTTATGTTTCCATGCTTAAATTTGATACATACAGAAATTCAGCTCGTAGTAGTGATGATTTTGAAGCTCAATTCCAATAAAGGCAATGTAGGCTACTAGGTCACTTGCTTTCTTCAGATAGTTTTAGGTGATTAATGCTATTCCTCTGCCTTTCGTTCTTCCCACTGTGTGATTCATATTGAAAAAGGAATTTATCTTGTCTTTGACAGTCTGGTGATATATTAGTAGGTCATTCCACATTGATATTCAGTGCCAGGCAGAGGTGTTTGCTTTGATCCGCAAAGCATGTCACTACATTAGCATGAGATAATTCTTGAAAGTGAGGTTCATTAAACTGACAGTGCTGCACAGTTATGGCTTCACAGCTCTCAGTTCTGGAGCTAGCTAACTTGGCACACTTGCACCTCTGTGTTTCTCCACATTGCTTTCCATAGGCATGTTTGGCATTTTTTCCCTAGCTGTGGTAAGATCTGAGAAGACCGATTCCTCAGAAAAATTAGAAAATGTAGAAAAAGAGGAAAGACAAAATTGTTTAAGGAACATAAGGAAACCACAGTTAGAGCATGTGACATTCAAGTCTGTGCAAGCATATATATCAAGTATTATAACTTGAAGCAGTTTGTGTAAGTAACTTCAGACTAGACACACGGACAAACTTGGCCTTAAGTATCTTCAAAAAAACTATAAAAATAAGATCTGACTACTATGTATCTATGGAGTACAGATACTTCAAAAGGCAAAAGAAATATTATAAGCTATGTTTTGGTTATTAATAAATGGCATGGAAATTTTCCAGCAATTTAATAAAAGTGGAAATAAGAATGGATATCTGGATACCTGGTGTGACTTTCACGTTATGGGAGGATTTCTTCTAATGGTAGATGGCCCAGTGCTTTTAGAGCCAGCAGGGTCCCGGGAGCTGTGACCCATCAGGAGCTCAGAGGCACCTCTGGTGTGGCAGGTAGTTCTCTGAACCCTGGTGCGAGATTCACCTTTCAAAACAATAGTAACACTTCTTTTTGAGAAGTCTTTCTGGGAAGAGAAGGAGACAGAAAGCTAAGTGGCTGGAAGTCAACACCATATTTTCTTTTTAGTTCTTGACAAAACAGAAGTGTTTATCACTTATAAATGCTGCTTATAAGCAGGTGATTAAAAATAAGAGCATGTCCCTATCCGATTCTCTGTCCGAAAGCCTCAGAATGGTAGATCTTATGCAATGACCAAAGGAAACTGAACTCTTGAGTTCTTGTATGCTCTTATTGCCATCTCACCTCTGCTGAAACCTGTATTCCACAGCAGGGCCATCTTCTGCGGCATCATGTTGGGTTCTTAAGATTCCTGTACAGCAAGATTGTGGCTATGGGAAATTCCACAATAAGGTACTTAGAAGCTGAGGTTTTGGGTATGTAGGAGTATTGTGAATACTATGGATCTATTTGGGCTGCCTGTATAAGCAAAAAATTATACCAACTGCAAAAATGTTTGCTTCAGATCTTTGTGGCTGGCCCATATGCAGCCCCTTCCTTATGTCATCTGGGAATTTCTGATTTGAATTTTTAAGTTTCCTAGTGGTTCTTGTCTTCATCATTGAGGCACAGAATAAGAGGTCAGTGCTGTTACTCCACCAGCACAGTTCCTTGTGCACTAAACTTAAGAAGGAAGTTTGAACACGTTAGCAGTTCACGGTTAGGCCAATACAGTTGTCTTCTCATACCACTACTCTACTTTTGAACAATCTTCTTCAGAAATCTAGTTAATGGAGCCTTCAGACTAAGTAAATCTTTGATCACTCTCAGAATGGAAAGTGACTTACTGCTTACTTCCCATTAAAGCAGATACTTGATGTGAAATATCAGTTTCCTTGGCAGGCATGCAAGTAGTCAAATGTATTTTAAATAAGCTCTCAAAGGAGAACAGTTACAGCTGGGCTAACAAAGAGAAATATAACCAGAAACATCTATTACTTTTGATTACAGCTTTTTTTTATGCATATTCCTAGTACTTGACAAACATTTTTATAAGCACAACTTGCCAAATCTTTTACTAATGGAAATCATAGCACAAAAACCACAAGACTGCAGGAGAGTGCCGAGGCTTGGCTGCATTGCAGAAACCGCTCAGCTCTCCCATGCACTGCTGAAGTGGTTAGCACTTGCATGCAAGAATGACCTCACGATAAACTTGCTGATCCTCACTCGGGATTAACCATTTAACTACTTGCAGCCAGCAGTCCATTACCAAGAGGAAGAGACGGCTGGCTGTCTTGCGCATATCATAAGGACGAGTGCATTTACCTGCATTATTGACCAGAGACTTAGCAATGAATCTGTGAGCTGGGACGGTCACGTGCAAGAAGTGCACATGACATGATCTGTGTAAGTTCTGATAATAGCACCATGTAAAATTCCCCCACAAGGGCTTTATTTGTTTTTAAAATGTGTAATATTACAGTGACCTAAGGGTTGGTTGTTTTGGTTTTGTCTGTTTCTAAAAGTGTTGTACAGCCTAAGATACGGAAATCCAGCTCTCTCAGAAAGTTTTAGCGGTCTTGGCTTCCTGATAAGGAAAAATCATCCTATTCAATAAGATGTCCTTTCTGTTGTAATGACATGCTTTGCAGTGCCACTGAACACAGGCACAAAGCAAGAGAAGCGTAAAGATAGACACGCTTTCTTCTTTTTCACTTGAAAAAACTTAGTTTATCTTCCTGAGAAAAATCAATATTGTATAACACATATGAAACACTACTGCATTTGAATAACCTCATTCAAAGCCTCTGGGATGGAACAGTGTATTTTGTTCAAACGCTACACAACTGCCTACGTTCCGCAGCTCTGTTGTCTGAAGCTGTGAGGCTGATTCTCAGCTAGCCAGCCAAGCCCTCCTTCGAAACACCACGGGCAGCAGTGGTCCCGCAGGAAGTGGTGTTGGTGATTCAGTGAACGGCACCTTGCCCACTGAGTCAGTGTTGAGCCAGTGTCCAAGTGCATTTCTGGAGTGTGGAATATAGAATCAAAGTCCTGACTCTTTGTGGCCACTGGGAAATTCATTGAACTATTGACGAGAACTGGGATATTAACCGCAACATCCCAGATTCCAGACAGGGATAATGACAACTTTCCCCCACTTACTTCACTGGGAGAATTACTCTTCTCCTTGCCTCTAAGCTGGTACCTTTTTCCTGCACTTAGCTGGTCACCATCCTCCAGGCATGTTGGAAGGATGAGTGCCAGAGCTCAGATGTGCAGGCTGCCTTTCTATGGGCACTGCTGAAAGCCCCAGGCTTCACCCCTGCAGGTTTGCAGTCCCGTGACTCATCCCACTTGGAGCCTGGCTTTCAGAGAGACGCTATCACTGTAACCTGTCCGAGCTTTTGCAGCTGGTTCAAGTTTGCAACTGAAGGGATGCACTGAAACATTGGCAGTACGTTTTGTCTCCGGACTCGTAACTGTGTAGATGTGCACAGCAACTGAGAACAGCCTTTGCTACACAAAGTCTTAATTTATGGATAGGAATTGAACAAACCTCAGCAAAGTTTAAACTGAAGATGCTCGACATGTGTGATCTTTCCTCCTGGCTTACACACGTCCAGTACAGATTTGTTCTCTACTCAATAGGTTTTCTGGTTTTTGGGGGGTTTTTTTTTTTTTTTTTTTTTTTAATCCCATTGGTTTTTATATATATAAAAATACCAATGTTACAATTTAAGAAAAATAAGTCCTAACAAACAGAGATGTCTAATGTCTTTCAGCCACACACTAATTTATCTGAAGGCTTGTGGCAGCGAATTTTGGTACCTAGATTTACAAAGTAATGCTGGAAGCTGCTGAGAAAGATCACAGCTTCAAATCTGTAGTTGTCCAACAGGCAGTGTAGGTGCTGTGATCCTGCATCTAGTTGATGACCTAGTGCTGAGAATTGTAAATACTTGTCATGTTTAAGTGTTCACAGAAATCCTTTTGTCATTTTCCTGATTTTCATTTTTTGTAATTATGAAATAATATCTACTTGCATTTGATTTAATTTTAGAGGAATTTTAGTAGGACTCGTGGTAACACTTGTTTTAGACCTGTTAGCTTTATTGTTAAAATCATTACTAGCTACATGGAAATGGTTTGAATTTTGTGGGAGGAAGATGTGTTTTGGACCATTTAGTTAACCGTTGTAATCTGTATGTGATGGTTAACTGATTTCTGGAATTATGGAACATATTAAACATTAGGTAGCTCATTTAGCAGATTGGATGTATATGCAGTTTTTCAACATGTGATGTTGAGAATATGTTTAAACATTAGACGTATCATCCTAGCAAGAAGATGCGGTTCATCAAGGGTGATGCAGTAGCTCCCACCACAGAGAAATGGACATAAGCACACAAAATTCAGTTCCCTGGGCACAGTGGTACCAACTCTGGGCACCTGTTGGAACAGCGCTTGCAGGTCCAAGCCCCTTTGTTCTTAAAGGAGTAAACCATGCCATCAGAGCGAGGAATAGGATATTACTCAATGTAAGAAACAGTGGCAAGATTTCACCCTGAAAAGTGGTCAAGAAGTTCTCTAGGTGTCATACAAGGAACGCTCTGGTCGTGCACAGCACACCAATTAACCCTGGTCTCTCCCCTTCCCCTTCCTTTGTCTTTCCTCACCCTCCAAAACCAAATTTTCCACTTGATCATGAAGGAAGTGAGGGAGCCTGGATGCTACCCCAGGAGGGAAAGCTAGAGGAAGGGCTGGGTCACTTAGTCAAGCAAAGGGGAGGAGAAGGAAGCGGTCGGTGAAAAACAAGGTTCTAAATACAGAGCTTTGGACTAGAAATATGTTGAAACACTTTAAAAGAAATGAGGAAAGGGGGTAATGTAGGCAAATCAATTTAATCATATGCAATTAGTAACAGGAGCTTTTAAAGTCTGTGGCCTTGTGTGAGACCAACTGCCAGCAACATAATACAGAGCGCCAGTTCTCACTACATACTGAACCCGAAATGCCAATCACCATGAAATTCCTGATATCCCTTTGCCCTGGAGCTCCTCCGCATAGCAGCCTGCCTACGCCGAAGCTCACTAGTTGGCCATAACTCCATTTCGATCAGAACCCTTACTGATGCCTTCATCTGCCATATCCTGCCTGTTGCAGCAGCTTGCTTTGTGGCTGCTCTCTCCCCCTCAGATATGATGATTTAGGCTCTCTGCATTCTGACAGTTTAAATAACATACAACAACAAAATAAACAGGTTGTGTCATATCCAGTTACCATATTGGTGTACATTGCGTGTGTATATTAGCATCTGTTCATTTAGAAAATCAAATAATTGCTGGTCTTTGTACTGTGCAAACAGAAGTTAATGTATTTCATGTTAGTGCATCCTAAGTTAGGCAGTTTTTAATCGGATTTGGTTTGAATTTTTCAAATTTTGCTCGGTTTAGGGGTTGCTTTTAGGTTACTTCTTCAACTAGCACCTTTTCTGCCAGTAGTTCTGTTAAGAGCTACGGAAGCCAAGCAACCTGTTTGTGAGCATGTTGGGGTTTTGTAGATGTAGTGCTCTCACTTTGTCATGCTGAAAAGACTTACACAGTGTAGACAATTAAAAGCTTTAAAAAGCTCTTCGGTCAGAAATGCTGGTATTTTGTACCTGTATTGCCATAGTGTGGAAGCTCACAGAACGCGGGTGATGAGCTGAGGTAGCTGGCAAAAGCTGGGGGATCACAGGCAGCGGAGTCCCTCTGCAAGCACTCTGGCTTGCTGACAAATTCTGCTTTTAGGGACTGGCAAAAGAGAACTGAAAAAAAAAAAATAGTAACGTTGTTATTTTGAGATTTTATGACTTGACTACATCTTTCCTAGCCTTTGGAGAACTGTGAAGATACAGATATCCTGCTGAAGCGGTTAGTCATTTCAAGTCATGGGGAAGGGCTAATAGTTGAAGACTTACTGGAAAGGTCTGGCATTGCCAAGTAACTAGGCAGCTCAGATCCCTTCGAACCTTAGCTGGAGGGAGATTTTTTACAGCGTGTCGGTGAAAAATCATTGAGCAAACAAAAGGCATTGTCCCTGTACTAAACCTGGTTCATGAATAGGATTTTTTGCCAATTCCTGCACTCTGCTATTTCTGAGCCTCATGGGATCATGAACAGGCAAAACTGTTGTGTATCTGATCATGGCTTATTTCACCTTCTCCTTGGAACTGCAGGTTGAAGGTAAAATGGCTAAGACAAGGGGTTTTTAACTGCTTGAGAATTCAAGCACGTGTTAGTGCTCATGGTTTGTGAGCATTCACTGAATTTTGCAAGATGAGTAGCTGGCACCACTCCTTGATGTCTGCTTACATTTCTCTTATACAACTCATTTGCTTACGTTGGACCTTTTTGCTTTATGCAGCCTGATCAGCAAGCAGAAGGTAGACGCTGTCTTAGCTAACCATAAGAGTTTTAGCCAGAGTCCACACAGCTCTGTGGGATGAAGATGAAGAGAGACTGAAGGTCAAACACTGAGAAGAAGCATGTCTTTTACCAAAGGTCCTTGAGGTACATTGGGGCAACTTCCCCATTTCCTCTAGAGACATAAACAAGAACATCATGCTTAGTGGCAGCAGGAAGTTTCTGTTTCTTTCACTTCCTGGGAAAGAACTTTTCTTCATTCTTTCTTTCCTGTAGCAAACAAAGCTGTGCCAGTAGCTTCTTCCCCAGCTGTTCATCATCCTGGTGAGAAATGGCGGTCAGCTCTTTCTCTGAAAGCAGCGAATTGAGGTTGTTTGCAGGTGCAGGATAACATCATTATATTTTCACAGTTCCCTTCCTAGCCAAGAGATTTCTTTCTGACGAGCATGGCAGTAGGCATAGTCACCAGATGTAGACCTCTGTCATCCGTATTACTTGTCATCTAGCTGGAGGTGCTCGTATAGGAGCATCTTACCTGACTCTGCCTCACACATTTATTTGCCTTAACTTCTTATCTAGAAATACAGGGGGAAAGTAGATTTTTCAAGGTCATAAGCAGTCAGAGTGAGGAGTAGGACAGAGACCTTCCTCTTATTCTTGTGCTTGAGTTTTAAGCCAGAGGTTTCCTAAGCTGCTGCCTGAAGAGGGCTGGGTTGTTACTTAGTACAGGCCCGCATTCTGACATTTCCAGCTGCCTCAAAAAAAATCTCAAAGCTTTTGACGTCTAGCAATGTGAAAACATACAGAGCAGCCAAAGAAATGGAAGAAAAGCTCAAGCATCTTCCCTCCACCTCCTCCTCAGACTTCAGGGGAAAAGAAAAGCAATTTTCAGGCCCACTGGGTATATATACCCATCAGCAATTATCAGGAGCACCACAGGTAGCAAAGACAGGGAATATTAATTTTCTTGAAGCTGCTGGAAACACCCATATCTTTAGCATTACAGGCATTTATTCATATCACATACTCCACTTTCCTACTACTTTTTTGAGTTCCTATGAGTTGCTAGGGAGGTCACGAATGTGAATGAGAGGTAAGCATATGATGGCAGCTATGAAGGAAAGTAAGTGTAGGGCATGCTCTCTGTTGAGGTGTGATTCACTCCATCAGGATTTTCCTGAAGAGTTCATAATCCTTTGATTGTGTGTGTTTCATGGATAAAAAGTGACTTAATGTAGAATAGACGATACGAAAAGTTATGACAAGTTCATTGTCTCTAATGGAACTTCTAGTTCCTTTTCATTGTCCTTGTTTCAAAATAAAACGTTAGAAATGAAAGTCCAGTTTTGGCTCTTTTTCTCTATTTTCTCTGACTTGGCAGAATTGAGCTCTGTTTCCAGGTTCCATTTTTATATGCTTACAAACATCTAGTTTCAAAACATGGGAAGAAAGCATTGACAGTTTTGACTTTACAAGAACTAGAAGGCACCAGACATTCTGAAAGCTATTCAGTTTTGGAGGTAAGCAGGTAGGAATGAGTTTCACATTGTGGAATTGTCATCCACTTCAATTCTTTCTACTAGTAAAGTGAATTATTTTGCCTGCACAAGAAATACATTTGATTGTTTTCAAGAAAAAAGCGTTACTTCTTTCATGGGAATAATTTCAGGAAGGCCTTCTAAGAGGAACAATTATTTTTATGCAGCTGCTCACCTCACGAAGTAGCAGAATATTCCCCAAAGTATTATTCCACAAAAACCGAAAGCATCTGCCACACCTGGGAAAGATGTAAAGAGAAACAATTCCCCAGAGGAAGACTAGGGCTCTTCTCTCCACTGCACTGAACTGGCAGGACAGGAGCTAAACCTGTCGCCAGTGGAGTCTGTCCGGGGGAGGTGCCTTTCCTTGGAGTTCCAGACAGAGCAGTAAAACAGCTCTCACCTGAAAGTAAGGTGAGGCTGGATATTGCGACACAAGCAACAGTAAATGAAAGAAGTTTATCTTTCTCATATTTGCTCTGGAAGATATCTGACATGCAAGGGTCATGGATTGAAATGACATCATGTCCTCGCAGGGGAAAAATCCTGGCTTACTCCAGAGACATGCGGAGAGATGGGTTTCCATAAGATGTTTGAAAGTAATCTGTGTTAATAGAATGAAAAATTTTCAAACTCTAAAGCAAGGGACTTAATTACCTGGTATTGCATTAAAAAGCAAGGTGCACAACATATTCTGTTCTATCCTATTATGGAAACTGCTTGTTTTCAGCCTTCCAAATAAGCCAAAATTTGCGAATGCATATGTTTCAGGGAATTCTAGCAGTATGAATTTCTCAATAAAATGCCCTGTGTGTTCTCACTGCTAGTCTGCAACATCCCAGTCTGACCGGCGCATCCTGCTGCCTGACGTTGCACGGACATTTGGTCACATCAAGTTTGAACCCATGCTGTGTAAACAAGAGGGGGCTGTTTGGTTTTGTTTAGTTTTTAAAGATTTTTGAAGTATGATAAGAATGAGTTCCCTGTGGAGTTCAAAATCATTGTGGGCTTATCTTGTGATCTAGAATTGATAATGACAAGAAGTAGGACTGTAAACACAGCTGAAATTAATTAAGATATCTTTTTGGTTAAAAAGGAAAGAATAAACTTTGGGCTGGCTTTTTATATTTTTTGAAATAAAATAGGAGAAAACAAAAAAATTCTTAAAATTCTTTGGTTAGTAGCTGAATAACCAAAGTGACCATTCAAATATAGGAAGATTGAGGCAGGTAACCTCTTAATTCTTGTGAAAAATGTTAAAACAAGTAGGCTTCGGAGGAAAGAAGTGGCTGTCACGCACCATGCCCGGTTCTTGCGAGATTTGACACACCTTAAGAAACATGGCTATTTTCGGGCAGAACCTGAAAAGACCTATCTAACAGTAAATGTTCATTTCACAGGGTGTTGCTGATTTGTGTGCCTTCATGTAAACCGCCTGCAAACTGTATCTGAAATCTCCCGTTTGTGGCAATCCAGCCGGGAAACGCAGTTGGTGTAGCTGTTCCTAGGGCAGCTTTATGCTTGCTAACTTAACAACGTCTAGTAGAGCTGCAGGGGCGTGTAGTGTTCTTTGTGAGCCCCGGAGTCCCTTTGGGGCATGTGGAGATGAAGCTGCCACAGCTACGCTGGCAGCACTGAAGGTTCGTGCTTAAAGCTTCTTGGGTTATGTCTGCACGAGTCGCAGTCCCACTAGATTGCCCTGTAGACAGATTCAAAAGTGTGAAGCCCACTCAAACCTCTGTTGCACAGGCATCCAAGTTACAACCATTTCCAAACTGCTTTTCTGAGAGGTGCACCACTGTCTCAAATCTGTAGAGTGTATCTTGTTGATCTCCAGTTCTCCAGTATGTCCTTATGCCAAGGCTTGCAGACAGATCCTCTGTGCAGCACTGTCCTGCTGTCTGCTGAAGGGCCAACTCAGTCATACACTGATCCAGCTTCCAAGCATAAGGTAGTGGGGCAAGTGAAGTTCTCACCTAAAGCGTGTGTGTTTCCTTGTCCGATATAATTTTTGTATCCCACTCCTGAAATTAGTCAAGCTGTACGTGCTTCTGCCCTTCTGTTTGCTGATGTAACGTACGGTGTCGGGGAGGTATGTCATAAAACTCCTTGTTGACTCTGTAGCGCAGGAAGCTCTTCATTAGATCAGTCACTTAGCAGAGGAAAAGCGAGGTAGTATGAGCAAAGTAGCTGAGTGATGGAGGACTGTGAGTTAGTCATATTTACTGTAGGATGTCGTATTTACTGGAGGATGTGTTCCTAAGATAGATGTCTGTGGGTGCTGTTCTCTGTGACATTTATGTGAACGGTGTTGATGACTTGTCCATTTTCCTCTTACCTCCTGTCCTGTGGACAGTTGTCTTGGCATGTTCAACTGATTTCTCCAACTGTTTCATTGTGGGCCATCTTCCTGGACAGCCCAGAATATACTCCCACAAAGATAGCCGTATACCATCAGAGGCAGGCCCAGTAATGACCGTTAACCCAACTCCCCTTTCCTCAACAACCCCCATCTCTCAGAGTGTTTGCTCCCCTCCTTTCCTCGGGTTGTTTGCTGCTGGTGGCAGTCATGTGGTTGTTTATATAGCTTGCTTTTCTGGCTAGCCTGCTGCATGGAGCTGTGCATGTCGTGTTGTGTCACTCCACAGGGACGGGGCAAAAAGGAAGGGTATCCTTTGCTTCTTTCCTAGCTGTATGTTAAATGCTATTGATTTAGGGATGCGTGTGAGCCACCGATTTATTCACAGTAGAGCTTGACTACAGGAGTGAGGGAATCACAACCTGCAGGCCTAGCAGGCACCTTTCAGCCTGTTTTTGTAAGGCCAAGTTATTATCCTCTATCAAATTATGAAAGAATTGCAGGGGGGGGGGGTTTAAAAAAAAGAAAGCATGAAAGTTTGGAACAGCTAAGGTTTCCTATTTGTCTGGGTTTCCATCCATGCCTGAGCATTTTGATCTGATGAGAATTCTGCAGATAATCACAGAATCACAGAATCACAGAATGGTAGGGGTTGGAAGGGACCAGTGCAGTTCTGTAAAACAGGTCTAGTGAGAACTTTTGCTGCTGTTTTATAACTGCTGAAGTAGAAGTAGAGCTCAGAAATGACAGAAATGTCTCACATTACCAGCTGGGCTGAAAGTTCAGGAGCACCAAAGTTTTTGCCATAGCACCCAGTCCCCAGAAAGCATTTCAGTGAGAAACCAGTACTCACAGACAGACTAAAGAAACTGTCCACAGTCTTTAATTATTTTATAGTATCGACAAAAACTTGTGATTAAAAGTATATGAACAGCTTACCTTCTTAGCTTTCAGGTGTTTCAGAAACAACTCAACCGATTATATTCACAAGTTCCTGCTTATTGTTTCCCATGGGCAAAGACATAGCCCAGGGCTGTGCAATCTTGACAGCTGGCAGTAATGTTGAAAAGATACCGTGGCATTGCCAGATACTGTGCTTGTCACACTGTATTTTAAAAATAAACTATTCAGGGCATTGTAAGAAGAGAACAGCATTGCATTTTTGTTACTAATGTTTGAATGTTACTTAAATAATTTGAAAAATTTCTAGAAAAATGGTAAACATCTTCCACTGTGATGAAATAGCTCAGTATCGGCCTGGTCATTAGACTGATCATTTACAAATAGTGAGTCAAAATTTGTCCCTAGCTACACCCTCACATTTCCACTGACGTCACAGTTTGTGACCTTCAAACAGTTGTATTCATAGCTATTGATGATGCAATTAGGAAATGTAAAGATGGCAGTATTGTATGATACCTCTACAGAATCATTAGCTATAACAGTCAGAGATCTGATTATAAGAATACAATTTGTAGGAGGAAGTAGCACTAACAGTCACAACCACCAAATGATTTTCTGTGGCGCTTTTGGTCAATAGAGGTTCCATTTATTTATTTTTTCCATAGTGAAGATGGCCAACTATTTTCAGACCCTTGAGGTTAGCTGGGAAGAAGGTCATCCAAGTTTCAGCCTGGTTTACAGTCAATCCATTAAAAATTTCTACCACTAAAAATTCAGCTGAAAGGAGTGTTTTATTTGCATTTCTAATTAAGCAAATATTAAAGTATTTAAATGCTTCCTAGCTAGTAGGTCAGCTCTTACTTTGTCCTTCTGAAGAACAAGAGACAAAGTGAAACCCACGTACATGGTTTAAACTGGGGGAGAGACCACCTTGTTGCTTCTGCTGCTCCCAAGCTTATGAGAGGGATGGAAGGAAAGCCAATGGCAGAGACTGGTGTAGCTGGGGGGATGTATTCCCCTCGCTGCCAGCTGGAGCTGCCAGCTCCCACACCCCAATTCTTCCTCTCGAGACAACCACAGGAGCACATCTGATTGCTTGCAGCTCTGGTCATCACTCTTTTCCATTTGTGCCCTCACAATTACCTCCTCTAGGCAGCCGCCGGCACTTTGCCTATACCAAAACTGACCCCACTCAGAAATGTAAGAAAAAGTTTCCATGCAAAGTCTTAAAGTTCCCCTGAATAGTCTTAAAGTTAAATTTCCATAACACATGCTCTAGACTAAAAACCCTGATAAACATACTACAGTTGTGTGGGATACCAGCTGTAAATTACATCTGGTACTCTGGATAGACAATAGTATGAATAGCACCAACTTTTGGTGCAGGAGGCACCAAAAGTTTAAATTATATTGCTTATAGGTCCTTGGGAAAAGAGGGTGTAAATGTAAGTCTGGCGAGTTCCATTCCAGGGCTCTCCTTACAGGTGTCTTCAATGAAACCACGTGAGCATTGAAGTGCCCTGAGGGCAGTGTGTGTGACTGGACATGATGTGTTTGGTTTCATTATTTTCATTTTTAATGGCTCTGTAGTGATAAATCCCCTCGACTACTATTGCTCTCTTTGAGAGAACATTAAGAAAAATAGCCTCCTGTTCTAGAGACTACAGAGTAGTTTTGGAAAAATTGGTAAAGAATGACTAGCCTGCTTGAAGTTAAGACCTTTTCAGATGCCCATATTTGTCTGACTTCCGTATCAGCCTTCTCTTGGAAACTTTGGACTTATAATTTAAAGTAAATGATAAATATTTGTATTTTCATGTTGTTGCATACTCCACATTCTTTCACGACATTTAATGTGTTCCAGTTTGTAAACTCAAGCTGTTACAGGAACCCTTAATACTTACTAATTGGATCAGATGGTTTTTTTTCATGAAGTTTGAAATAAAGTGGCCTGTCAGTCCAAAGTATACAGTTCTCCCACAGCATTTGGGACATTGCGTTTCCTCGCATGCCTGCTGTCTCTAATGGAGTCGAAGGAGTGCAGGGTCATTCATGGTGCGTTAGGTTTAGTTTGGGTGTGGGGTAATTTTTAAGATTACACAAGGGACCTCAATATATGTGGTCTATATTTAGAAAAGAAAAGCTAGCAAAACTCATGTGCCATGTTAACAGGTGATTCAAGTCCATAAAGTTTGCACTTGAGTACAAGTGTCGAATTTTTTTAGAATGTGGGTGCTTCACCCCTTTTACAGATTCTTGTGTTGGCACTTAAGTTTCATGAAAAGTGGACTTAAGTGTCTTAATCTGACCACCCAAAAACGTATTATATCTTTTTTTTCAGCTGATTTGTGAAAGCTGTTGCAATCTACAAGTATTTTCTGGTTTTGGTCCTTCAAAAGCCTACAACAGAATTGGATTTTGTTGTCTTAAGCATTTTATAAGTACATAGAAAGTCATGCTTTCAAAAACATTCACAATTCAACTAATACACCATTATTTTGCAGGACAGCAAATGAGAAGCTAAGGTATGGAAAGTTCAGCTGGCTAGATCAAGGTCATAACAATGAAATCTGGAAAGAGGAATCAATGGCAGTAATAGAAAGATTTCCCAAATCATTTCTATCAGCGGCAAAGTCAATTCCTATACATCTCAGTTCTCTTCAAATGAACATTGATCATCAACATCTGCCCATCTAAAAGATTTCAGGAGATGTGTATTGGAATATTGACAAATTCAGATCTCCAGTCCCAAAGGTGACATGTCTATCAGAAACAGTCTTTGCTATGGTATGATGCTGTGGGAATTTCTGTGGAGATTCGGGGTTTACGTTTCATTGTCCAGTATATTAATTCAGTTCCTCTGTTTGACATGTTAGAGTAAATCAGGAGATGTTTACTTTCCGCTGATACATGGTATTGGTATTCTAGCTGGAATGTTTACTGACTGCCAAAAATATGTTTGTATGCTAGTTGTTTGGAGAGCACACCACTTGAGAAACGAAACTTCAGGCTTTTATAAAAAATATGTGCATACTTAACAGCAGCAGTCCCTTCTGCTGCTTCCCAGCTTCAGCAGCATTATCTGCCACTATCTGTCAACTCCTACAATTAATATCTCCACCAGACAAAAAGCTGGACTATTGTTCTTTGAACTAGGATCAGTCAGTACTGATAATTTTATGTATTTCTCTGACAGATTTTTAACAAATCCTACGTCTTTCAAGCCAAATGTTGTTCAATTTAAGTTGGAGTGTTCCAAAAAAAGAGCCTTTTTAGGGAAAACAGCTTCCTGTGTGGAAGGCAAAAGTTCAGCAGCTGGTAATGGTGACAGCATACCTATCTAACCACTGTGAAATGATGAACAAATCCATAATTTGAACTGTTTGGAATAAGGACTGCCACAGAATACAGATGTTAGAGTAACCAAGGCCCATGTTTTGAGAAAATTACACGTGTCTTCATGTTCCGGTTTGATGATAGATGGTAGATGTTGTGATCCAGCAGCAGAAAACCCAAAACTGCTGTAGAATTCCTGCCCCTGAGCAGGAAAGAAGGGTGAAGAACTTCCTCCTGCACATAAATCCCTTTCATTAGACCCTTAAACCTTTAAAAAGTTCATTTAACAAACATGTCTCCCGTGCCAAGGACTCAAAGGGATGGAGAGATTTAAACAGTTCTTCTGCCATCAGTCACTCATTTTCACTTTGATGTGTCTTGCAAGGGAAGGAGAAAAGGCTAAGGACCTGCTGGTCTTTTTCTTGCCCTCACAGTGCAGATGACTGAAGGCTGCATTTTTTCAGGCCTTATGGGCATAGCTAGTTTGAGTCCTAGTAGGGAATATTAAATGAACTCCACGATGTTTTGCTTTGAGAAGAAAGATACTTCCTCAGGCACCTAACAAGGGTAATACAAGGATAATTAGGACATACAAACTGAACAGTTTTCCTGTGCTCTACATGCACAAAGACTCCTCAAAGTCAGTAGGGGGTAAGAGAGGCACGTGGTAAGAAAGGAAATATCATATCCTTTATGATATGAGAAGGCGAGAGAAGGTACAATGGAAATGCTAGTGCCTTCTGGAAAGAGAGGTATGTTTGGGGCTGTTGGGGGGAGGAATAGTAGTTCAATTTTTATAAAACCAGCATGATTCTGAAGTCTGGATAAACATTCAGATCTTTTAGACCATGGCAGTTCATCATTAACTTTCAGAATCTTTATGATTTATTTTGTCAGAATAAGAAGGCAAACATAATTTGAAACCTACTAGCTTTCTTCACTGGTCAAAACAGTGATTACTCCCCTTCCACAAAGAACTGCCTTCTTCTGGTACCACTCATTAAAGTCCATTTCCCTTTTCTTTCAGTGGTCTGCTGTCCATTATTCTATCTATGTATTTAGTGTAAAAAAGTAATGTAGCTAAAATAAAATAAAGTAAAATCACATAGTAGGGGGGTTAAATGCCACTTAGTGGGAGGGGAGTGGTGACATGAATATGTACAGTGCACTGACACACACTGCATGCATTGTCCTGCAGGGAAGTACTGCACTCACTCAAGTGGAGAACTGCATTCATCCCGAGGAAGATGAAAAGTAGATACTCTTTGTATCACCGTTGCCGTTTCCTGACTTTTTTAGTCGTTAAACTGTAGAAATTCTGAATCAGACTTCCACTTCTCTGGAGATGGTAATTTTAATGAGGAAGAGAAAAGAATAGGATATTGTGTTTGCCGTTTGGCTGACAAAGATACCCCTCCTTCCAATGCTGGTAAGGATTTCCTTCCTATGATTAATATCTCCACCAGATCTCAAAGCATTGAGGCTCAGAAGATAAAATTGTCACACTTCGAGCGTTAATCCTTTATGCTTATTTCAAGTGAGCTCCTGAACTAGCTGGAGTTCAACGGGAGTCATCATACCATTTTCTCATGTTCTTTAGAAAAATACTGGCTCTGGTCTAGTTTAGTACACAAATTTTTATTTGGAATACTTTGCAGATTGAGTGCATAGTAATTATGTGAACAAAAAAAAATGTATTAGTATGCTTAACCCTCTTCCATTCTAGCATAGTAGTACCTGCACAAAGACTTCTACTAGTATAGAAATATCATTAGAAATTCCTACTCACTTGTCGTTGGTAACACTTTCTATTGCAACCTGAAAATTTCTTTTAATTGGAAGTTTTGCAAAGTTAAAATCTGTAAATCTTACAGATGTATTCCTAGGTTGCACATAATATTGGTCCTGTTGCAACTCTCAGGGAGGAGTAATGAACAAGTGCTCTTAAATTAGTATATTTCCTTAGCTTTTCTTCACCAAGAATAACACAGGATTTATGTGAGTTAGAACTCCTTGCTTTCTGAGAATCATATGTGCTAATTAAACTTACAACACTGATTTGACACCCCAGGAAGGGTCTTACTGGCAGAGTTAAGCCTCATGAATTCAGTATTGCTTGGAGCTCTGTGTTCTGCCCATGCGACAGACCTGTCTCTTCTCTTTAACAATACTGAGAGCCTGTAGGCTTTACTGTCCATGTCAGAGTCTAATCTATAGGATTATTTTGTTGTTGCTGACATGTACAAATAGATTCTTAGACTTGCAGTCACGCAACTATCTGAGGTTTACCTACCCAAAATTTTTCAAGGGGCGATTTCTGTTCTTAAATACCTAAATTAAAATCTACATTTGAATTTATTATTTACAAAAGATGCAGAATTAAGTTCTGAAGTTCAGTAATATGAATTGGGGGAAGAAGAAGAAAAAGAAGATTATGTCCATGCAAGATTTCTTTTGATGTTTCATAGATGTTTAAATGTATAGTGAGGGTCTGCAGTGCAGGATTTTTTAGTACTAGTATTTCTACTGATGTGAAGAGATATGTGAATCCAATCTTAGAGTGCAACTATTTTGTCAGCAGACTCCATGACATGCCAGATCTGGATAAGGAAATTGGATATATACTGCACAAGTACAGCTTAGTAAGCAACCTTCCCCATGTTTGTGGGTAGAGAGATGATAAATATCATCAAGGTGTACAGAGATGTGCCTTGTTTGATAGTACTAGTGCCAGAGCAAGGCCTGACTGACAGTGTTCCGTCCAATTATCAAATAATTCAAAATCAAGTTTCACAAGAGTGAAATATTATTTGATTTAGTTGTACCAAGCTCAGGATATGAAGAATAAGGTGCCCTTTCATAGTACTTCTTGACATTTCACATATATAGGAAATAGCACAGCACTCCTGAAGCATGTTAGTGTACCTCCTTAGAAGGACACACCGTATTGCCCCTTCGTTGTCACCTTATCTGAACTTGAATCCACAGAAGAGTACAGTCCAGATGCTTGCAACCCTATTAGTTGTCTCATTACCCATATGACTCGCTCCTCAGATCCAACACAGAACTAGGCTTTGTTTGCATATTCAGTGTTTTTGATGGCACAGAACAATCTTTAGACATATCTGTCCCTGCGCGAGTTTACTGATGGCCACAGCAGCGAAATGATTGCAATAGCGTGAGTGAGAGGACCTCCTAACACCAGTCAGGTTTTCAACATATTTTTCATGCTGCTTCCTTTATTTACGCTATTGTAAACATGTTTATGCAATCATGACTTGACGCTAAGTCTGTCTTGCTTTACATAACTGTGGGCTGCATTTCCAAAGTAGGACGTGACTTAAGTAGCTTTTAAGACTGAATAGGACAGTCAACCTTGTAGGGTCATCT
>Ga0181612_147372_pt1 | contig 20300 bp, 14 predicted proteins | sample HoacroProtozoa21_FD_119630 | JGI IMG/M metagenome (GOLD analysis project Ga0181612, IMG submission 119630) | Hoatzin crop microbial communities from Cojedes, Venezuel. Combined Assembly of Gp0051906, Gp0051904, Gp0051908 | reverse complement strand
CTCTGAGCAACCTGGTCTAGTGGAAGATGTCCCTACTCATGGCAGGGGGGTTGGAAGCAGATGATCTTTAAGGTCCCTTCCAACCCTTACCATTCTATGATTTGATGATTCAATATGGTTTACAGGAATTGTCAAGTGTATATGCAAACATGTGCATGTCGTGCTTCTGGTGCCCACTCACCCTAGCCCCCTCCCTGCCTGGATTCTCCAGTCTGCACTGAAAAAAACCCAAAACAATAGAAACCCAGTTTGGTGCTGTCAAAAAATCTTTTACCTGAGCTAATGGTGGGTCAGATACTGACCTATACTCCAGCAAAATTCCCACTGGTATTCAGGAGGACTTCTGCCTGAGTAACATCTCCAGTCTTGGAACTGGTGACTGTCCTTGGCCTTTCAAAGAAGGATTTCAGATGGATTTACTCTAACAAAGGAAACACCAACCAAAGTCTACAAAAATAAAGGCGCTCTTTTCCCTTGAGCTTCACTGAGCTTTGGAACAGGCATTAGCCAAAGCTCTTTAAGGACGTAGACCAACTTCTTTCTGCACCTGGGGAAACTGCTGCTCCACAACTGACATCCAAGTAACTTGTCCAAAGCAGAACTGTGAGCTATAGGTATATTTCTAACCATCAGAACAATGTTCATTCCAATAAATTGACTCTCCTGTATTTTACCTCAGCTCTATACCCTTTCCAATATAATTCCTTATTTTCAGCACTCATCTGAGAAACTCCCACCTCCACCTCTCCACCCTGAATATAATTCCAGTTCTGCTTAGAGCAGGGCCTTGTGTCTTCTGGTACAGACTGGGATCAACAGCATCAAAAGAGCTACAAAGATGCAGCCTTAGAAATTACCATGTCAGGAACTTCTTTGGGTAGAGAGAAAATAATTAGGATGAGCTCTCTGCAGTTACCAAAGGAAATCCCCTGCAGGCACAGAGGTTTAGGCAGCTTCTCTTCTGTGTGGCCTGTAGCAAGTTTGAGCTCCTATTAATTAAACCCCACGAGGGCTCAGTGGCCAGCCCTCCATACATGCACATGCATACACAGACACCATGCTACCAACCTGGTCCCCTGTGCCTCTTCTCCATCCAGATGTAGCAGTTGTTCTGAGCTACCCCAGTTTGCGAATCCAGGAAGGGAAGGCGGACACTTCGCTCGGCACACAGCCGAGAGTTGTAGCTGCGACAATGCTCAATTGCTTCTTTGTAGAACTGGTCCCCGAGTCTGTCAAAAGAGACAGGACAGAGAATAAGAACGATTGCACTGCCCCCTTAAACAAGACTAGGAAAAAGGGGACATAAGGATGGTCTAAAAATGGACAAGCAGAAAAACTTTCCCTGAACATGTGCAAAGTTAGCTGACATGAGACGATGCTAAAGCGGATCATGCAGAAAGTGCCACCAAAAGATCAGACTCTATGAACTGAAAAGAGATCTTTTCAGTAGTGGCATCACTACTGAATGAGCAAATGATGCAACCACACTGGCCCATGACCCTGGACCCGGCAACACATACACCACGGTGACCTCATCCTATTATTTCTCTTCCCCTATAGTTTGTCCAGCCAATTCAGCAAACTAGTCACTTCAATCCTGTGTTACGACAACTCCTGCAGTATATTTTGAGCAACCAGAAAGTCGGCCAAGTTTAGAAGAACTTCACTCCGGCATTTCTGGTGTCTGAGAGCCCATAAGAGCAAAGAACATAGTCCTCATATTGTTTGCTTCTGAGGCACGAACACACACCCCTTAACAACTAGGGCCATGTCTGCAACAGTCAGACTAGACACTTTGTCATAGCCCTTCCAGAGTTTTCCACAGTCAAGCCTGAGGCACCAACAGCAGGCTACAACAGCGACCGGTAAAATCCAGCATGGCAAACGTGGCTTTCCTCTGGAGCCCAGTGGGAGGAACAGTTCTAAAGACAATGATGTCACTTATTTCATAAATAACTATTTGTTCAAAAATTCTGTAGAATCTTCGTCTTCCCTTGAGAAAGGTTTAAAAACTCTGCCTCCTGGAAATTACCAAAATCCTCCCTCCAAATTTTTCTAAACAGGGAAAAGCATCGAAGTAGAGCTACCCTGAGGACATAAAGCAGCTGTCACACTGGAGCATTGCAAAGTAGGCGGGCCACACTGCTGCACCTCATTCTTGATCTATTGTCAAGGTGAAATTCAGTCATGACATGAATAAGCTACTTATTAGGGGTAAGTTCATTAGAAAATACGAGTAGAGTGATACATGGCAAAATGTGATCTGACTCCGATATGCCTTAGTGTGCAAAAAGAGTATAGCATGCACAGCAAGGGAACCAAAGGAATGCACACACAGAAATAAAAAAGAGGCTCCCTTTCCTGTCTACTAGTTGTTTTCCCCGCTACCCTCCTCCATATGCACATATGGCATTTTAAATGTATACTCCTTTTGCATACCTCTGAATGTCAAATCAGTGCAAATTGCTCTGGTTTACCATTTGTGTCTTTTTCCTGACTCATGTCGTTTAAGTCACTCCTCGGTTGCACATTATGACTTCCATGGAAACCATACTCTTGTCCCCTGGGCTGTACTGGCCCAATATCCTCTTGCTGACAGGGGCCAACAGCAGAGGCTCAGGGAAGAGTATAAGAGCAGGGCAAATACAGAGGGAAGCACCTCTAGTTCCGCCCTGTAACTTCTGATCATCAGAACTTAACTTCCCCAAGTCTCAGGTTATCCAACGGTGGGGATATTACGTTTAACAGACCTTGACGAATCTTTCTTCCATGAATTTATCCAACCAGCTCTTCAACACACTCATCTTTTTCATACCTAACACATTGTGGGGCAGGGAGCTCCACAGATGAAATATGATTCACATGAAAAAAAGCATTTCCTTGTGCTTGTTTTAAGCCATATCTCAATTATTTACAATTACAAGTCGCAAGTCTCCCACAAAGCTTCCAGCAGGTCATTTCTCTAATGAGCAGAGGGTATCCAGCATGCTGAGCTCCTGGATGTAGAATAAGCACCGTGGCTGGATCCTGCAGCCCACCAGCCTCCTGCTGCCCTCTGCCACTCTGACTTCAGCTGCCACGTTTCGGAGTGTGCCCAAGGGAGAGGAGGGAGAGCAGTCCTCCACAAGCAGCAACTGCACACAGGAGTCAGCACGTCCTTTGGCTACAGAGCCTTTCTAAGGGTTGTCCAGCGGTTTCATGCAGCAGTGAATGTCCATGTGATTCTGGTACCTCACAGCCCTGTGCCCCCCGACCGCTGGCCACCAGCTCCTGGGCAGCAGCTGGTGCAGGGATCTTTGCAGGGCAGCTAAAGGAGAGAGCTCTCTGGACTGCACAAGCGAGGGGAGGGCAGAGCTGTGAGCAGAGCGCCTACAGCAGGATCCCTCCGGGCACCTAATCCCCCACGATGACCTCAAACCCCTCTCTCCATAAAAGGGAGGAGGGAAGGGGAGCAGAGGAGAAAGGAAAAGATAAGCTGCAGTACTATACAAAGAACGTGACTAAGAAGAAATAAAAGCTTATTAAAAGCTGTAATTAAAGTTGTACACTTGTGTAATTAAAGTCAGTAACAAGGAGACTCCAGGTGATCAAAGATTAACAGGTCTTTCCCCAAACACATGAGCTTCCACAGAGCTGTGTCGGGTTCCCCCTATATTAAGCCAGGGATGCTCATGACCTCCAAGGAGTTTACCGGAAGGAAGAGCACAGCTGTGAGACACCAAACTGCCACCACTGCATAGGTTTTCTTTATGCTAAAAGTTATTCCAGTCATTAGAATATACATATCACAAAGCATCCATATTAAAAAAAACGGTATGTCACAGCAACACAGATATAGGATCTGGCTGGAGATTATCTCAGTTTCCTCCTTCTGCTAAGATCAAAAATAACTATAAATCTTAGAATGGTAAATATTTCACTTTAAATGAAACAGTCAAGTCGGGTGGTATATTAAATTTCAGATTTTTCTAAGGGAGGAAGAGGTTTTCAAGGTCATAATGGCAGAGAAGCTACCAAGTTAATGGGTCAAATTCGCTCTTGACACAAGCTTGTAGTCTAGCTGTTTCATTACATTTATTTCAAAGATTTTAAACATGCATCTTTTGCCTTAAAGAAAAATAATAATTTTAGAGAAGCATTCAGTCACCTCCATACTTCAAGAAACCTTGCCTTGGCTCCACTACAGCAAGTATGACCAAAAACCCCAGCCCCTAAGTATTCACTGGAAAGGTATTCAGATATTGGGACCTTGAGGGCTTGCCCTGATTATTAATAGAATTTTTTTTAAAGTGACAAATAATTAAATATAGGAAAATAAAGAAACAATATTTTCTTATGAAAGTCATATCTCGGCGGAAAACAGCTTCCTTGAAATTACTTTTGGGTGGTTGGCTGTTTTGTTTTACCCTTAGTCTTCACTGGAGTGACTCTGACTTGTTCCAAATTTCAGTTAGTTATTTTTTAGGCATTTTAAACTTAGAGATTTTTTTTTCTTTGTTTTCAGTGCTACATATCCAAATACAGCATATTTTATCTTACGCAGGAAAACCAGAAAATATTATTAGAAGCGAGGCAAAAAAAGGGAAAGTACAGTCTTATTGTGCTCATCGCTGTGGAGTCACTGAGGTGGGACAAATCCCAGCCCTCTCCCAGAAGGTTTGCCACGGACCTGGAGAGCAGACAAGGGCGGGAATAAGACTAGAGAGTACATGAGCTCAAATGAAACTCAAACAGACCGGCTGACTTAAAAGACTCGCTTAAAAGCAAGTGAGATACACCAAGAGAAAAATATAAACGGGCAATATTAATAATAAAAAGTGTATCGTCTGTCAGAAAGATTAATTATCTGATGTTACATGCTTCATAATTTTCTCAAGTTGTGTTGCTATGGAAGACTTACACTTCATCTCCTAAAAAAATATCTGTAAAAACTATGGGGAATTTCTGCATTATTTTTATGAAAAGTATGCGTGAGTCAGCGCTGTGCTGTGACTGACTGCAAGGGTCGATTCTTCCCTTTGGACACAGCAGTGAAAGGTCGCAGAGACTTGTCTAGATTGATATTAATGACACACATGATATTAATGACACAAAATCATCAGCATATGCGTAATTTCAAAGATGCTGGGGAAAAAAACTCAAGGAGCAGACACGAACTGCTGGGGAAGGAAGGCAAATCATACTGAAAGCAGCACAACTGGAAATACAGAATAAAGCTGTCAGCACCCTGCGAAAAGCACACAGCCCCCCAGCACAGGGCCACAGGTGAAATCCCAGACGCTTGGGACAGGCAGGCCGGTGACACTGCTGGCACACGCGCAGGCTTTGCATTCACATCCCAGCCTGAGGACACCAAAATAACCCAGCTCTGGCTGACTAATAAAAGCTCCCCGGCTTGGAAAAGAACAACCTATGCTATTACAATCTTCTGCAAGGCCGCATAGGAGGGGTGTATGTCCGGTAGGAGTTAGGGGCTCTCTTTTGGTGGAAAAGGGTGGGCCTGAAACTAACCAGCAGGCTTGGAGCAGCGGAAGGGACGCGTGAACGGGCAGGTGAGCCCTCTGAAAGCACCACCAGCCCCGTGGGTCCCGGGACAGCAACCTCAGGCTGCTGCTGTTCAGTGCAGCCTTGTAGGTAGTCACCGGCGTGAGAGCATGCACCAGGATGCAGGACCAGACCCCATTATTTTCAGGGGGTCATTGACCCCTTAAGCATAAGAGACAGAGGTTTTCTATCATGGATTTAGGTCAGCTAACACAAAAGTCAGTGAAGAACAATGCTTCCCTTCTCTCAACCTCTGCCTGCCTGCTCTAACTAGACCATAGGATTTCTGAGCAGACTCCGACTTACTACTTCTCTGTACAGTACCTAGTGCCATGACTCCTCTGTCTAGGCAAGCCTTAAATGAATAAAAAACAACAAGAACTGGCCTGGCTTATAAGCTTGTAAATTAGCAAGAAGGACCAAGAGTCTGGCTTCACTCCAGCTGCTTCAGGACTTCTGCTTCTCTGCTGGTGAGGAATCCTGATGGACCCTGAAAGCAGTGGAGCAGCTCTCCACCACCCCTTTCCAGCCAATCCTGCAAAGTCACAGTTATTCAAGTGCACTACACCTTTTACAAAAGCTACAAAATGGGGAGAACCTAGCGCACCCCTCCTGCAGTGCCTATCACACTTCAGGTTAGTATCTAGAGGACAGCACTCACTGAAGACATATAACCAGCCAAGCTCAACCATGATTACAGGCCCACATCACCCCTGGAAGACTTGTATAACAAAGAACCAGTCCTAAGTGCAGCTCTTAAATTTCCACCAGATCCTCTGAGTATGAATCCAGACTGTCTCTAGTTCCTGACGCCAGGCCCCTTTCTAGTCATTTCCGTCTAAAGCCATGCTCACTACATGACTAGGCAAGTAAAAAGCTGATAGCACAGAAAGAAATGACTAATCACATAACAGAAAGCAACAGACTTTTCCTTTTGAAGTTTGCAATGGTCCCCAGCCTTGATCAAAAATGTGGGACTTGCTCTTCTCAAGACCATGGAGTTTTTATTTACTATACTTTTATCCTCTAGTCTTAATCATTTGATACCATGACAAACACTGACAACAACTGAAAAAGTCATTTTAAATGAGAAATTGTTCTTTAGCAGCACTGCCATCCAGTTTCAAACTGGGCAAGATCTGAGAAATAGTGGGAAGCAAATGATGCAACGCGGCTTCAGAAGATACTCAGCACTCTCCCTTTGGAGACATCCATGAAGAAGCCTGGAAATGAAACACCAGTGGGGTCTTGGGCCTTCTCACAAAGATGGATAGAGACTAAGAAATCATGCAGATGCTGCCTGAGCTATGAATCAGCTGCCTGCAACACTGCAGACCAAGAGGTACTGCTTGACCAACCGCATCTCTTGGCAAGCACTGAGAGAACTGCACTGAGCTGGCTAAACTCGTTCCTTTCCAGCAGATCCTAGAAGGCCTCTGACACGCAGCTGCTCCTCCTCTCCATGAGCCTTGACATGAAGAATGCCACAGGGCTCAATTCTTCCACCACTTCCATTTTAATATCTATGCAAAACCTCCAGGGAATATGATGAAGTATATGGGCAGCAATGCCAGCCATTACGTTGATAACATGCAGCTTCATATATCTTTTCCCCCTCATGCAGACGGCACTCTCCCAGATCGCTCAATGTTGAAAGCAACGGTAGCACGGCTGTCAGAGGCTGAAGTCAGAAGAGATAGTAGCAAGCCTGGCTGGAAGTGAGAAACATTACAAACTATGAGCTAACATTGTTTAAAGACAGACACTAATGTGGACAATCTAATAGACACAGTCATCAAAAGGGCCTTCCTCTCTCTGTCTCCTCCATTCCCTCCCCCTCTCTCTCTCTCCAGTCAGCTAATTCTCTTTTCATGTAGTGGTCTGGCCATGCTCATGTGTGTTTTTCACATCTGTGCTGGCCTGCTACGACTCTCTTACCTTAGACTACATAAGCAACGAAGCCAGAGCTAGTTGCAAAACTGTGTTACCTACCCTACCACAAACCAAGCCAAAAGAAATCAGTAGTCTTCATTCCTTTTCCTCACGCACTCTGAAACATCACTGGTTTTCACAAACGGCACAGTGGGCTAAGTTCAAGCTGCTTGAACAGCTGCTTCTCCTTTCTAGACCCAGAACAGCAGATGCAACTGGAAACCTGTGCTTAACAGAGCCCAGTATCACCAGACTCCTGCAGCACCTCCAGACAGCAGACCCCCAGGTCCAGGGCAACGTCCTGGAAGAGATAAAGTATTCTGCTCTGCTCATGCTCACATTATGCTGCAGGATCCTAACACAACATTCCTCAAAAGATCGAAGCAAAAGAAGATATAACATATTCAAGAGTATTAGGCCACTGTTAAGCATTAAACAACAAAGGACTGGCTGGGCCTCTCCTTTGACTGTACTCTCTGGAACTTCTAGTCTACATGCAGCTCCTAAATGCTACAATCATACACCCTTTGCAACTGCAGAGAGGTAGGATAACAAGGCTCAACAGAAATACAGAATAGCTTTCCTGATATTAGGTGAAGCATTACAGATTGCTAGAAATCCTACCACAAACTCCGAGGGCAAGTCAGAAAGTGCAGGAATTTGCAGATTCAGTTTTCTCGTAATGGTCAGTTACGTCTGTTCCTGCATGACATCTTCAAATGATGCAAGGGGTGTGAACGTGAGCAAAGGCAAAACAGGATTTCCAGATGGACTTCAGAATGACTCAAACTTTCTGGGCTTTCAGTTTTTTAACATAAACTTGGCAGCTTTATAAAGACCCACAAACACATGTCTATCCTTGACTCTCTAAGACTCTCCAAGAGCGAGAGTCATTGAGACATTTGTTTAATTTCTATACATATTGAGTAATTTCACCTGATGCACAAAAAGAGGTTTGTATAACTTTCCCCAGTATGGGAGTCAGAGAAAAAAATGGCTAGCAGAACTGTTTCAGCAGTAGAGTACACAAATCAGACCACAAAGCAGTATACACTTCCAAGCACAGTGACGAGACAAGTGTTGCTAGAGCAGCAGTGATCAAAGGGTAAATGAAAGGAAAGGCTTGCAACGAGACTTAATGCCTTTCCTTGGAAAAACTCATACAGCAGGTCAAAACAGACAAGCTTTCAAGCATTTGTTTAAAAGTGCTGTGCCAGGTGCATAGACTGTATGTGGTGCAAGATATTAGGAGCCATCAGAGAGATGATGACAAGTTCCTGAGTCAGCACTGGCAAAGCCCAGAAGTTACAGCAGCCAAGGAGATGTCCTGAGCTACGAGTATAGGTTGAATCCTAGACCAGTGAAAAAGCAAGGTGATACTTTCCACCATCCTCCTCCAAGCACCCAGCACTAGCCCATCCCTAGGTGTAGAAGGGCAAAAGAATCCCCTTTTGCCAGGTATTTATCAGCAGACTTCCCCTGGTGGGTTGGAAATCCCCTCTGGCTATTCATGGCCAGAATCGACAGGCTTCTCACTGCTTGAATCATGGTGTGATGCTGAATCATAACAGAGAACGTGGCCTCACAGAGTGAGCTAAATTCTTCACTACTCTGGAAACAGGCTGTAATTTAATCCAGTGTGAAACTACAGGTATCATCTCATGCAAAAAATCTGTCTCTGAAGAAAAATGACAAAAGGTAGGCATAGCTTAGAATTTGGGGAAAACTGATATGATTAGCCCCACCCTCACAAGTATTGTGGAAGTATGAGAGCTCTGCCAGCATTTCCACTTCAAGGAAAGAAACAGCAGCAGAAGTTAACACTGCCAAGAAGAGTGTGGTACGTCAGGGTCATTTGCTGACAGCAGCCTGCAGGCCAAATCTGTCTTTCAGGGTTAAAGGCTGCTGCCACCTTTGTGCAGGAAGGACCAGAGCTGGAGGTGTTCCTCTTCAGGCAGCTGCGCATGGCCCTGCGCAAGGCCTGCAGCAGTGTTCCCAGCTCCCAAAGCCAAAAACGGGGGATCACTACGCCCACCTTACTCGGCAGTTAACATACAGAGGTTTTGGCTAGATACAAAGAGTATCTGTGTATGGTACAAGATCATGTGTGTTTAGATGAGGTATTTCTGAAGACTAATTACTCGCCCCCATTCAAATACACTGGACTGTGAACAATTGCACTATGGTGCTTGGGGTAATTTGCCCACTTCTCCTCTTACTTTTCCTGCATTTCCATGGAGAGGTAACAGCAGCAGTTTCCATGCCACACACCACGCTGTCTAAGGTGTTTCCACAGGCAGACGTTACACACAACTTCTATTGGACTCAGCACAGTGACCAATTAGGTTAATCTCAGAGGTAGACTCCTTGGGGATATCTCAGAGCATCTATTCTTTCTCAGGCCAGGGTTTCTGTTTTAAAGAGATGCAGCACCATCCAATTAAAAGAACAACAGGTGCAAAAGGTAGTAACCTAGCCCTCTTTTGTATCTGAAGACAGCAGTCAGAATTCAGCTTGGTCCTAACCTCCCCCAAAAGGTCAAAAATTTTCTCCAATTACTAAAGGAACGAACTAATGAAAACTTCAGCAACAACATTAGACTGGACATGACAACATCCATGAGGGTTTTTTAAAGAAGCATCTCAAGCTGCTGGGGCTTAGGGTCACCAGAAGTCTGTTTGGCTTGGTGCAGTCATAGCCTTAGGGGCCAGATGTAGTCAAAGACAAAGTTTATGTCTATCTATTCAACTCCCTCAGTCCTGATTTCCCACAGTGGACCTATCTTTTGCACTCCTATATCCAGGAGAAAGGTAGATCAGTACAAAAAGTAATCTGTCGCCCGAGCTGGCATTGGGAAGCCAGCACACCAGACTTCTACAAAAGACTCTGCCGTGACTTCTGTTGCAGCTTTAGCAGTTTCCCTGCAGAACACAGGTAACACTCTACGCTTACCTCACTAATAAATCGTGTGCGTTACTTTAGGTACTGTCTGTACTAGAAGATGCTCAGACCATAAACAGACATGCTCTTCTAGCTCTAGCTGTGCAGGCTAAATATATCACCCATCCCCTCCTACCCTGCTGCATTTCGCTGCTTGTCTCCTATGGCCTACTGCTCACACACCTCCTGACAGTAGCAACACTTGTGCGAGTGCACCTGATCCACTTCAGGCCAGGTCATTCGACCTGTTTGGGCAAACCCAGCCAGCATTGCCTGGAGGAGCTGAGGGAGAGCTCACAAGAGCCCTTCTGCCACCAGAGGTAGTCTCTAGCAATACAAGCAGCTTGGGTTAGTCAAGTAGCACATTTGTTTGTTTGCAGTAGGAAAACGCCTGTCCACACCATCAGTGGCAACTGCTATGTCACCCAGTCAGCACAGCCCTCCCAGGAGACACAGCATACACAAATGGAAGGAGTTTTTCCCTACAACCAGAGTTGCATCATCAGCCCAAATGACATCAGCTAAGCTGACATAAACATTCCTTTTCATGTGTCTCTATGTATCTCATCTTTCACGAAGCCATGTGTCTCCAACAGATCTCAACAGGCAGTGAGACGACAGGAAAGAGCATGAGGGTTTTGCATACTTTTAGCCATGTCAGAGTTGCAACTGTCCAAGCTCTACAGCATGGTCCCAGTTTGAATGACCTCTGTTAGCCCTCTTGGAAGTTCCCAGGCTGGGATTTCCCCTGGACCTTGTGTAGTTATTTAGTAGACAAATATACAGTGTCATCCAATCCAGATGGCAGAATTTAGCATAGATTGAAATAAACATGCAAGTAAAAGAGTAGTAGAAATGTTCCCAAGTGGCAGGCAAGCTTCTTCACCACACAGAACTGTAATTACATTAATATTTTAGGTACTTGCCATCCTTTGACTCAAAAGAGTTAGTGAGCTCACGTTTTTCTGCTGACTTGCCTCTTTTGTAGGAACCTTCTATCTCCTGCTGCAAAGGAAATCCCACTACAGGAAACAATCCATTTTGCTCAGGTGAAAACAATCACACAAGTAGCAAAGCAGAGATTTATATAGATCTAGAATAAAACCACATAATTATTAGAGTTTACTTTGCCTCTGAGGTCAGCCTTGGAAAAAAATCAGCCATAGCCAACACTTTAAAGATAAAATTACTAATCTTGAATGGGTAGCGCTTTCAGTTCCTCAGTCACAATATGTATGACAAATAGAATACCTATGTAAGAAAACACAAAAATCCACTCTACCCAGTCAATAATTATTAACCACACAAAACACTTACAATGGGAAATCATATTTTCTGTTCTCTACAAAGTCATCTTAAGCCTAGATAATTAACATTATGTTTCTTTGAGTTATTATTTCTCTTGAATACACAGGAACAATCATTCTGTTACTTGTATAAATCTACTGACCTCAACAGACATACAGCAGGGATATACTTGACTCATGCTACATAGGGGAATTCCCGAGAGGACTGTGAATTAAATTTCTTTTTCTCACCTCCTTCCCTCAGTTCTGCCCACAAATGGAAGTAGGGCAGATTACGGGCATTCCTCTGCTGAAGTATCATCATTACGCCTCAAAAAGGAACAGCAGAAGTTAGAAGTAAGAGGTGAAACAGATGCACTGTGTCCTCCAACACAACATCTCACAGCTCCCTCAGCATAAAGAATACTCTGTGTTGAGACCACACTTGAACTAACTCAAAGGTCTAGGCACAGGATCTTCTGCACTTGGAGCACATCCCATAGGAGCAGAGAAAATCCTCATTGCAAATACACGTATTACTTTAACTCTGAGGAATGATGTTTCAAACACCTGTGCCCTTATTTTTCTAGAAACTTACGCAGCATATAAGAGGAACTGTTTGACAAAGTCAAGAAAAAGCACTTGCCACAACTAGCTTTCAGAAACTCAAATATCTGATGGTTGTTCCCCTATACACCAACTTTCCTTGCACGTATTTTTCTTCCAACTTGCCTCCTGTTCTCAGCACCACCTTAACTCAAGTATCAGACTGAGGTGGTTGCTACTGTAGAACAGTTAAAGCAAATAGAAAAGCCTTGTAATTCACTTAGCAATTAGCAAAGCTTGCAGAAGTGTGTTGCTGCGATATCACTGCACAATAAAGATCCTCTCTTCTGCTCAAACAACTTCCTCTTTTGGAAAGTCTCACTATTCTTAAAGATTCCAGTTGTTTAACATATATTCCAATCATGCTAGGGCAGATCTCAGACCCATCTTTGGCCCTATGTGTTCACTGAAGTGTTCAGACTCATGATGAAACCCTGTCTGCGACCAAGCATCAGGCCCCAGTTAGCAAAGCACCTCACCGAGTGTGTAGATCTCCTTCAATTCAAAGTTGAGCAGATACTTGAACATCTTGCTGAACAGACATAGCAGCTGGACAGAGAGCGCATGTTTCAGTGTACTTTCAGAATGAGGTCTTAGAAGCAGGTACACGTGGGCAAGCCTGTTCAGGTCAGTTTATCATGTTTTCCTAGCTGGAACTAGGTAGAGCTAACATATTACGTCCATTGGCTTTCTGGGATGTTATATCACTGCAGCAGTTAAAGCTGTAGGTCACAAAACTGTAATCTAGGGATCATGAGACAGTCATTAATCAATCAACCAGTAGAAACAGGAGCTGGGTAGCTATCATTATCTCTACCTTACAGATGAGACACAGAGAGTTTGCATAACAAAGCCATAGAGCACAAGAAGGCACTTCTCTTTTTTCCCAGTTTTGCTCCATTTTTTCTTCTGAAATTTATTTTCTTGCTCTTCAAGACCTCCTTCCTCAACTGCAGTCCAGCAATTTTCTTTATTCAGAGGCAAAGCTGACTCCATGTCATCCCTGAAAGCTCTTCTATACAAAAATCAGTTATAGACATACAAGAGCAACCTTTCTTTTTTCCAGATGTGCTGTAAAAGCTACCTGAACACTGCAGCGACAATGACAAGCAAAGCCAATGACTAAACAAGAAATTGGACATGGAACTAAACTGCATACTGAGTCTCCACTTGTCTGCACCCCAGCTAGCACAGAATGGAGACGAGCATCACAATGGTCTATAAACAGGACCAGGAAAAGACTGACAAGTAACTGAAGGAAAACAACTAAGGGAGTCAACTGTCAGAGCAAGGAGAGGTTACAGAAAAAACGAGAGAGAGGTTAGCCCATTGCCCTGGAGTAATGGCTAGCCTTTAACACATGGCCTCTGCTCCTGTCAGTATTTCTTCTTGGACAGGTTATATCTCAGGAATTTATGCTTCCCAATAATTACCTTTCAGAGGGCTCTCACTTATCTTGCAAGAGGAATCCACCAGTAACCTGACCTGCATTGCTCATGCAATCGCCATCCACCCCCTCTAACCTTTCATCCCATCTCTCAAACCAAAAGCAAGTGATTCTTCCCAGACATCCAGTGCTGCATCAGCAAGGGCTGGTGAAGTTGATAAGAGTTTTTATACTTAACGCTACACAAACATTGATGAGCTTGTGCGCAAAGGCAGTAAAATATTACCAGCAGGTTAAAATACCTCCTATAGTAATGTTATATTATCCAGAACGGAAGGATGAATGCTGGTCTTGCACCACCATGAGAAGCATTTTTACCTGAGAGTAAGTTCTATTATTTTATTGCAGCAGACCTCTGAGCCAGTCAGTATTGGTTTTAACAAATTCTAGAACTCGCAGGGCCCTCTATTTAAGGTCTCTTCCTGTTACCCTCCCAATCTACCTTTCTTCCACTATGTGAATTGCTGTGCTTCTTGAAACATTAGTGCCAAAGAGAAACTTCTGCTTTTGGCATTCACGCCAGAGCCATTTCAGATGAACTTGTCCAACTCGGCTAAAGTATACGTTATCACACTCAGGGGGTTATTACACTTCCATTCATACTCTGACCAAGGCCCTCCCAGGTTGGCTTTTTGTGTAAGGGACTCCATTACATCCTGTACAAACTTATGGACATCAATTTATTCCCAGTGCTATGGCTGAGACAAAGAGCAGGATTCTTATTTTCTATTCTGGATGTAATGAGACATCTCTTCAGACAGTCAGTAATAATAAGGAAATACTTCATCGTGAAATTCTGAGAAAGTATCAGGCCTGACACAAGCAGTAAAAAGTCACATAACATCTTACACAGGACCCTGTCACCAGTCCAGAAATGCGTGGTCAGGGCACACAGACCATCAAATCTCTGTTGCAGCATGGATTTTCCTCAAATGGCCTTGCATCCACTTCTGACAGGTACCCAGAGGAATCTCTCTCTCTTTCTCCTACACTAACAACACAACCGACTTTGGCCTGGGAGAAAATTCATGCCTCACTCTGGCTGCATTATTTTAAAGGAGTCTCATACTGCTTTCAGACCTGTGAGAACTTTGGACCAAGGCACACACTGTCCCCAGCATTCCCATACTCCCATCTGAACAGCACTGTCCCACAAGAAAGACTTCGACATTGGGAGAGCATAAGACAGAAGGGCAAGAAAAAGCTGCTCTTCCTCCCTTAAACTTCAACAGGTGCCTAGGCCCAGCAATGATGCACCACAGTTTGGATTTATGTTCCCCAATTTACACAATTCACAGCATAAAGTTTTCTCTTTCTGTTTCGAAGGGGGAGCAAGAGGAGAAAGCCCACATTCCAAGCATTTGGCACAACAAACTTCCCCAGCAATCCTCTGGGAACAAAAAGGGAGGGGGGGGAAAAGGATTGTCACCACACAATTTAAAATAACCCATCTTTGCTGGCTCCACTCTGTCTCAGGTGTAGATCCAAGTCTTAGCCCCCATCCATTAGGACTGAAGGCCCAAGGCACTTGACATTCATCAGGAGAAGCAAAACAGCTCCAAGGCAATGGAAGCAGGAAGGGAAGAGTCCCTGCACTGGCAGGAATTGAGAAGGGAGGAAAATGGAAGGAACTGCAAAAAGGTCGCAACATAAGGAGGGTATGGAAATCTTCTGCTCCTGAGGACCATCACAAACAGATGGATCACCTTAGTGTAGTTGCTACTGAGCACAAAGCAGGTAGGTAAAATGTCTCCTTTGCCCTCATTTGGGTATTCTCCTGCATGGTTAGCATAGGAACCACTACTATTTGACAGAAACATTGTTGGCTCTATCACATGCACAACAGAATGATGATCTCCTTTCTCTTCAATCACTCTCTGCTCTTCTCCCCAAAGCGAATCGCAAGCCATATGCCCTGAATACTAAAAAATCCCATCATCTTTGGTGAGAGTTGTGAGAGAAAAGCCCTTCAGAGAGTCTTTCTTTGGTGCTTTTGTGTAACATACCCTAAAGTTACACACTGAATCTTTCTCAGCATAAAGAGAAAGACTAGGAGATAGCACCATGTCACTCAGTGACACACAGGACATTTTCTCAGCAGTCAGAAAATAATCTAATGTATTACATAGCTCAACAATGCTCAACTTCAGTCCCTTCTAACATCACAACTGAGTTCTGGAGGAATCTGTAGGCTTAATCAGAGCCTTTGTTTGCTCAACAAACAAAAAGGCTTAGCCAATATTTCAAAGCACTTAAGATTGTTCTTTATTCTTTGATGTAGTCAAAGAGAGAGGCAGAAAGATGGAGAGATGGGAAGCAACTCTTTTCACCAGCAGTCAGGAAGAAAACACAATTGCAGAGTTCTGCAAACTAATCATAGTGTGGTGATCTGACACTGCACTAAGGCATGTGCTCACAGCTTACCATCAATATGCAACAGTGACTACAAAGCATCAAAAGACAGTATCAAGTTACCACACCCTGGTGATTATGTCGCTTCCTCTCGGTCCGTTCAAGAACCAAACTTTTCAGGTTTGACTATCACTGGTCTATAGTGTTGTCTGTTCACAGACAGATTGCATATACTTACAAATGAATCGCTGCGACACGGAGATTCTTGTTTATAAGGCTGCTATGCATGACTTTTTGAATATTTTACTTTGGAGGAGCTATAGGAACTCATGTTTGGTTTTTGAACGCAAAGAATGCTGGTGTTTATTTCACATCTTATGTGTTTAGATATGATCCCTTCTGGGTTGTTCTTCTCGTGGGGGCCATGAAGAGCTGGTGGATCTCTTACCTTCCCTGTGACTTGTTGCCAGAAAGAGGTTCAATTATAAGAAAATTATACACTTCTATGAATGATAAGTTCATGGCTTGCTTTCTCACACTCCCTCTTTTGGTCTAGCAAGCCAAAAGACTGAAGGAAGGAGGGGAAGTGTAAGTACAGAGCATGCTAAAGGAAAATCAACCTTCAGTATGAAGCCAGCTGATAAAGAGCTGGCATCTATGTCTTCAGTCAGCATCATCTTAGATGAAGTTCTGTCTGTTCCCACTAAGCAGTTCCTACTCCGTTTTACCCTTTAAAAGTTTGTCCATCAGGTGATGAGGTTTCTCAGTTTTGCCTGGTGCATTCAGAAGTGGAGAAACAGCTGGAAACTGCTGCAGCATCTGGCAAGCATCTGTGGCAAAAATTCCTAGAGAATTTGAGGTGATAGCAGGTATGGTTATAATTTACTATATGCTGACATGTTTTGGAGATTGTTTTTAATATCCAAAATCTGAAACTTTTCAGAATCTTCATGCTGTGTGCTTTTGCTTAGGTTTGTTTGCATGTCAGTTTTCTACTACTTCTACCTACATAAAAGAGAAAATCTTGATAAAATGCTGGAGAAGAATCCCAGAACACATAGTTCTGCAGAAAGAAGAGGACCAAGTTCTAGCAATACCCACTTTTTAGAGAGCTGTCAGTCTTCTGAAGATGGCAGTAAAAAATATAGTACTTGGTTTCTGAAATTATCTTCCTCCTTCAGGGCAGTACGCTCTATAGTCACTTGAGGCACATGTTTATGTTATGTCCTGAAGGACCAAACTGCCTACTGTAATAATATCTTTCCATGTGATTGCAACTGTCAATGTATTTGAGTACAGCAACAGCACAGAAAAAAGGTGGAGGCAGAAAAAAAATATAACTTGATTTTCTAAAACATTTACTATTGCAGCGACAGGTAAATTACAACAAATTACGTTTTAACTTCAGTCTGGATTTACAGCCCAAATCTGAACTTCAGAAACGTCATTTCCCCATGTGATTGTACACTTGGTTACCATTAAAGCTTGCATAGACTGAGCACTCCATTCTGATTTCTCCTAGTATTTTACACTCACTTTGCTAAGGTAAAAAGACTGCACAAGATGGAAGAAGAATGAGGCCACAGCTTCAGTGTTGGTATTTGCCTATATACTGAGGGATTTGTTCAAAGACTGCTGGATTGAAAAGATGGGTGTCAATCCAAATCAGTCCAGTGGGGAAACTGTTAATCATGGTTCCCACTGAACAAAACAGCAATACAATTGGCAATGACAAATTTGAATAAGGAAGGAAAGATGGCAAGAAAAGAGTGAAAAGGGAGCAGTAAATGGACCAGCACAAAGCAGGGACTGTGTGTCTTTGAACAACAAAGGACTGGAAACTACAAACTGAAAGATGGAGCCCAGTCTCCAGCAACCCCAGAAAAGAATGTACAAGGTACTTAGCACATAGAGGTCCACAAAAAACTGGGTACAAATTCTCAGTATTCGAAAAAAACCTTAAGATCTACAGTAAAAAGGATTAGAACTCTCAAGTACTATAATCTGCCCCAGAAAGAGAAAAAAGGGCATCACCAGTGTTCCAGGGCATGCACAATTCCAAGCGATTCATGGGACGAATATGCTTAGATGGTCGCAGGAGGCAATCCATAACCCATGCTACAGAGAAAGACAGAGACCAAGAAGACAGTCGACAAGCATCTCTGGGACCGAGGACGACTCCTATCCATCCTTCTTTTCACATCACAATGCATACATGGAATGATCAGACCTCAAAACTGTTTATAAAGGCCCATTCCAAGTGCTAGAGCCGAAACATCTTAGTGGAGGGAAGCAGGAAAAGTCAGGTCAGGCACAGCTCCACATCTCCTCAGATTCAGGAGCTTCACAGTGTGGTATTTGACTGAAACTTTACCAATAGGTTCCAACTTTAAGTTGAGATTCAGGCACATCTCCTATTTTAACTGGAAAAAACAAGCAGAAAGGGGCTGAAGTCCAAGTTGAAGAAGCTTAACCCCGGACTTATGGTAGAGAAGTCTTTTTTTATCCTGATATTCTCACCTTTCTTCCTGTATTCCAGCTATCACCTGCACCTGGTACTTGCAGTGTCTCCAAATCAAACTACTCAAAAAATCAGGAGTTAGGTCCTGTTTCTGAATTGGTAGATTATTTTAGATGTAGGTATTTCTACAGTCAGCAGAGCAGGAAATTTCAGCTATAAAACTGAAATTTTCATGCAGCCCCTGGCTTCTAGGAGCTGAGGTCGCTCAGAAAGTAACAGCTTTTGAAAGCGTTAATAAAATCACTACCAAATGCCTAGAGAATAAACACAGAATGACACCAGCATGTTAGTCCCTAACACACACCTTAGCAAAAGTTGGCAATTTGAGTTCAGTGAAACATTTTTCTCCACCAGCCAGGTCTCCCTTAATTAAACGAATTAAACAGCCTGTTTTTCGCTGGTGAAGAAAATACTTTTCTGGAAGTGGGCTGACTCAGTTCCTGCATACTTCAGAGCACTTTTGACTTCCATCAGTGCAAAAGGAGAACCAGGACACTTTGTACTGTTCTTCCCACAGCTCTGTAACAACAGAAGATGTTTTAGCAGGACTGACGAGACTTAAAAGAGCATATTGAAGGACACAGCTGAGGCGACTAAAATTAAAGTAATTAATCAATCCAAAGGTAATTCTCATCATTTAGCCTGATTGTTAACTGTTTTGCCTTCCTAGGTTTGACTATGAAACTTCACAGTGTGCAATCTGTTGCAGTCCCTGGAGCTTGATTCTGTCTTGAAGAAACCAGAAAAATAAAGCATGGGCAGAGACTGAAGCAACACCAGCAACCCTTCCTGTCCCCGCTTTTATTCAGCCAGCATGCCTCAAAACTGGCTGACAAAGTGGAAGTGTCAGGACACAGCATAAGTCATCCCATTACACCCTCCAATGACCTACCCGTAGCTATAGAGCCAAGACTGGAAATAAAAATGGCTGCCCTTTTTTGAACAAAAATGGGTCCTCAGTTTAGAACACAAACATATCTTGAATTTGCCTTCTCCCTTGCTTGAAATCTTCCAGGAAAAGAGTCTGAAAATATGAGTCCCTCCTTACTGTAAATCTAAATTTTCCCAATTCTACCCCACTGAAAAATCCACTGAATAACACAGGACTAAACAAGGATGGACTTTGTCCTACCATTCTGCTACAGATAGCATTTTATTGTCACTAAGGGAATAAAATAATCAGAAGAGCATAATGATAGCATGTGTTTTGCTAGCTGCTGTTCTTCACGTGGGGCCATCACTGGCAATTCTCAGATTTAATCTTTCCCCTTCCCCAACCATGCAGTTGATTACCGCTCTCGTTCCCAGTTACAAATCCTTGATCAGTGTAAAGCACGTAAAGGAGTCTCTGACCCCAGCTAAGGGAACAACAAGAGATGACATTTGGTTCTTTGAGAGAGGAGCAGATAAAAAGCAAAAATGACAGCTGGAGTCAGGAGGAGCTAGTTAGTGGATTGCAGGCCCAGGAGGGTGCAGGGTGGGGGCCCACAAAAGAGAAACAACGAGAGACTGCAACCAGAATGTTCCCTCTCCTTCCCTAGGTCTCCTCTGAGTCAGTAAGAATGACTGCAGCAGATGTCAGGACCCATGGGGATCACTCCTTTGGCCTTCTTATTTCTTTAAAAAAGGTAACCCGGAATATAGAAGAAATATTGGAGAAAAAAAGAAAAAT
>Ga0181612_111094_pt1 | contig 20304 bp, 20 predicted proteins | sample HoacroProtozoa21_FD_119630 | JGI IMG/M metagenome (GOLD analysis project Ga0181612, IMG submission 119630) | Hoatzin crop microbial communities from Cojedes, Venezuel. Combined Assembly of Gp0051906, Gp0051904, Gp0051908 | reverse complement strand
TGTGTATTTTTAGACTTAGAAGTCTGTGAAAGTTTGTTGCAGTCAAGTTTTGCAGTTTGTGTTAAAGAACTCTGTATTTTCAGAAGAGTTAACTTTTTCTAAAGCATTAAATATGAGAAAAAAAATCTCATTTTTGATGCAAAGGCAATGCTATCTTACTTGCACGTGGGCAGTCTTCTGTAGATGCTACATAAACACTGTCAAGTCTGTTCTGACCACATGACACAAGCCTACTAATAACAAACAGATGCAGAGCACTAGCTCAGTCCTGGAGCTACAGCGATGTACTGAAGCAGTTCTAGTCAGTCATGGGCATATAATGCTTTGGGACGTGCTGGACATTTTTCACATATGTAGGGAAACCAAAAAGCTAATCCTATACACAGCCCGCCTTCTGCAGACTTGAGAGTTGGAACAAATCCTGGCGAGACAAGAATTGCAAGTGCCAGCTCTCACTTGTCAAGCGACTGTACGTGAGGACAAAAAGGACTGGACAGAGCCAGAATTCACTTTGAATGTCCTTCCAGTATGGAAGGGGAAAATAAAAACAACATGCTGGCAGAAGCTAAACAAAGCATTTTTAATAGCAGGCCACAAAGGAAAATTCATGAGCTACTCTCCATGGCAACATCTAGGTTCTGTCACGTTTGCTGCCTCCACTCTCTCCTCCTCCCCTTTCTCCCTCTCCTACCCTTCGGCTCCCACTGTTCTTCCCTGGGTCCTGCCCACACGGCTGTCCATGAAACCTGGCATTTGCAGGTGATGGCTTCACCAAGATGTCTGCACATCATTGATGTCCCCCCCTTGCAGCAATGCTTGTTACACCCAGCCTATGCACACAGGATTCAGATTTTCAGTTCTTAGAGGTGCTACCTGCAACCAAGCAAGCCTCTTATTTTCTAAACTCTCCACTGCTCCTGCTGTTAAATCATTAAAGCCACCTACCTGACCTAGCCCCCTCTCACTGTATTTGGCAGGATTAGACTTTAGTCTGTTTGGATACTGGAAAGGGGGAGAAAGCTTGCCAATGGCTGGTTGATCAGACTTCAGCCTAGAAAACAAGCTTTAAGATGTTGGTCTAAACCACCCTTATTTCTAGAAGAAAGGCAGGTAAATGCACCGAGTACTGACTTACTTCCATGGCTGAAATGAACTACAAGGGGGAGTATGTAGGGTATGCCACTGACAACTCAGGTTGCATATTCTCTTGGTTGAGACACCTAACCCTTGCTGATGCTGCAGTCTTACCATCTCTGCTTTCTTTACATTTCAAGAGATACAAGTCCAGCTAAAGACCTCACTAAAGGTCAAAGAATTGCTGTGTAAATGGCAGACTCCATACACTGGACCAAGCACTCGCCCCAACCCGTAGTGCCAGCACAAATTCTTCAACACTTGAAAGTTGCTCAGCCTTTTCTGTTCAGGGAGCCACAGTAAGCTTGGAAAGAAAGCACTCATCTCAGAGTGTTTAGGTGATAAACCTGTGGTAGCAGGTTCTTTCTGATGCAGCCTAAGCCCTAGTGAGTTCCAGCCAGGTGGAGACTGGGAACACTGGTGAGGACTCACACTGGCCAGAACACTTCCAGGGGGTTTTACTTAGCATGTATTTTTTCAAGCAAAGACACAAATAATTCTATACTTTAGGAAACTTTTAGTAGATAGTCAAGCCTGAGCATTAACACTTTTCAACTTTGTTTTTACCACGTTGTTAATAGCGCCCTTTCCACAGCCCAGCTCTACCCATGTAAGCAGAGGGGAACGGTTTTCAGCATCAGCAGACACTTCTATAGCCCTTTTTCAGGCAAGTTTTAGTAGTTCTCTTTCCACCATCATAATGCAGAGGGCTACAGCTTAGCATTTTGATCAATGCCAAGGATGAAAGGCCTCCACAACTCAAATATCTCCTTACAGTTCAAACTAGAATATAAAAATGAGTTCAGGACACTTAGAACCTAAGGATGTCTCAGCCAACAGATACCACATTCACGCTAATACCAAGGAAAGAAGTGCAATCCTTCTTACCCTTCTCATACAGTTTTTCTGACTCAATCAAGTGAGAACCAGCATGTCTCATGCATTTTCAGCACATCCACAACATCTGCCTCATATACCTGCCAACATTGTTTAACAACAGCTAATAATCATTTATACTTAAAAAATTCAAAGGCACATCAGACATGTCCCCACACAGAGCACTCTCCTGACACAATACAGCTACAAAGGTACATCTCATCCCCACAAAATACACACCCATTAACTACATCTCCCACTGTTGATCCAACAGCCTTCCATGCTCCCACAGATACCTCAAATTTCATTCCACTCTCCTTCACATCTTTGCTTATGCTTACCTGTAGCTGCACTCCAGCTCCTGAGTCATGGCACAGTCCCATTTTTCCCCTTCCTGGAGCAGGAAAGAAGGCACCATCCCACTGACTTATTGACTCCCAGTGCTATAGGGAAACATCTTAAATAACCTCCAGGCTTGTGGGAAGAGGAAGGGGTGTTTCCTAGCCCCTCCCTGGGTCCAGGCTTTTGTAGGGTAAGGACCATGACCAGCAGCAACAGCTGCTTCACATGCTGCCCCTGACTGCAGTAATTTGGGCTTCTGCTGTTCCTCCACCTGTAACAGGGCAGCTCGTCAGGTGTGATTTCCTTGCAGCATCAATGCTTTCTGTTGTGGAGTTTCAGACATTGGGTAGTCAGTGGGAAGTTCATTAACAAGATGTCTGTGTGCTCAAATTACTTCTGCTTACCCTACGGGTGTTGGTGCCTCGTCTCCCTTTGCATTGCACCCTGGCTCCCACCTCTGATGTTTCTGGGAAGGCCTTGCTGGCTCTGGGTGCCAGTGGGCTTCATGGCTTGGCCGGCTGTCTGCAATGGACCCATGAGGCTGAACAAACAGACTCTTAGGTAGCATAGGACATCATGTCTCCACCACCTCCCCTCTGTCCTCAAAGAGGCTGTATTAATTCATAATTTAGAATAATCACATATTTTACTGCCTTTTGCGTATTTTTCGTGGGGAAGATAGAAGAAATGCTTGTTGTAATTTACTTATGTTATGCTGTCATAGCTGTAGGGGCTTTCAGTTTACATCTGCTTGCAAAGTTAGCAGTGTGCTTGCTGGTTGCACTCACAGCCTGAGACCTGTTTGGACAGCTGATTTGCTTGGCCACCGTAGTCCCAGCTGCAGTCTGCGCACCCAGTTTATGATTGCTGGCCGATGGGCATTCAAGTGTCTGAGTGCTTGGTCAGGAAGGGAAATGGTTTGGTGCCTCAGCCCTGACGCAGCCCAGCGGTATCAGCAGATACAACTTGCTTGCCTTCCTCCTCCTCCTCCTCCGCTCCATCTCTCTGCTTCCAGATGCAAACAATTCCATATTCGGCAATGTGTAACTACGATGGCTTCTTAAGGGGAAAACAGCTACCTTGGCAAATGCATTTAAGACTCTTTCTGCTGCTTCACGTTTTAAAGCATATGTGGACTAGAGGAAAGATACTTCCATCTTATGTCTGCTGGCGTGTCTCAAGTCTTGTATTTAAAAATGCCAACAGCCTCCCAAAGATTAGCTAATCATAATTAATAAGGAAAATGCACTAGCACTGGCAAATGAATTGGCTTCTGTGAGTAGGAAAGTGGCCTCAAGAGAAAATCAGAAGCCGAGGTTCATGAGATTTTAATCCTGATTTCTGTATCAATTCCCTGTCCAGAGAGGGACACTTAACTGCTTTGTTTGCTTTGTTCCCTTCCGAATGGGACTAGACATTAGCTTAGTCACTGTGGTGTTTAGGGGATTAATTAGCTAATTCAGCACCTCACTCCAATGATGTAAAAATCTTAAAAGCTTCACTGGAAGGATTTGAAGTTTTAGCTTAAGAATTATTGCTCATTTACGACCTTTTTATTGTAACACATCTTGGAAGAGTTAAAGGTAAGGCAAGAGGGGAAGATTTTCATTTTCATTTTAAAATGAAACATGCCTTTTCATTTGGCAAGATTTTGCATCCTGATGGGAAAACATAAACACCCAGTCTCCGATCTTGCCTCAATCCATATTTAATCTCAGAGAGTGCTGTGGTACAACTTTGCAGATAACAGTTTCAGGAAGCACAAGGGAATATTCCAGGCTTCCTTCTGCTTTAGAGAAACTATAAAGGAAAAAAAAGGCAGGTGAAGCGGGGCAGAGATCTCACCTAATCACACATGGAGGACACAAAAGACACGGAAAACTAAGCCACAGAGCAAAAGACAGCCTTTCTTCTAACATGCAACAGGGATATTTATACCACATCCTTTGAGATTAAAATATTTTCCCCTTTACCTCTGCGCAGACCCTTTTGTTTCAGTGGGTAAAGGGGTGAAACCCTGCCTGTGAAAGCCAAGCAGTGAGACAACGAAGCGCAGGGGGCATTTCTGACAAGGTAGGAGATGCTGCCCCGCTGCCTGCCGGCGCTGCTCTGCCGTGGGGCTGCCTCCCACCGCCCCAGCAGTGCTCACCCACTCCTTCTGTGCCCGGCTTCAGCGTGCAGCAAAGGGAGCGGGTGGGAGTATGAAATCCGTTCGAGCCAGCGGCAGGAAGACGAGCGGGTTTTAGGAGCTGGTGGAGTGTTAGGAAGATGCTGGGGTTGAAGCCTGCAGAGATTAAAAATAGGCTGTAGCCAGCCTTCCCCAGCATTTCAGCAACTTAACTGCCTGTTATCCTTGTGACCTACGGAAGAACAGGCAGCGATGGGGGAGATTACCTCTTCCACCACCCTGGCAATGCAGGACGAAATGGTATTTTTCTCCTAACGAGATCCTTCTTCTCTTGCTGTCTGGTGAAGTCTTCTGGAAGGGTGTAAACTGAGTGCTTCCTCCCTGCCTTCTGCCACACCAAGGGACTACCTCCTTCCCCCAGGTTCAACAAGGCACTTCTGGGCGTCAGAGACGAGCTCATTCATTCACATCTTACAGGTCACTTGCAGGCTTCCGTCCTTTGAAAGGGAAAAGGGCGATTTTTGTAGAAACCACTGGATGTCGTGCTGCAGGATTTTTAATTCAAGACATTCATTAAAGAAAGTATTTCACAGCTCTACATTATCCAGTACAATCCACGTTACACCTTTGTACCTACCTTAGCAATGCTGTATTTATATTAAAAAAAAAAACCCCAAAGACAATATATAAGGATAAGATGTTGAAGTGCATACTTTGATCAGGTGACTGAACCTCCTGGCCAACAGCTCGCATGTTACAGGGGTCAGAAGCAGTATTTTCTGCTCTTTGCCCACACTGTGTGTTTCTGCAGTTTGGTTGTGGGACAGAGAAGGCTTCCCTGAGCTGTGGGTTTCTGCTAGCCAGGGGCCCAGGACGTCAGCTGCAAAATTCAGGAAGAATCTTTGTAAAGGCTGCTGTGGTGTAGTTTTTCCCCCCAGCTTTAACTTTCATACATCGGTGAGATCCTTCATCGGAATGGTTGTAGGAAGTCTGAAGGTTGTTTGCGAGTTTTGGTCTCAAGCAGAGCTGAGGGCTGCGATGCCGGGTCACCTGGCTCCAGCCCTGGCTTAGCTGCTTCTGCTTTGCTAAAACACGCTCTCAGGTAACACTTGCAATGGGGAAGGAGTTATGCAAAGATGCAGTGCCTCGTTAGCACCCCTTTCTGTGTATGTGCCCCTTCTAGAGTAGTATGGGTGAATAGTAACAGACTGCCAGACATGCCAGAGCCCTACAGCTCTCTAGAGCCGGTCCTGCTCCAACTCTGGGTGCAATTTTCCCTTGTACAGCTTCTGTGGAGTAAATATCCTCCCCAAGAGAGAGCCACCAGGCAGAAAAACGGTAGACTGGTACTTCCACAGGCACATAGCACTCCCTTGTAAACTGCCTACAGTGCGTAAGTGGGTAGTGTTGGGTGGAGGGGGAAGGAGCCCAAACCAGGGGTGTTTTTTCTGTCCTGGTTTTTAAGTATTCGTATCTGTATGATTCTCTCTGGGAGACAGTAGTGTGTTCGAATGAGATGTGGCTGCGCCTCCTTTAGTCCTCCTGTAACGTGTTTCCAGATTTTCAGCATTGCGGTGGGAGCACAAGAAGTGGGACGCTGTGAGAAGTGGGCCTAAGGGAAGGAATTTGGCACGAAGCCGTGGCTTTCACTGGGTGTTTTGTTGCTGCTCTCTCCCTAGGCACGTTTGTATCCGCTTTCACCGTGCTGTGCGGAGCCCGGACCGACCTCCCCGACAGGCACATGTGTTGTGTCTTCTGGCTGAACATTGCTGCTGCTCTGATTCAGATCCTGACGGCGATCGTGATGGTTGGCTGGATTATGAGTATATTTTGGGGGATGGACATGGTCATTCTCGCAAGTAAGTATAGCCCACTTACCCCCCTCCCCGACTTCTCCCCTCTGTGGCCGTGTTGCTGGGTCCCAGATGATGCCCTGCAAGCCATTGGACTGCACTGTAGGGAAGAAGAGCCGCTGGATGGGCTCTGGAAGTACACGGGAAACACAGGAGGCAGAGGAATTGCTGAGAGGCAGTTGGGATGGGCTCTGTGACACGTCTGGAAAAGCCTCCCATTCCACCACACGGGTTAGGATCTTCCTTTCCCCTTTATAAAATGATAAGTCCAGGAAGGCGTGAGGCCCCACGGCACTGTGAACTCTGCAGCCTGGAGCCCCTTCTGCCCTGGTCACATCCGCAATCGTGTTTGAATGAGAAAGTCCTTTCTCCTCGCAACTCCGGCTGCATCTCGCTGGTTAGCGAGACCTTCCCACGAGGCTGGTTCTGCTCGCAGGGACACCAGCTGTCCCCAGAAAAGCCCTGGGGACTCTCCTGGAACACCCTTCCTCCCCAGAATCCATTTACCCAAAGGCTTTTTATCATGTTTCACACCAAGTTCTTAGGCTGAACAAGACTATTTAGCTATTCCTAGAAGGATTTCCCCTACACCCTCTAAGGACCCTCCAAAACATCCGTCCCGGGGAAGAAGAGAGGAATCCTTTTTTAAGCATATATAATTTAGATCACTCAGTTAGTTAACAATGTATTACTAATCTAGAATACAAGCTCTGTAACTTTATCTGCTAAAGACATTTACTGGTGCAAAGCGATACTCCATTTTGCACCTGTACCATATCTCAGAGAATAAAGGTAACAACCTCACCTTTCAACTCACACTGCTGATTGCGTCTGCAAGACCCCACTCTCTTTCCAAAGGCTGGGAGGGGCTGGTGGGCGTAGCCCCAAACTGAACAAGTCTGAGATCCTTCAGGCTGGCAGGGCAGGCAGTTCCTGAAGTGAGCACTTCTCCTGAAGAACAGCTTAGCAGCAGCATTTGCCTTTTGGTTTGAAGAGACTCCACTTTGTCGTCTCAGCTGATGACATCTGTGGCTGCATGACAGATGAGGAGAGAGGATCTCAGGAAATTGCCAGGCACCTGCTTAAAGATTAAATGGATGAACTTGAAAAAAACAGCAGGAAACCAGTGCACATCTTCAGCTGCCAAACCCAGAGGATAAACCCTCTCACCAAACCACCTGCTAATTTCTGAGTCAGCTTCAATTTACAGGCTGAGTTAAGGGCAATCCCCACGCAAAGTAAACAATGGATATCAAAAACCTTAACATAAGCAAGGCAAAAGGCTTTCCTCAGGACGAAGGCAGCACTGCCCTTCGTTTTTCCCTGCAAACCACCTGCCAAGTGTCATCTCAGATGTACCTGCACATCAGGGGTAGCCCAAATTGTTTCTGAGGATAAATTGTGAATCGGTGTACATCTGTGATGTGTCTTTAAGAACCTGCCAATTTGTGTGTAATCCCATAATTACGTGTTTGTAACCATATGCTCTTCTGCTGTTCCTCTGCTGAAAAGCCTCCGTGTGTGGTTCGCTGTCTGGCAGACGCAGTTCTGCAGTTGTGGGGAGAGGCAGGAAAGCATCTGTCCGACCAGAGAGCTACAGCTGAAACCGTGGCTTGCTTTTCTCCATAGTCCTGTTCGTGTATGTCCTCTGGGTAGAGGGGCTGGGGCTCAGGAGGGCATTACTGGTTTTCCGGTTTGGTTGCTGGAGAAAAACCATACAGCTTGGAAGCATCTCTTTGAAGCTCTTCACAGTGCCTAGCTGGACCCCCCACCAGTCTGGGAGGCAGAGGGGGGTGAGCAGCGTGTGGTGGGGATGCTCAGGCCAAGAGGTCCCCAACCCAGCAACAGTATTTCGTCCCGGCCCCTCTGGTGGCAGCAGAGAAGGGTAAGAGGAGTCAACATGTCTTATTTTAACCAGCCGAATATCATCTGACAAGTTGCAGCCCTTGGCAGGTTTTTGCTGTCTCATTAAATAGCTGGGTTTTAAGTTTACTTACCGTGCAGAGAAAATAATGGCTAAATAAAGCAGCTCTTGGTTGATGGAGAATAAAAGAAAAAACCCTCATTTTTCAATCAAAAAAAAAGAACAGATGTGATCAATTGCTCCCAGCTGGATCAAACAGCACTGGCAGACCCAAAATGATGTGTTGTTTTGATGTTTTGTTTTCATGTTTAAAAACAAAAAAAGTAATAACAAGGAAACAATGTTTCAAATGCAAGAAATAAGGCATTTCATTTAAAAACACTTCCAGGAAACAGCTGGCTTTGGTTGGGTTTTTTTGTATGAATACTATTCGATGCACGGGACAGAAATTGTACACCGTTGCAACTTGAATCTGCATACAGGAGGGAAATAGTTAAAAAAACATTAAACTGCTGCCCACCTGGAGTTTTCCTCGCCTTGAAATGGCTGATTCCATGCGTCCCTGTGGGGATGCAACGGGATTTTGATGGGCTGGAGGCAGGGCACAGCGGGTGGTGACTAAGCTGATGGGGGCTAGCAGCGAGGAGAGGGGTGGGAAGCAGCTGGGGCTCGAGGACTCCACTCCGGCTTTCCCTGAGGGATGAACGCCTCGCTCCCTGGATCAGGGCCTGCCTGTCTATTAGCTGGTAGAGAGCCGGTAGGGAGGCTCGTTGCAGTTTTTCATCTTCTAGTGCTAGTTCTCAGCCATTAAAAGGGGGAGCCTGCTCCGAGGGGAGAGGTTTGGGGATAATGTCGTACTGTCTTTAATGAGGGGAAAAGGAGAAGAATTATAGGCCAATCAGGTGTACTTCAATTCCTGGAAGCAGCAATCAAACAAGCGACTTGCATGCATTTAGAAAATACAAAGAAACAAATTCAGCCTGGGTTTGTCTAGAGCAAGCTGTGTCAAGCTGGCTTGATTCCCTTCTGTGACAGAGGGATTCGTTTTGCGAGTGGTGGCAGCGGTCAGCCATCCCTCCGGAGTTTCAGGCGCCGACACCGTCTCACACAGCATTCCTACCAGCAAGCCAGGGAGACGTGGCCGGGGTAAAAATGCACTTGCGAACTGTTCTCTAAATACGTTTTCCTGAACTGGAAAGATAGAAGGAGAGGTGTGTTGAAAGGTCCCTCCTGAATCCGGCTCTGCTCAGTATGTTCATTCATGGCTTAATGATGGACCGGAGAAGGGGCTTCACCTGTCCCGCACCACCAGTGGCTGCAAGGATGGCAGGCACAGCGAGGGCAGTGTCCGCATCCAAGCAAATCGGAGAAATGGTCTGAAAAAAAAGATGCTACTCGGTAGAGGCAAGTCCAAGACACTGAGGAAGGATTAATCAACTGCATAAATACACTCTAGGGAACAACCTGTTTTTCAGAGAAGGATGTGGTGGCTGCAGTGAGTCACAAGCTCTACGGGAGTACATTGCTGTGGAGGGAGCAAACACCACCCAGGCAGGTAGGAGCAGAGCCTGTAGGACAATAGCTGGTCCCCTCGTCTTTCTTGGCACACGTAAAGCTGTGGTGAGACTTGTGGCCAGCTCTGGAGGCTGTACTTTGTGCGGACAGCCTGGAGAGAGTCCAGAGCACTGTAAGACAGCAGGCAATGAAGAGGTTCAGCGGGTTCGTAAACGTGAGAGGGCAGCAGTTTAGCCTTAAACAGACTTAAATAACAACAGGAAAGATCTGTGTGGAAATTAGGAGATGCTTCCCCTCCAGTAAGGTCAAAATGCTGAAGAGGTGGCAGGATCTGCCCTCTCTGTCGCTGGAAGACCCCAAGAGCAGGCAGACCCATGTCTATCAGGAGCAAGGTGGGACACGGGAAGAGACGGAATGACTTCAGGGGGTCCCATCCAGCCCTCATCTCCTGTAAGGTGCCCTTTAGTGGGATATATCCCAGAAGGAAGATTAGCTGAATATAGTTTTGCTGTCACACTTAATTACTTTTGGCAGCACAATGGCATGGGGCATTTTCTCTGCTAATGTAAGTGAATTGCCAGCTGGTCCCGTTAAACGCCACAGATATCTTCTTTAAGCAGCCATATGGCTTTGGGAACTGTCCTTCGCTTTACCTGCTGTCTGAAGGCAAAGGTAGATTAAAAGGAAGCACTTAATTCTTTTGCAAAAAAAAATAATCTGGGCTCTCCCCTCGCCACTGCAAATACCCAGCCGCCCTTGGTGGTGACTGAGCAGTGCTGCCGCACCGTGCTCTCCTTGAACCCCTCGTCACGACTGCAGGGACAAGGCACAGAGCTGAGGCAAAACAGGGCGAATTAGCTGGCCAAGGCCAACTGGAAAATGAGCCTCCTAAGGCTTTCTGGGCAAGTTTCCCTCTGCTAAAGGCACACCTTGTACCCAGCCCACGCAGCACACATCTTTGTCAGCTGCGTGGTGCAGAATGAATGCGGAGGAACGGCCTTTGCAGGAGCTCCCTAACTGCTCAGAGCTCATTATAAAAGGTTTTCTGCCCTTTCTTGGCAGAAATACCACAGGAATCAATACAGTAATGTCACACCGAGGTGGCACAGGAGACAGAAGTCAGGGACTGTTTGTCCAGGCTTTGTTTCGCCTCTAATGAATGCAGCCAAGAAGTTAAGCCTGGTTTCTGAAGGAAGCCCTTGCTCAGCTTCTGGCCTCCGAATTACTGACTTGCACGGCTGCACCTGTGGATGAGCAAAGACACCATAGCATGTGGTTTCACAGGACTGCAGCCCCTCCTTCTGCAGTGGGCATCCAACTCTCAGGGACTGATTGCCAGCCAGTAGTAAGAAATTACCTGTAATCATGCTGTCCACTCCTCACTCCTTTGCTAATTACAGCACTCAGACCTTGCCAGAAGCAGCAGCTGATTGCGTGGTTCCTATATGCTCGAGCTCTGAAGGAGTTTGGAAAACATCGCTGAGCCTCTCTTCTCCACAGGGCCGCTGCTAGGGCAGGTAACACGGCTGCCCTGGGAAGGAGAGAGAGCAGAAAGTTTTGAGAGACTCAGAAAAGAAGAATATCCCAAAACAGCTGGTAACCTTGCATGAGATGAAGGCAATTCTGAAGACAAGTTGCTCACTTAGAGCTATTCTTTTTTTTTTTTTTAATCTAAATAGCACCATCCTCCAATCTATGCCTAAGGAAAGTGGGTGAAATAACATTTTTTGCAGTTTCCTACCAAAGGTTGCGGGAGGGTAAGTTCTTTACATATTGTAGGAATGTTACATACCGTTGGGGTCTGCAGCACCCAGCTGGGCTGAGGCACGCCATGGCTGTGAGTTATCTGTGGGCACAAGAAAACTCAGCAGCAAAACCGCCAAAGAGCCATCAGGTGTAGTTTTCCCAGCTCTCGGACTGTGAACGGCATGCCTCGTGCCGTCCAGTACGCCGTGATGTCTTGTTTGCTGCCTTCCTTCAGCGGTCCCCCTGCGGTCAAACCCATGAAATAGCCATGTCAGAGAGGAAAGCGTTTCTGTGAGCGTCACTCAGACTGCTGCTCCGTCCAGCCTGTCCAGCTCGGGCTGGTGAGCTGGAAAGCAGATGAGGATTCCCCCATGCTCTTTGAACAAGAGCCCCAAATGAAATAATCCACTTCAAGTACAAGGATGTTAAATAATGTTTAGCCCTGGCGTAAATGTCTGATGGTAGAGCAGCTGTTGTCTGTTTACTCTGCAGCCCCAATTTATTTGTTCTATTCTGGTTCTCCGTGTGTTTTGGATATATCGTCTACAGTTACATTTCTCCCTCTCTCTTTCTTTCATGTTCCTTTGCCTCCTTTTGTTCACCATCAAAGTCTCACAAGGTAAGTTTGTTTCTGTTCTTCCTCCTCCTCCTCCTCACACCCCGTGGCAGCTCTCCACGGAGAGCGGCGAGCGCTCGGCCAGGGCGAACCATTTGGGATTTGCGTCGGCTGGCGCTGCCTGCTCCCAGCCCAGGTCCAGCCGTGTGCCTGTACGTGCGTGTGTCCGACTGTCTCTGTGTCTGTCCTGTGGCCACACAGCCCCGGGGACATGTTCTCCGCCCAGTGTTCCAGTGCCCCTCGGGCTGCCCCAAGGGCACCCTCAGACCAGGGCAGGGACCCATTTCAGCCTCGGGAGCATCCCAAGGCCACCCTCTGCATGAACCCAGTCCCAGTAGGACAGCCTGTGCACAGACTGGTTTCTTTTTGCCCGAATCTTACTTGCAATGGTCTACAGAAGAAGTGCAATTTCAAACAAACTTGATTAAATCAGTGATTTTGTGTGCGGATACTCAGACCAACTTAATCTCGATCCCAGATCTGTCTGCTTTACAGAACTGCACCTTAACTGGATGGCAGGCATGCTAGCGTAAAGCTGCTTCATACAGAATAGCTATTCCTCTGCAAGAAATGCATTAACTGTTTTCATATATAAACGGTTTAATAAGTTAAGGCTGAAGTATTTTAATAAGTACGTTAAGCATAGGACAGGCCATGTTTTGGCTTATTTTAGACATGTAAAGAGAGATACAGGCTCAGCCACTGTAACTGACTTCCAGCCGGCTTAAAAACTAATAGACGGACTGAAAGGATTCTATTATATCTTAATAAAAGGCATGGCTACGCATGCAAGTTACTGTAAGCATAACCTAGCTTGCTTACTTTAGCCCCAGCTCTCTGGTCCTTGTGGTTAGTTGGGTTTTTTTTACTGTGCTCCCTAAACAAATTAAATTGATGCTGTAGACAAGCCCATATTACAGGTCTCCAACCAGCTAATCTTGCCTTCAGAGCTGACTCGCACTCAGAACATAAAGGCATAAGAAATCATCATTTTTCCCCCTAGAAAAAGCTATTTGAAAGAGCTGAGGGTCTTTCTGTTCAGCTGCACATGATGGGCAGCAATGCGGTGCAGGGTAATACGTGCTGATAAGTGTCATTAATCTCCTCCTCTATTCCTTGTGCTCGTTTAGCAGCAGGAGGTCCAGACTACCAAGGCTGGGTGAATGCATGAATTTTCCCAAAGTACAGTGAAGTTCATTTGCCTGGGCCAATTCTTAGTTCAGCAAAAAGTCCCTTAAAGATAAAGGTTGTAGCACCTGCTGGTATGTTGTGTTCAGTTTTGAGGGACTTACTGGCAAAAGCCTCACGTAAGAGTTGGAAAGAAATATTAAAAAGCACCAATAGAAAAATGTTCGAAGAGTTAAGCATTCTTCTGAGATGTGAAATTTCAGAGTTATTTGAAATTCAAAATATAAAAATGACAGGCTACTTATGTTATTTAAACAAAGAAAAAATACTCCAGCTTTTTAAGAGATTTTGAGTTGAAAGAGCTTTGCTCTTGCAGACAGCGCAGGTAAGGACACTTTGGTTGCTTCTTGCAAAAAGAACATCTTTTGCACCAATGCTATCATAACAGCAATTCCAGCTTCTCTTACAAAGAAAGAGGGTAAAGCCTCTGGTGCAGTCATTGCAACCACCTAGGAAAGTGTTAAAAAAAAAACCCCAGTATTTTTCTCGCTATCCTGTGTCAGCACAAGAGCTGCGGGTGCTCTCCTATGGCCATTCCCTGCTCTAGCCCCCCCTGGGAAGGAGCTCTCCCCTATGGGATTTGCAGCCTCCCCTCAACCACTCCGTACAGGATAGTAAATAAAGCAGGGCCCCAGTCCCCCGAGGAGCTGGGGTGAGCAGTGGGACAGGCTCCTTTAGCCCTTGCGGCATCTGTGTGGCTGTGACACAGCGGGGGCCAAGCATGAGCCAACACAGAGCCCCCTGAGGGCTTTGCTGCCTTGATCCAGAGGTGCATTAGACCCCATGGCCACGGGGAGAGGAGGATCCAGGCAGTTTCCCAGTGCAGTTGGGTTTGCTGCTAGAAAGGTCCGTTTTCTCCAGCCCTGCCGGATGGCAGCTGTGCCCCAACAAAAGCACCTGTAATTCTGCTGGGCTGGAGCAAAGCAAGAGCATAACAAGGCAGGAAGAATATCATTAGGAACATCATTAGGGAAAGGGCCCGCAGAGGCATCATGAGGTCTGTGTTTGAACTCTGACACATCAGCCTGTGATTAGAAGTGTCCCTCTTCTCCAAGAGATGTTTGTTCACCTCTGCAAATGGCAGTGCAAACTGGTTGCTGCTGGAAAGCTCTGTTAGCAAAAGCCAGCATGGGAGCTAAAAGGTGGAGAGAGGAAAGCAGCCTCCTCCTACCTGGCAGTCCTCTGGAAGGATGAGGTTCAGACATAGCTCGCGAGTAGAGATGCGCGTGTGTCAGATGCACGACCAGCAAGCTGCCAGCTCGGCGCTTGGGAACAGCGGTGTCTCTGGAGCGCTGTAGAAGGGCAGACGTTCTTAGGTTATTGGGCTGTACTGGAATTAGCGGCTGCTGCTACGTACTGTGCCTTTACAACCTATTCAAGCAGACGTGGCTCTGCCCGGGCCCAGGCCGGCGGCAGGCAGGCACCGCAGCGGCAAGGCTGGCCGCCAGCAGCCGCATCGCCGTGCCTGGGAGGGGCCGGTGGTCGCGCCTCGAGGCTGCAGGGAGCAGGTGCTGGCTAAAGCAAGGCAGGGCGTCTCGCTGGGCTGGGTCTGCCCAGGCAGCCTGGCAGCAAGGGGGGACCTGGCAGCCCCTCTGTTCTCCCACGTGGTTTGCCACCCCTGGTAAACCAGGCTCGTGGCTTGCTTGAGCCTTGCCGAGGGTCCTCGTTAGGAACAAACACTAATCATGTTCCCTTCCCCTCCCTCCTCACAGGCTACAAGGAACAGGGGATCCCACAGCAGCTGTAGTGGCTGGGACAAGTATGGTCAGAGAATCACGTCGAGAGATTTCCTTTGGCAGCTGTGGGCCACGGACGTTTTCATTACCCTTTGTCTCTGTTCTTCTTCCTTTTGTTTTGTTTCCTTCTGCTCGAACCCGGTTCATCTGCCCGTCCAGCGGAGCGGAGGTGCAGAGCAGCTGACGGAGACTTGCACTGATCCCACTGAGCAGCGGAGATGGGGCAAGCACGGCGCGGGTTGGGACTGGCCCCGGCCGGCACGCAGTGGGCGGCTGATGAGGAGAAGGAGGGTGCTGGGAGAAGGAGACATCCCTGGAGAAGGTGGCACCTGGGCAGGCAGCTGAGCTGGGGGAGCAGGAGATGCTGCTTTCTCTCTTCTCCCAGGGGGAACTAGCTGAAGATGTTTTGCCTCCATTTTATGCTCACCGTTAAACCAAACCGGCTGTGAACATCAAATGCCAAGGAGCTATTAGTAGATATATGTACAGTATGTAAAAGCAAACCAGTGTTACTTTTTTCCCCCCATCCCGAGAGTCCACCTTGACTGCTTCGGGGCAGCAGAGGGCTCAGCCCAGCCTCCTCTGCTGTCTGTGTATATATGATGCTCAATGAAGCTCTGTCCTTGCAGATGTCTTGAGAAACGTGCTTGCTGTAAATCGTATTGTACTGCTGAATTGACTGGGGCCATCCTCTGCTTCCATCTGCTGGCACCATATGAAGACCAGACCTCCCACCAGCCCCTGGGGAGACTTTATCTAGCAAGGGACCAGTGCCCCACAGCATCTTGCCTCTAGGGTGGTGGGCGCAGCCACGTGCTGTCAAAAGCTTCTAGTGTAAAACAATACTGGGGAAGTCAAAAAAAAAAAAAAGAGGCTTTTCCTCCCCTTCCCCCAAAAGGGCCTTGCTGGAAGCGTCTCTGTGCTTTGGAAACGGATGCACTCACAGTGCGGCGTGTGCTCCTGGCTGAAGCAGCGTCCCCGCTCCGCTTCCCCGGGGTAAGTGCCCAAAGCGCGAGGGCTGTGGCCTGGTGCTAACCAGGAGCTGGGTAGCGGTTGTGGCTGGGAGCCCCGTGGCCAGGTGGGGCAGGGCTGTGTTTCTGTCCTTTGAGCACATGACGCGCAGTGATCCCTCCGACCCCGGCTGGTGTTTCGGGAGGGTGAGAGGAGCTCAGCCGGGGGGACCTAGTGGTCCAAAAAGGTGGCGGGAAGAGCCCTACCGAAAGAGGGCAAAACCGGCTGCTGCTCTCGCTTGGGCAGGGTCCTCGCGGCGAGAGGGGCTTCACACAAACCTGCTGCCAAAACTGGAAGAGCTGGGACCGGCTTCCAGCCCTTCTCTTCTGCAGAGGCGCAGCCGGTGGGTTGGGGGACGGCAGCAAACCCCGCTGCCCTGGGAAGCTCCTTTAGTGTCTACAGCAGTGGGAAACGTGTCTTGGCCTTGCTGTAGCCCCAGGTGCTCTCCTGATGACTGGAGACCCTCTGGCTTTAATGCAGGACCTTTCCTCCCTGCCCAGTGCCCACACTTTGCTGTGAGCCCATCGCCTGCAGAGAGCGAGGACTGACCCCTCACTGTGCTTCTCCCAGCGCATGAACTCCTTCTCCAGGGCTGATGATAAAGCACAATCCACAGTCCCAGCTAACATGCGGTGGGACAGGACCTGTCCAAGCCATGCACGTTTATTCAGCACAGGCATCAGAGCTGGTGGCAAATATTTTTCACCCCACCCTTCCATGACTGCGGGCTATAAAAAGCTTTGGGCTGCCTGGACAGGAGAAAGGAGCAGAGAGTCAGGAGTCTGGGGAGCACCAGCCTTTGCTGCAAGCCAGGAGGCTGCTGGCTTGAGCACTTCCCCTGATCTCAGCAGCCTTAATCGGATCAGAAAATGGAACCCATATAACCAGGATGGAAATTTGTAACACAAACACCGCTGCCCCTGTTGTACAGCTGAGAAACGGCTGCATGCAGTAAGGTTAAATTACCCGGCTCCAAAGCAAACCCACGGCGGAACCACAGGGATAACTCAGGCTGCGTTTGCCTTGCCTCGCACCCTAGGCGGGGGCTCATACTGCTGTGCTGGGCAGCCAGGAACGGGTCTTTAGCAACTGCCCTGCATCCGAAGGGCGGTGCGGAGCTCAGCTGTTTGGGCTGCTCCACAGAAAGCAAAGATCCGTAACACGGTGCAGACAGGAAAGCCTCTCATTTGTAATTTTAGAGGAAGGTGGATGAAACCCATCAACTTCTAGTGACACGTAAGCCACACAGGCAGCAGTGAAGTGGGTTTCTTTGGAAGACAAGCAGTCGGTGCTCCTTGTTAACCCGAGTGCTCAAGAGGAAACGCAGCACGGTTATCCTGCCACGAGACGTGGTTACCTTGCTTTGCCAAGGACTGTCTTGCGAGACAGCAGCGCTTTGAAAAAATCAACTCCTAGTAGGTCAGTGGTGGAAAAATAAAACCCAAGAGCCATCTGACATCTGCGCTAAAGCCAAGCGATGAGCTTCTCAGTATTACTGTTGCCACAGCAATCACCAAAAGGATTTCTGCTCATGGTGTTCAACAATTTAAACTCTCTTTGACCATTTCTGCCAAAAAGGACTGGTTAAGAGGGTGGCCTCTCAGTGACCTGTGCTGTAGTATGTGTAGCTCTGTGGCTTGCAGGACTGTATGGATGTTCTAGAACTGAACTTCAGCATTTACTGCGAGCCAGGGAGGATCTCCTCCTTCATTTCCCACCTGAGAAAATACAGGGTAAATAGGATCCTAAGCAGGAGCAAACAGAGAATTGGTAGCACAGCTGGAAAACACCTTCACAAACTGCTGCTGTGATCAGTGAGAACTCTTTTCTGAGCTTTATAACTAGTCCTCAAGCCACCCAAACAACTTGCTAGCTCAGTTGCAGCAAGCACAATTACCAAGAGCAATGATTACCCCTCACATGTGCCAAAACAGAACAGCCAGTTCAAATGCAGACTCTGAATGCTGCCCAACCATCGTGCTGGCTGTGCTGTGGCCTGGGGATGGCTGTGTGGGAGACCCTGCAGACGTGGCTAACAGGTTTTACTAGGCCACCTGGCAGAGGTGTTGAAAAGAAACCAGGCAAAGCCCTTGGCTGCAGAAGCTCTGAGACAGGAGCAGCCAAGCACAGCTTAAGAACAACTTGTTCTAGTGCTTGTGAAGATGAATTTAAACTTTTCGTGGACAGGTAGTGCAGAAAGTCTCAGTCTGGGGAGGGTTAAACAAGCTGATGATTTCACTGAGCGTTAAACGGCTGAAAGTCCCTTCTCCTGTGGCATCAGACGTCAGACTGGCAGCAGATGCCCCATCCCAGAGACCCAGCACCTGTACAAGAGGTCCCCTGGGAACAAAAACTGGTAGGAATAACTCCTTGTCAGCACGGCCAGGGTTTTGCTGGCTTTTCTGCCTGTCCCTGTGCTCCAGTGAGAATGGGAGAATTGGATTAGTCGGGGAAGAGCTTGCATGGAAATGCTGCCCTCCCCAGGACTGCCGTCGGTCTCCCGAGGACATCCCTTCAGTTGCACTGCGTGCCGGCTACGCTGATTGCGTGAGGGAGTTTGGCAGCGCTGCACAGGAGAGGTGTGGGATCTATAGTTTTCTTTCAAGATTTGCTCTATAAAAATTTCTCATTTTTGACCTTTGTATCGAATTTGTGAAGCCAAGAAAACAGCCAACGCACCACTCTGGAGGCTCCAAGGTCTATGAAATGGGCACCCAGGACAAAAGGCCTTGTTCCTGCCTGTTCTGTGGGTTTCCTGAATTGATTTTAATTAGCATCAGATTCCCGCTCTCTGCTTTAGAACAGCAGCAACTTTATATCAGCCTTGCTACTGGGGAGCAAGCACCAAATTGCATTTTCCCCAAAGCTGTCCCACTGCAGTAATAATGATGATAAAAACCTCTCGTTTTTCCAATGGTCATGATTAAAACCAGCACCCCCAAGCTCCCCGCAGCCCAGGTACAAACAGCAGCGTGCTCTCAGGCAACAGCGAGCCTCTGAGCCTGGTTTCAGTTCTCCCTGTGGCAGGTGGTGGGGAAACATGGGCTGCAGTGAGCTCCAGGGCTGAGCCGCAGGGCAGGGCTGGGGAGGCTGGAGGGGATAGACGGGATTTCAAGCCTTAGTGGTCACAAGGAGGGGATTCTGCTCCGTCCCATCTTTAATATCATTCCTTCTCCTGACTTGTTTCTCCTCCTCTCAGAAGAGAGCAGGGCTTTGTGCCAGGGACAGACCGGGCAGAGCCCATCCCCTCGAGGGGCTCCCGGGGAACTCACAGTGGGAAGCTGGCAGCAAGCTGGAGATACGTGCATGGTGGTCACAATTCATACACTGGTGAGAAGAGCCACGCAGTGAAGACACAGAGGTACGAGTGCTAATTTGGTGCCCCCGCCATCAGCAACGCTTTTCTTTCTCTTTAGGGCCAAATTAATCATCCCACGCTTTTACACCTCTTTCCGGAGCGCTGCAGAGGGAGGCCGCCCACTCCAGGATGCCCAACAGCACCAGGGCCGGATAATCTGCCCCCACCTGCGGGACCTGTGCCGTGCCGCTAGTGCCCACCGTGCCGTGCCGAAGCCGACCCCTGCCTCCTGGCCAGCACAGCCAGACATTGCAGCCAGCGAACACTTGGTCTGGTCAAAAGTGCGTGGCACCAGGCTGTCCCGGTATCATCGTCTGCTTCTTAAATGTACATGCTTTAGGTGCCAGTTTTACAGCTAAAGAGCGATAGTGGGTAACGAAGAATAAATGCAATTGCTTCACCCCCATCCACCAGCGACACAGTATTTTCTGCTGCTTTTTCCCGACTGTGAAAGCCAGGTTTCTCAAAAAAAAAAAAAAAAAAGGGCTTTAAAGAAGTAGTTCCTTGGTACTCAAACCCAGCCGGGCTGAACAGCTGATTTACTGCTTGGTGGAAAGCAGCTCCAGGTAGGAAACAAACCAAATGTCTTTTTGAAATTTGTGCCCAGTCGTAAACCAGTTCCATTCTGGGTCAGCCCAACCATTTCAATGCAGAGCACGCTAACATTCTTTCTGAGGTCGTTGGTGTTGCCGGAGCTGTACTCGCCGTGATGAAGGTGCTATGGTGGATGGCCCCTGGCCCTTTGCCTGCCTGACCGCGCTTGCTGCAGGGGGTCAGCACGGCTCTCAGCTGCGGCAGCCGCAGCCGTCAGCAGGGCTGTGTGCCGGGAACGGCTCCGACCGGCAGCCGTGCGGCAGGGGGGGGTCCGGAAGCGGGGGGCCCCCGTCTGGGCCGCCTCCCCTGGCGCCCGCGGCCCAGCCGCCTGCGTCCCCCCCCC
>Ga0181612_142627_pt1 | contig 20305 bp, 11 predicted proteins | sample HoacroProtozoa21_FD_119630 | JGI IMG/M metagenome (GOLD analysis project Ga0181612, IMG submission 119630) | Hoatzin crop microbial communities from Cojedes, Venezuel. Combined Assembly of Gp0051906, Gp0051904, Gp0051908 | reverse complement strand
GTGTCAGGAGGATGGGGCCAAGCTCTTTTCAGTGGTGCCCAGTGACAGGACAAGGGGTAATGGGCACAAACTGAGGCACAGGAAGTTCCGTCTGAACATGAGGAAGAATTTCTTCACTCTGAGGGTGACGGAGCACTGGAACAGGCTGCCCAGGGAGGCTGTGGAGTCTCCTTCTCTGGAGATATTCCAGACCCGCCTGGACAAGGTGCTGTGCAGCCTGCTGTAGATGACCCTGCTTCGGCAGGAGGGTTGGACTAGATGACCCACAGAGGTCCCTTCCAACCTCTACCATTCTGTGATTCTGTGATTCTGTGATTTCACTAATAGTAGCTGCCTATTCACTGTGTAGCAGTGATGGGAGCTGTGAAAGAGTAAGCAATTAGAACTGAGAAGAGTATTGTTAAGTTACGAGCAGGAATAGAAACCTGCTCACATATACCATCTTCCTGATGAAACTCACCCCTATCCAAAGGACCAGAAAAAGCCATATGCACCTGTTAAAACTCATGTAAGCCCTGTTTTGAGACCTTAAAAGAGCTGTGGTCGTTTGGTTGGAGATGGAGCAGAAGCAGGTGTGTCAGTGCCCTTGCCTGTGTTGGATTTACAGGTTTATGAATTAACAGAAAACACACTTATTTTGAACCCAGTGTGTTTTCAGATGCAACTACATTGTAACGGAACCAGTGTCCCTCCACAGGTCTCATTTCAGGGCAGAATAATACTTTTAATCAGTTAAAGTAATTTACCCTTTTAAACACAATTGTCCTGTCAGATGACACGCCTTTATGTGGGTAATGACTATCTTGGATTCTTTACCGTTGTAGTGCTTTACAGTAGGTGGTGTAATAAACCTCTTCCCTATTTTTATTTTCTTTAAATGGCTAGAGAAGCAATTCATAGTTTGGAATCCATCATCCTGCAGAAAGACCCTTTGTTTTCAAAGCCATAATATATGCTGCATGGGGAATACACCTGCCTCCTCCAAGCAATTCCTCAACAGAAGTGTAAAAGAAACGTATGTTTTTTTGAGGAACAGACACAATAGTTTATCCAGGTCACTTGATATCCTACTGCATAGACTGAATGCAAACTTGTAGTCCTAAGAAGAGATTTTCTGCCTTCATTTAGGACTGACTCAAAGTGCACCCTTTATGCTTCTCCAGTGGTTTTACTATGAATAATGAGGTCTAATATCTATTCTCCCTGACACAAACACCCAGTGCTTTACATACAGGCTTTGAAGTACTATGGAGTTTTCGCTGATGGCTATCATTAAAAAACTGATTCACCATCTGGAAATGTCCACTGCATTCATTTTCTATGCCTCATTGTAACTGGCAACAAGAGTTAGCTGGGAACTTGGGTAAAGGTTTTTTTCAGTTAAAAAACCAAGATATGTTTAGATGTCTTTTGCTTAAAGTGTAGTTTAAAAAATAGACTGAATAGAATAAAATAAACTGACAAGGCTATTACGACATCAGACAAGAATCAAGGATTTTGTTAATAAGTGAAGTAAATGGCAGCCAATAAATGTGTATAGAGCAGAAAACTTTTCTAACAAAGTTCTCATTGTTAAGGGTGCCTCTTCAGACCATAACCCTGCTTATCTTTCCGACAATGGTCTATTACACTGACATTGCACGAGCTAAACCAAGTAAACCTATATGGGGCTGGGTTCTGTATTTCATTGGCCTTTAATCTAAATTAGGTTGTATTCAGAACTGTTTAGTCTGTTCTGGCTTTTATCTTGCTGGTTGCCTTTGTTAATGGATTATTTTCATTTTCTCTTTTAACTTCATGATTTTGTATAGGAAGAAAGGATTGTTTCTAGCTTAGACTTTAGAACTGCATGACCAGCTGCTCATCTTGTTGCATCTGGCGTGAACTGGGATGCACTCAATAAAATGAGTCCGTTGGTGTACATTCTGTTTCAGAAGAGTGGTTTAAACGCTTTTCAAGTTGCAGTTTTATACTGGTTGGTTTTAACACCAGCCAAAGCAACTCTTGCCATCACTGGCTTTAGTTTTCATGCCCGTGGCACTCAATTTTAGGATTGAAGAATTAACACAGCAGTCTCGGCAGTGTTGTACGATGGGACAGTGATACCTCTTACATAAAACTGATTTCCTTGTTATGTTTTGGTGCATCAGCTTTGGGAATGAACTTGGCCTAAAAATGTGCAGAGGTTTTAGAAAACCACGCTATTTTCACTGCCTGCAATTAGCCATGAGTGAAATACAGCACGCTATTTCTGTATATCTAGGCCTTTGAATGCATGTGTGTATATGTAAATCTATACATGTTATACAAAACATAATATTTTTACATATATATTAATATATATTATATATGTGTCTCATAAAATGACATGAAGAGTCTTCTTGCAGAAGTCTTCAATAAATAAACAACTTCACTACTCATTCGTTGTCCTGTGTTCACCCACTCAGCACTAATTGAAAATCCCTTTTCCCCCCCACAAAGTTTCTGTCTGATCTCTTCAGAAAATATATGCTAGCTTAATTTATTTCAAGTGCAGCTATCCTGCTTTTGTTCTTTCAAAATACATGCTACAATAGGTTTTATAAACATAGAAAGGTTTCTCTCTCAAGTATTATAAAAATGCCAAGATAAAAACAAAGCCTGCTCTAGGTGACCCTGCTTCAGCAGAGCGTTGGGACTAGATGATCTGTAGAGATCCCTTCCGACCCCTAACATTCTGTGATTCTGTGAAAGCAAGTGTGCTATATAAAAATAATTTTCTGTGGGTTTCACTTTGGTCCTCTCTCTTTTCATTCTCGGTAAGCTAAATCTGGTTTTATAAACCAAGAAGAGAATCTATCAGATAGTGAACTAGAAGAGGACATATCAGGTAGTCAAGTACTGTTTCTTTGTAATGTGTAGGGCAGGGGTTGCTGGCTTCCAGCTCAACCTTGTGGTAGATGCAAACAGTGAACATAGTTCCGTTTAGGTTGGTAAAGATTGCTTGCTGTGAGGTTGCAAAGTAAATGGCAAATAACTCAATAAAGATTGCTTCATAATCCTAAAGATTCACTCACATTTTTTAGTTGACTCGTTTATTTGACTTTGGCTTTTATTTCCGCCTCTTAATTATTTTTCTTTCCTTCTTTCATGGTTCTACATGTAGAGGGGATTTTTCTGCATCTTCAGTTATTAACAAACTCTTCAGTTATCAGTGTCTCTATACTTAGTTGGTGTCAGTACCAAATCTGGCCCTTTGTTTCGGGTTTCTTTTCTATGACCCTCTTTACATTAATCTCTCTTTGTGCTGTTCTAGCTTGTATGGTATAATAAAATAAGCAATTTGAAATAAAAAAGTAGTTTTGCCTGTGCTGTATGATTTTCTAAAGGAGATTTTGTTTTCCATCTGTACAAATAACTATGCAAAAATTCATCATTCTCAGAAAATGTACTGGAAGAAAAGATTTCTGTGACCCAAGAGATGCCTGTGAAAGAAAGTGAACAGGGTTTGCAGAGTAAGGGTACACTTTTTAAAGGCATGTGTGTAGGCATGATGTTTAGGGTTATTTTAAACTGACACAGTAGGACAAAAGAGGTTTAGGCCACCTGAAATCAATTAGTAAATACTTTGATGAATTATATACAGAAATATAAAAATGCAAGGAGGGAGGTTCTGGGCCTTTTTCTTTTGACTAAGTGATAATTTCAAGGTGATTCTTCCAGACAATGGACATAAAAAGTCTGGTGTCTCTGCATGTGTATGTGTACGGGCCCAGAGGCAGGCACTTTTTGTGTGTTCTGTGAAGCTGAGGGCACCCAGTGGGTGAAGCGGCTACTTTCTGGACACAGTGAAGTAAAAGCCAATCTACGGTTTCTGCTATACTAATATGCTACCTACGGAAGGACATGTAAGAGGGCATTTTCCTTATTCACCCAGCAAATCCTTGCCATAGAGTGAGGCACAAGGGTGTGGATGCTAATACAGAACTGTGTGGCAGTAGAGCGGTCACTGGCTCCGCAAGTGGCTGTGGGTACCTGGTCCTTCTCCCAAACTGGGTGCCACATCCTTGAAAAAAGTCAAGAGTCTTTATAATAATGAAAATTTACAAGAGTCCAGAAGTCAGGGCAGGGGACGACAGCACTCTACAGTGTACAGCAGGAAATGCACAGGTGATGGGAGAAGACCAGGAGATGGGACTGTCTTAAATCCTCTTCAGAGAGTCACAGGGAGGGGGACACAACCACAACTTAGAGTCAAATCCTTAAATCTCCCTCATGGAAATCCTTTCCTTTTACAGTAAGGCTGGGGTAGAGTTTTATGTAAATAAAGGAGGCTGATGGATCCTAGGTATCATTTGATTACTGGGAAGCCTGTGTAGATGTTGTAGGAGCTGTGTGTTGCTGTCCCGTTAAGCCAGACCTACTGCTCAGCAGCTGCACCTATTGCAGCTGGTCTGAATGGAGCCCTGGGACTGTCTCTGGCTTATGGCTGTTGGGTAGTTCGTAATATCCCTTAATGGAAACTGTAGTGAGCAAAGTACTTTCAGGTCAATCTGGAGGAAACATGACCTCTGAAAGCTTGTTGTCATGCCCATCCTTTTTAATGCAAAACCCCTCACCCCTGCTCCTTTCCTTGGGGGTCCTACAGTTCTTGTTCAGACAAGGCTTAGCAGGCTCTTGGGAAAGAGTGGGATTTCAGGGCTTGGGCTACTGAGTGGTTTTGGTGGTGAATTTTGCTGTGAGAACCCACCAGGGTGTGCTTGGGCAACAAGATGTTGCTCTAAGCCAACCCAGAAATGTGACTGCTTTGCTACTGGCAGATGGAAGAGGACAACCAAGAAAGGATCTGAGCGGACTCTGCTTGAAAGCTTTCTAAATCAGGCCTGAGCAGAGGTGTAGTGACTACAGAGTGTGGAATCTTCCCTCCCACACAAGTTGCAGATTAAGGTAATGAATGCACCCGCTGACAGGGCGTTCATGGGTTGATTAAAGAGCGAGGAGGGGGCTGGAGTGTCGGAGCTGCCCAGCGCAGCAGCTCAGAGCTTGTCTGCTGCAGTGGGAGAGGAGGGGTTGTTCATAACCCCAGAAAAACCCTGGGATCTGAAACACTGCACTCCTTCAGTGATTCTGGGAGGTTGCGCTGGGTTCTTGCGCAGCGGGGTGTGTGATAGTCCTCAGCACAGAAGTAGAAATGTGGTGTATGTTTGGCACAGGGTAGCTTATGGGAAGGGGAGGGGGGGCAAGGGGCCGTTTGTAAGTTAAATGTGGGGGTTCCTACTGGGGCCTCATGACGAATTATCACAATGATTATGACTGGAGAATACAGCTCCTTGTAACCGGCACTTTGTAGAAAACTAACTAAGACAACTCCAGGAAAGTTAAAAAGTTGTTTTCAGAAACAAAGTCTGTAAAAAAGCAGGACCTTTTCCTTTAGTTAAACACGATGAAAGTTCAGACATCACAGGTCTGCTGAGTCTCAGACTGGAGCAAAGTCAAGAAATCTGAGCAAGTCCCTGCTAAAGCCCTGTAGGGGCATGTCCAGCTCTTGGCAAAGCCCCTCAGCTCCCTGTAGAAAGACTTGTGAACATGCATTTGCAAACAATTGTGAAAGAACCAACTCCATTCATGTAGGGTTTGGGTCACAGTCACACTAAGACCCTCTTTTCCCATTTGTACTGTCCTGGCAGTGAAACTAGCTCGTAGTTTATATCTATTTTTAAGTTCTTTCACGCAGCCAAATCGAGTGTTCATGTAAAGGAGGATCAGGCCTGGATTAGTTTACATAGATAGCATCCCAGAGATTTTTACTGCCTGTATTTGTGGCAAAGACAGAGCTATCCCAATTACAGCTTCTACGGGTTTCACATCAGTGGCCTTTGTTATGCAAATAGGCCTTTTGAAGGATTTCTTTTCCAGGTATTAAAGCACAAATAAAAGACGCATGAAAGCATATTCACACAGACATGAGCTCTTTCCTAGTGCATATTGGAAAGTTAATACTTTGTTTTGATTTTGTGAACTGTCTTTGTGATAAGTCAAATATTTGGATTCTGTTAGATACTTAACTGTACTAATGTGCAGCAAACTGCAAAATTCCAGGTTTTACTGTTGTTTTGAAGCAGTCATGTGAAAACTTTCCCTGGTATGATTTGACAGTGGAAAGCAATTGCCTTGGTGGAAAAGACAACTAGCTAGATGTTGGGGATTAATTGGTCATGACTAAGCAGAATGCTATGGAGTAAAGTTGCTTTTAAGGTAAGCCTTGAATAATTTTTTTTTTTTGTCAAGTGATTCAGTGAGTGAAATGAAGAGTGCTCTTCACTTCTTCCATTTTCCCTCCTTAGCCATTGGCTTCAGCTGGTGGTAGGGTAGGGTTTTAAGCCTCCTCAGACTTAGAAGGAAATTATACTGAATTTCTAACTTTGTACAGGAAGGTCCTACATGACAATATAGATGACACTGGCAAAGGCAGGGTACATACGGTTGGGCTATACAAAACTTGAGCTCAGTTCAGAACACTAAAGTTGCATCTACACCATTAGTTCTCTTGCATGAGGCCCATCCACCTATCAGATTATTTTCTAGCTCTCATGGCAATTTTGTGTTCAGCTGGCATGCAGTTCTATACATAACCAACAACTCACAGTGGTTTCTACCAATAACCAGGAAAAAGGTCTTCAGGAGTGTTATCAGATTCCCAAACCACATCAGACTATTAACTGAGGGTTTCTGACAAAACTGAGTAAATTCTCTTTTTGTGATACATTGTGTACAGGTGTACATTCATGGCAAATATGACAACATGTAGCTGAGACCATGATATCCAGTAGATATTTGAGGGCACCAACTGTCTCAGCAGAGTCTCTGCCGAGGTAAAAACAATGAACAATGAGCTTCTAGTTGTCAGAAGTTTTATGAGGCAGAAAGGAAGTCTTGGAAGCAGATAAGCTTCTCTTTAATTTCTGCTTGGAGTGGGAAAAGAGAGTGCTGAAATACTGTCAATAGATATAGAGAAAGACTGAGGAAAACAACAGATTTTGGAAGGACAGTGGACATTTGGGTCATTATAAGGTTAGGCAAGGTATGTATTTGGGATTCAATGCAATGTGTGTGTGTTTGTGTACAGGAGAGCAAGAGAAGAATTTGCTTGTGTTGGGTTGGATTCCAGGTCTGACTGCTTGTCAATGTAGAGTGCTACTCCAATATGCCTGGAGAGCAGAGCTTAAGTTCTGGAAACTGAATCTTGAACAAGATTCTGTCATGCTGTTTTGTAGAAGGGCTGTTGAAGTACCTTTTGGAACCAAACTGTCCATATAAACAGCCATTACTGCTGCCAAAAGAGCCGCCCCTTTTGTCTTGAAACAAAAACCTTGTTTAAGGCTTGTGTGTGTGTATATGGGGAGAAACAGGTTTATGTGGCGTTCCTTTTAGAAAAGGATTTTGAGGCTTGTCTGGAAGGACTACTTGTCTGCAGCCCAAGTAATGGATCAAACTGCAAAACAGAGGAAAATATTTCTAACAGTCTTCTTCTGCCCTTGTGGGTAGATGTTGACCTTTCTGAGGTCTTTGGTCAATGTGCTTGTTGTTCTGGGAACTATTCTGAGGTTCCACTTTGCTGGTCAGTTATTTAACGGTAGTTCTGGCATTTAATGCTTTGGGGATGGAAACAGCAGGAAATGAAAGGAAGAAAAGAGAAAATATTCTTAAGGACAAATGTAGTGCCTGGCTTCCTTATTTTGAACTGTGCTGTGCCTACTGAACTAACAAATCAGTGCAAGATCAAGAATGGATCATGGTCTCCTCCTTATATTGCTCCTTTGATTCTGGTGAACTCCTTCGTTTTAGATAGATGTGAGTAAGTACAGGATCAGGCCCCAGGTATCAGGCACTTGCAATTTATTTTTCCAGTGTCAAAATCTTGTGATTTTTATTATAGATAACTCTTGGCATAGGTACTATTCATAAGCCTGGAGCTGGAAGCTGGTATGAATTGAAGGTATTCATTATTTTGGGACATGAATGTAATGTAACACCAGAATAACTGGATATAAATATATTGCATATGCAATAAAAATGGGGAGTTATGATTTGAGGAGTTAAAGCCAGCCATTTTTGAAGGTCAAGACAGTTAAATTTACCTTTCCTTTTCTTTCTAAAAGGAAAGCTGAGTAAAACTCTCACTCCAGGAGACAGGATGATTAAGAAAGAGAACACATCTTGTGGAGATGGGTGTGTCCCAGTCCTTTATAATGGCAGTGTGTGTCCCGATTTGCAACAAATAGTGCCTTTCTCTTAAAGTAATTTTGCCAAAATGAGTAGAATGTACTGGGATTTTCTACACAGCACAGAATGGGAATATATACTCAGCTCATGAGAGTGCATAACGTCTATGAACCTCAGATTTGAAAAGGAAATTAGTACAGAAGGTAGGAGCACAGTTTCATTATTTCTTGGAGTCTGGCATTTAGAGGCTCCTAATTTACAGATTTTGGTGACTTAAAAATGGAGACTATAGGAAAAAATCCCTGTCTCGCTGAAGTTGGTAGAAATTTCAGAGAGGGCAAGATTTTACCTCCTTGTACATAATGCTAATCTTGTCCATGAATCTGAATAGAACTGATAAACTTCTTTATCTACATCTCCTACGCTTTGCCGCAACTACTCATGTCCGTGTTGTCAAAGTTCCAGGTGATATCTAAGACAGTTGCAGGCTTTGATTCTTTCCTATAAAGCACAGAAACAACTTCTGATGCAAGGATAAGAACCACAAATTCACTAATTTCTTCAGTCCTGTTGGAAAGCTATGGATAAGGATTTAGGGGAGATGATAGGTGTAGATTTGGTGAGCACGGGGTAGATGTCTCCTAAGAGTGAGGATAGAGCAGGATAAATAGGGTAGACGTGATAAGGAAGAGACTGGAGGCAAATTATGAAGTTAAAAGTAGCTGGAAAAGAAAGGGGCCTAAAGGCAACAAGTGGACAAGGTCTCGTTGCTTGAGAAATTGAAGCCAACAAAATACTCCCTGCTAGAACTGGAAGGGAAGCCAGGGCCTGTGCCAGCACAGAGCTCTGCAGCTTACCGTCAAAATGCAATGGTCCACACTGTGCTAAATGCTAAACTATTGCAGCTGTCATCAACTCCATGAGCTCCAGGAACTGAGATTAGACTGAGGTGACTCACACGAGTGTCAGTAAAATGTCATATGATGAAGTTTCCTTTTTATTCACTTGGCAGTTGTAGAGCAGATGTGATGTGTGATACATGGTAGTACACACACATGAACTCTGCTCCGCTTTACCAAATACGAGACTCAGAATGGACTCCCCGTGGCTGCTGTTAATGCAGTGGGTGGATCTGAAAGGCACCATCTTTCAGGGCACAGCCTTGAATCATGCCCAGCACTGGGTGCTACAGTGGATGACTTTGCATCCTGGCTTTGAATTTGCAGCGGCTCTGAGTCTTCATGACTGCAACTAAAATCTCAGAAAGTGGGTGTTTAGATACAGAGCATGCTAATTTTGCTACGAACTCTATACAAATGGGACCTTTAAAACAGTCTGTCACATGAGTGATACTTTTTATTTTAACCCCTCTCTGTTCCTTGTCCCCAACGGTAAAGGATGTTTTCGGGGATAACATAGCTCCTGTTTGTGAAGCCTTCACACACGGTACTGTCAAGCAAGCAAGAAGCAGAAAACACTTGGTCAACCATGTCTTCACCTTCCCTCACTGTGGCATTGCGGGACTCAGGCAGATGATTTACACTTGCTACTTGTGGGAAATCCCATGGGGAATTTAAGCCTTCTGTCTCCAGAGCAGAATTTGAGTAAGCGTGTCCTGAGGCCATGTGTAGAATGAGGAGAAATGAATGAGGAGAATGGCAGTGAATGAGTACAGACCAGCCCGAGCACTTTGAGCCCTGAGAGAGAGAGAAAGTACATTAAAAGATAAAAAAGGGCCAGGATGACTCAGTTCCAGAATTTACCACATTTCAATCTCACAAAGGAGCTGAATCTGTTCTTTAGGCACTATGTCATTTTTGACATTTTCTGTCTTTTAAATCCTTGACTTTACAACCTTAAGAGTGTTATTCTAATACATTTCTAAGGGGAGGGAATTCATGTACATACATACCCACCCACAAGCCAGGTGTGCGCACTGTAGTTACTTAACATACACCTTGGATACATATTTCAATTCAAAAACACTTCTAGAAAGTAGTTTTTAGTTAGCCTCTATTGCTCTTCTAACTGGTATGCCTCACTTAGGGAACGGCATGATTTTTTTTTTAAATGTCTGAGCTTTGTAAAAGCTCTGGAAAAAATGGGTTAAATGAAGATCATTCCTTTTATTAGACCAGCTTGCAGTCCATGTTAATAACCAATCTGCACACAGATTTCTTCCAGTGTCTTAAAAAAATTGTCCCCAGATCTTGCTTCTCCCTTCTGACCAAACTGCATCTGGTTGACAGGTGATTTATGTGTCGGGAGACCTATAACATACTGGTATGTACATGCAGAGATTCAGAAAAATGTGATACATTCGTATTAGAGCTCTCCATCATCCTGCATACCCCATGTGGGTGAAGCATGATAAGAAAACATCATTTCTTTTTACCAAGTCCAGAAGAAAAGCAGAAACCTGCTTAGGGTGTTTCTTGAGAAATGTCAAATACTTGTCGTAGTATAAGGTAACTAAAATGTTAGAAACTTTTTCAGCTACTTCTGTCCTACTGAAAAAAATTAAAAAAAGATACCTCTGTACTGTATCAAAACTCCAGGAATGCCACGAGCTGTGATTCTCTTATCTTCTGTGCTGCTACTGTTTTTCCTGCGGTAACAAAGACAAGGAGGATGGAGAGACTGTTACATTTCCTTTATGCCAAACCCCCAAAAGGTAATTTGCCATTCTGAGTGTAGGTGCTGTTAGTTGGCCATGGATTTGGCAGGTGCTGTATGTCGGCTCTTCTGGTGCACTTGGAATGGCAGAGGGCAAGGTTTCCCTGAATGCTGTATCTACAGGGAAGCATGGACTGTGAGCTCTTGCTGGGTTCATTTCAAATTACCAGTGCTTAACCTGAAAAGATTAGGATGGAACTCTCTTCGAGATGATTACCTCTCTGTGTTGTATTGTAGCAACATTTAAGATTGACCAAGCCAAGGATAGGTCACGTCATGCCTGTAAGAGTCCTCAAATCTCACACTTCATGAAGCCAGCAGACTGCATTTAGTGGAAGAAACATGCTTTCTGCACAAGGAGAGAGGAGGCAGCACAAGCAGCAGTTCTGTCTCTCTCCTTCTCTTGACAGGTAGAAATGTGTGGAAAGCTGAGATCACCTGAGGGCTTCAACACAAGCCTGTTCTCAATTAGAGTGAGATGTCAACATAAAACAAACAAACAAACAAACAACTAAATATATACTAGAATACTCCCTGGCTGTCTCCTGTGCCATGCTCTTGTCTCCACTCCAGATCTGCTGTATTATTACCGGTATTATGAATTTCATTTCTTTGCCAAGTGACTGGCTACCTTTCTGGGCTGAAGTGCTGGCCTTTGCTCTTGCATTGGAGAGGATGTGGTATGGCTGTATGCCAGCCAAACTACTCATGAATCTACTAGAGCACTCTTTGAAGGCTTCCAGACACTGTAGTGGTGTGGCAGTCATATTATCCTTCTCATAGGTGTGCACAGTCAGTCCTTCATTTATGCTGACCTGTTCTATCCTAAAATGTTTTGCTGGTAGAGTTATGTAAAGATACCAGAATGAAGAAAATCATGTACATGTGTGTGCATACACACATGCGTGTCCACACACACATAAATAACGACACATTCACATGCGTCTTGTTAAATATTTGCCTATTTTTTTCCTTTGATGTATTCTTAATAAAGGTCATTTGTTTTTCTCTATGTCTCTATAGAGGCACCCCAGCATGGCTTTGCAGAACACCTTCATACTATGCAGTGGAGCACAGTCCCATCAGCTGGTGGACTCCCAAGCAGGTAAATCCTCACCGTTCTGTGCAGTTCTGCTGGACTTCTTGCTTAATGCTGGCAGTAGTCTTGGAACATTTACAGAGTGCTAATTATGCTTGGCTGAACCATCCCAGCAGGGTAATTAGATTGGATACAGCCTTGAGCAAATGCATCTTTCCTGCATTGCATAGGACCTCTGGAGATCATCTAGTACAGCCATCTGCTCCAAACAGGTCTGACTAGAGTGGATTGCTCAGAGGCTTGTCCAGTTGGGATCTGAGTATCTTCAAGATATGCCATGGTCTTCCTGGGCACCTGCTGAAGTGTTTGCCTGCTGTCACAATGATATTTTTTCCTTATATTGAGCCAGAATTTACCCTATACCAGCTCAAGTCTGTTGTTTCTCATTCTTTCACTGTGCACTTCTGAGATGTGTCTGATTCCATTTTCTCTACATCATCCCATTAAGCAGTTGTACATAGAAACAAGATGTCAGAGACAAAACACTCTTAACTCGGTGAATTGTAATTTATTGCCAATTAATACAAACTTTTGATTCCAGTTCCTGGTATTGAGAAAAAAAGAACATACAAACATTTAGACAGACACTTAGGGATATACATTTCCTTCCCCTTCCTCGGTCTCAACTTCAGTCATAACGTGCTCCTCTGACCTTCCTAGTCTTAGCTTCACTTATTTTTCACAGGTTCTTACACAGTCATTCCCAGTCCCCTTGGTGAGAAGATGGATGCCACAGGAGGCGAGGGTCAGTGCGTAATGGTTTTCTGCTGCAACTCCTTGCTTCTTACCCTTTCTCCTCCACTGCCTTTTGCTTTTCACTCTCCTCTGTTCTGGTGTGGGTTCTCCACAGACAACAGACCCTTCAGTGATGGCATGCAGCTGTCACATATTCAGTTTGTTGTCCATCAAATCTTGCAGGTCTTTTTCAGCAGAGCTGCTGCCGTAGTCACTGTCCCAGACACAGATCCCACTGTACCAGTCACAGATCAGTATGGTAATTCTCCATATACGAGACTTTGCATTTGCCTTTTTGAGCATCATGAGGTCCCTGTCAGGCCATTTTTCCAGTTTGTCTAGTTCCCTTTGAATAGCAGCCTTGTGCTTCTGTGTATTAACTACTACTCTGTGTTTGGTGTCATTCACTTCTTGCTGAGAGTATTCTTTGTCCCACTATCCAGGTTTTTAATGAAGTTATTAAACAGTACTGAGCCTACTATCAATCCAAGATGGATGGCACTAGTTACTGACCCCTAGCATGATTTTGTGTTTCTGTTCTTTCCTCTTTGAGCCTGACAGTTCTGCCCATTTTTCACCAAACTTATAATCCGGTTATTCAGTTCATATCTTATCTATTTTGCTATAAGGAGAATACAGGAGACCAAATCAAAAGCCTTGCTGAATTCAAGGTCTGCAACATTCACTGCCCTCCCATTATCCACACAGTCAGTCATCTCATTGTAGAAAGCAATCAATTTGTTCAGGCGTGATTTACTCTTGGTAAATTGAAAATGTCTCCTCCCAAATCCCTTCTCATCCTTCCTGTGCCTGGGAAGAGCTTCCAGGAGAATTTGGTCCTTAACCATCCCAAGGAATGAAGCTAAGCTAACTCTTCTGTAGTTCCTTGATTTTTCCCTCTAGTCATGCTCGAAGATGGGTGCGACATCGGCCGCTTTTCAGTCATAAGGAACTTTCCCTGATTACCATGAGCTTCTGAAGATGATACAGACCAGCCTCACAGTGACAATGCAGGGTTCCCTCAGCACCATCACATGCATACCATCTAGTCCCATGAACATGAATATGTCCAACCGCCTTAAATGCTCCCTAACTCTGTCTTCCTGTAGTGTGGGTAATGTTATGTTCCCTAAGATTAATGTAAGTAAATTTAGGGATATGGGAGACCTGAAGTAGGATCTTACCAGTGAAATCACAAGCAAAAAGTATATTGAATCTCTCAGCTTTTTCCATTTTTATGTCACCAGGTCCCCAAACCTATCGAGCAAAAGGATAGCTTTGTCCTTAGCCTTCATTTTGTTGGCAATGTGTTTATAGAAGCCCTTCCTGTTGCTTTTCATATCCTGGCTTGTTTCAACTCCAGCTGAGCTTTCTCACTTCTTCTCTGCATGCTCAGGCAGTGCCTCTATATTCCTCCTAGTTAGCTCACCCCTGCTGGTATCACCTTTACACTTGCTTTTTGTGTTTGAGCTCAGGTCGCTATTCCTTGTTTACTCACACTGGCCTTCTGCCACGTGTTTGCTTGAATTTCCACACAACTGAATGTATTGTTGTGGTGCTTTGAGGAGGTAGTTCTTGACAACTCCTTGAAGCTCCTTTAGACCTTTTTCCCTCCAACAAGAAGGTCCCTGAACAAGTCAAAAGTTTCTCTCGTGAAGTGCAGTGCTGTGGCTTTACTGTCTGTCTTGCTCACTTATCTCAGGATGTTAAACTCCATTTCATGAGGACTGGAGCCAAGGCTTCCTTTGACCTTCACATCCCCAACCGGTTCTTTCCTTTTTTATGAGTAGTAGGTTCTGCAGAGCATCTTCCCTTGTCATGTCATGAATAACCTGCATCATGGAATTGTCTTCAACACACTCTACAAATCACCTGAACTGTTTGCATCCAGCCCTCATGCACTTTCAACAAATATTGGTACGGTTGACGTTCCCAGTGAGTATGAGAGCCCATGACAGCAAGACTTTTTCTGCCTGCCTGAAGAGGGATTCATCTCCTTCCTCATCTCGAGCAGGTGGGCTGTAGCAGATGCCTGCGACAACATCACCTGCATTAGTCTGTGCTCTGATCCTTCCCCACCAATTCTTCATCAGTTTAACAACAGTTGTAAGGCAAGGTTCTTTGGACATCTGAGCTGACTTAGATATTTCTGACTGAAATGTTTCTGCTCTGGTCCCCTCCAACTTCCAATTCTGGGGTTAGAGCAGTTGGAGTCACCTCAAGTTTGTTTGCATACACTGATGTAAAGACATCCTTTGTAGCTCCTGCAGAAAAAATGTTTCAGTCCAGCTGTTAGAAGAAAAATTGAAACTCCAAGTTTTTTTAAACAAGGGTATTTTCAAGCATTTATGCTCTTGAGAGGTACCGATGTATTTAAGAAAGATATTTAAGAGAAAATGGGGGCTGGGGGAGAAAGAAAAACAAAAAAGAAAAAGAGAAAAATAATTAATTTTGTATTTGGCTGTAAATGAAGTGTTATGATCACCTGCTTCCTTCTTTTTATCTGCTGGCCAGGTCTATAGCTTTAGTTATCCCACGGAAAGCTCACAAGTCTTCTGCTTACCAAAATTAGAGTGTCACAGTTGTGTGAGGTTTTCACTGTGAAAGAAATTAGCCTAGCTTTTAGTGACAGCCACAGCCAGGCATGTATTTGAGAACTGGACAAGGGGCTTTGAGCCGGACTTGATGCTTGGCAGGTCATTGGAAGGAGCAGTGAATGGGGATAATGCGTTCCTACTCAACTGTGTTTCTGAAGAGGGAAGAGCTGGGTACTGTACTCAAGAGCAGCTGCAGTTTATTTCAGAGGTGAAATTTAGTTTCTGTCTCCTGGAACTACAGTAAAACCTAGGCAAGGGGTTATAAATACAGTGGCCAAGCCCATGTCCCATAGAACAAGGCTCAACTGCAAGTCAGGTGCAGATGGCAGTGAGTGTTTCTCCCACTAGGTCTGTGAAGTGATCTAACAGTCTGAAAGCAGATGCTTTGATGAGGGCAGATTTGGGCATGAGCCCAAAATGAGTATCTGAAAACATTTCATCCTTCCGGCCACTATCACCTCCATCCTGCCAGGCTTCAGACTCATCTCAGGGTGATTCAGCCAGGCTAAATCCCCATTCAGTACTTACGGTATTGAGAGACGGGATTAGTAACACTATCTTTTAGCAAGATATAACTTTCACGACTCTCATTTCTAGGGACACTGATCTCTGTGTTGTCCCATTAACTCTATCAAGGGCCATTAAAGAGAACAAAGTGTTTCTTGCTCCAACCGAAACACATTAACCAGGCAACCAGATTGCCATCTGGTAACCCCGTCTTCTGCTTTTGTTAGTCTCTTCATACCTGTGCTCAAGCGTGCTCCCAAACATTGGGCTCACCCTGTCAGCCTATTCATTTCCTATTTCCTTCTTTTGTCGTCATCACAGTGCCCTAGTGTCAATCATGATACCGTGTGCCACATATGCCAGGTTCTGGATGATTCAGTAAAATCTGCATATGATAGCCTGAGGGGAATCAAATCATTTCTTCATAGAAAAGATGTGTTTTAGATGAACTATGAGATAATATGGTGACGTAAGAGTTTGGGAGAGGGAGAAAGAAGAGGTAAATTTCTGGCAAATTAGTCTACTGAAATTTGAAGATAGGTATACACATACATATGAAATCGTGCATTAAATTACTTATGCAGACTTAACTCAGGAAATTACCATCAAAATCACTTTTTAAATAATAAATCAGCTCATGGATAAGACTGGAGTAAGTTGTAATACAGGAAATTGATAGGACTAAATAATGCATGTGCAATATGATTGTTTTTGGTAATCTCTTTTACATCCTTTCCCCAGTAGAGAGCAGCAACTCATCAAGTGTTTCTTTTACATGTTCTTCCTTACAGAAGCTGTAAAAATCAGTCTTGGTTCATTTCACATTTAAGTTCATTGCAGCTTGAGTTAAACTGAAAGCTTTATGAGTATTGGTTATGGTATTAAAGGTAGCTTTAGAAGTCCGTAAGAAAAGACAGTGAACAGTCTGGCATTCCCTAGCACTGTCACACAACTTGCTGGATAGCAGGATGAACAGAAACACTACACTGTGTTCTCTCTTTTGTAGTTTGTGCTTCCTTGCTATAAGCAGAATTTGCAGCATCTGTGTGTTAGACTGAAACTTTGTTTGGCTGCTCATCAGGGAATCATTAGTTCTACTCCATCTCACACTGACTGGGATCATGCTTTTGCATGAGCTTGAGTGAGAATTGCAACATTCTCTGATTTTATCGATGGTGTCTTTTGTAAACACCAGGTCAGGAAGAAGAAACAAAGTCATGTGACTGTCGAGACCAGAATGGATCAAAGCATGACATCTAATTCTCTTGAAGATATACACCAAACCTTTACCCCAAGGAAAAGACCTCTCATTAATGTCTTGGAAAGCTGTTTGTAAAGGGTCTTTTAAAAGCTTGGACCCATGTGCATGTATTTTTTATGTGTTTTCTTCTTTATGAAGTACAAAGACACTTGTTGGAGGAGGCTAGGTGTGATGGCGTGGAATTTTTTTCTATTTTTTTCCTTTTGATTTAAGTCTAAAGCCTCAAGAATGCCATGTCAAATTTGATCTTTCTTTCTCGGGATTTTTAGAGATACACATTATGTGATCTCATGCTTTGACTAAAGGGAATGAATTCTGCTAGAAGTTGAACAAGAATTCATTCTCTTAAATTCGTTAATAGTATAAATTAAGCAATGAATAACAAACAGTCCAGCTGCTGAAGTCTCTTTTCCCCTGCAGTGCTCATCTTCTTCCTCCTTCTGCTTGTGTCATCACCAGTCCACATATTCTCCAGTCATGATAACCTCTAGAGCAGAAGAAATCTCCCGGTTCTTTTGATGGAGCTTCGTAACTCTGCATCCTGGGTGGACTCAAGGACTGCAACTCGTCTAAGTCTCTTCCTCTCAGTTTTATGGAAGTAGAAAGCTGACAGGCAAGGATAAGATATGAGAGGGTGTCTAAGCATCCACACATACCAGTAACCCCATCAGAGCTGCCATAATGGAGGAAGCAAACCTATCTTGGCAAAGGCAGGAACTCCATGGATCACTGGGAGATGTAGAAACCTAGCAGCCAAAAAAGGTCATATTTTGTGTTTAAGGGCATGTTTTACCTCTGACTCAGAGAAGCAGATATGGTTGAAAGGTTTGCAGAACACCAGTGAATCTGCCTTTTCTCATAGTAGCATCAGATGGATGGAAGATGACCTCGAGTTGTCAGACTGCGGCAGTGCACACGTAGTGGGAAGAAATGGGCGTTCCCCAGAGGCCGGGGAACATAAAGTCAGTGCTGAGCTTTTGCCCCAAGGAGTGTGGTAGCCCCTCTGTTCCCACCGGGGAGGTGCCGTAGGTGGCAGGGGCTCCCAAAGCTCCCAGACAGGGTAGCTGCAGTGGCATTTGCATGGGGAAGTAGCAGAGAAGCGTGCAGTCTAGGGCAAAATAGGGGCTGAAAGACGATACAGGCAAGTGATGGCAATGCTGTAAGATGGTGGAAGCGTGGGAGCGTGAGGCGTTGCTGTGAAGAGAAGAACAAGCTTGTTTACTGCCATGTCAGGAGCTGAGCTGAACAGGCGTGCTGCCCTGGGTCGATGAGCGGTGTGCGTGAGACAGGGCCACAGAGAGCTGACAGACAGGCAATGGCAGTGTTATGCTGAGCTGCTCTGCGGAGGTTCGCCGTGATGTTAAGCAGAGCAGCTTTGAAGTGAGAGCTGTAATAAAAAAGAGCCCCTGCAAGGAGTTTATACCATCTGTTTACGTAAAAGTGCTCTCTCTGAACCAGGATACGAGGTGAACGAACTGCTTCGGCCATACCCCGAGTATCTTCAACCTTGACTGCGGCTCCCCTTAGGATTTCTGCTCTGTCGAGCCATTGCCATCCTTTTCATATTGTTGGAGCCTTTAAGTCTTCTGCGTGCTGGAACATTTCCCTATAATCTGGGTCTCTAACAAACTGCTGTCATCACAGATGTATCACAAACAGCTCTTGCCCCAGGATACTGCATGTTTCTGAAGACGTACTTTCCTAACATCATTCCAGTGAAATGCAGGAATCTTCTCTTGCTGTCTCACAGTACCTTCTCTTTATCCATTTTTCTTTTAGGATGGTCAAATTGTACATTGTTATGTCTGTGTGTTATTAAATCTCTCTTTCATTGTATTTTACCCTGAAAAAGAAAATATTCTTTATCTTCTTTGCATAAGAAAAAATGGTTATTTAAATGGAGAAAAGAAAACTGCAATATTTTTACAGCAGTGCCTTGGGCGCATATCTGATTTTCTAATAGTGTAAAACTCTGTCAGACTTCCAAAGCAGTTTTTGCAATGCAGTCTGAGTGTTGCTTTTATAAACCCAGGTCTTGGTCTGTTTTCACTACCTTTATGTTGGTAAGAGGTAAGGATATGAAATTCATCAAATGATTGATATGCTGTCACAGCTTTCAGACGCTGTCCTCTTCAGCATTACCCTGTGATCCTATTAGTAACGGTAAGTGATAGTAAAAGTTTGTCTCTGTTCTGATGAGTGATCATTGAGGATTCAATCCTTCCCCTTAGCTCAACACTGCTGTTCCATGTACGCGGTCAGTCAGATGTACTTTCTTTAGGAACAAAAGTAAGACTTTAATCATTTTAGCATTGCCAAAAGACAGTGGGATCTCTCTCCCATTCATACAAACATATGTACAAACTCCCCTCTGCAGAACATTAAGCAACTGATCTGTCAAACTGCTTATTACTACTCTTCCAAACAGCCTGTGTGGGTACCAGCATTACACAGATATCCCTGAGGTCCCGTGTTCAAGGCAGCAGTTTACAGAAGAAACTGGTTTTCAAAAATTCATCTGCTTGGTTCTAAGTCAATGAGCTGAAATTCTTTCAAGCTAGGTTTTCTTTTGGACAAGATTCTCATAGATACACTTGTGGGTAGAGATACTTGAAAAAGCAGATCTTAAAGGTTATCTATACAAAGCAGGTTTGGGGGTGATATTCAGCTGTATAAACATCAGCATCTAACATCATCTGAGCTGGTCTTTGCTATCCTGTTTGCCTGGAGCTGTTGCTTCGGAAGGGGTAGGCTTTCCATGAATCCTGTGTCATTTCTGTCTAGCTCATGTGGATGTCTTACATATCCTCAAGTGTCTCAAATTTCACCAGGTACTTCTGTGTACACAACTGAATTGCAGCTTTTAAAATAAAGATACAAAAGTATTAGTAGTGTTCAGACAGTGCTCACAGATATTTTCATTTATTAATCTTGTATAACATCTAATTAAATCTGCAGAGTTTGAATTTTGCATGTCATATTTTGGTAGTGAATTGTCTATAAATCATTCAATGGCAAGAAGATAATTGTCTAGACTGTTTCAGATGAAGCAGACTCATTGGAGGGTTACTTTCATGATGAAAAAGCTTTGGTTTTGAACAATGTAGATCCTGTGAGGGAAAATTACGGTTTTCCTGAAATACTGCGGTTTTCTCTTTGGAAAATCAAAACGGCATCTTCCCAGCAGCCTACCTTGAATGCTCTGGTCCATTTCTCTCATTTTCACTG
>Ga0181612_136890_pt1 | contig 20307 bp, 6 predicted proteins | sample HoacroProtozoa21_FD_119630 | JGI IMG/M metagenome (GOLD analysis project Ga0181612, IMG submission 119630) | Hoatzin crop microbial communities from Cojedes, Venezuel. Combined Assembly of Gp0051906, Gp0051904, Gp0051908 | reverse complement strand
CCTTTTTTCCTACCCTTTTCTATCCCTTTTCCTCCTTTTTCTTCCGTTTTTTTGAAGGTCTTTGAAATAAAATAAATAATTAGATATTTCTTAGAGACTTATTTAAAAGCATTTATATGAATCATTTAAGGGCACAACGCACTTTGAGAGAAACATAATACAGATACATAACTACAATCATCAGATACTCTTTGCTGCTTTGAATATGTTAGTGTTATTTATTTATTTTCTTGGCACCAAAGCATCCTCTGCAATTCTCATATTTAAGATTATGAACAAACAGTTATCCCCTTCCCATCTACAGAGTTTGAGACAAGCCTTCTCTCAAAAGAGGAGGAAGAGCTGTAGACTAACCTTTCTCAGCTATAGTGACCTGACTGTAACACACTCTTCATATGGAAGTGACAGTAATGCAGTAGCATCACTTTCATGCTGCCTTACAGATACAGTCTACACGTAACAGACAACTAGAGGAGCAAGATAAAAGAGGCATAATTTACATATATGGGCAAAAACATGAAGCGATAGCTCTAATGTGATTTCATCTACTGGAGAAAGACAGGAAGCTTCAGATATTTGCAAGGGATTGAATTTCATCAGTTTCTTCTGCTGTAGCAGTGTGATTTTTGTGAAGCGCTCAGCCAAGCTGTGGAAGGAAAAGAGAACAAAGTACACTTTTGATTATTCATATCATGGTAAACTCTGACCCTGTGCATCAATAACTTTTGATAACAAGTTAATTACACATGCTAATTTCATTTGTGTACTGGGTTTTTAAAAGCATCCAGATGATGCTCAGCTGTTACAAGTGTCAGCTGCTCTCAAGATAGTTGTGCTGCTTGTTTGGGGATTGGCTGGCTCATAAGAGCTGATCCCAGCACAGCCAACAAAATTCCGTGTCTTCCTCTGATTAAATATCCCCCATCAAGAGATAGCAGATGAAGTTTCCTGTTATTTTGGGAAGAATCTATATCGCATGAAGAAAGAAGACAAAAGGCATTGTGCAAACTGGGAGAACAGCTTGAGAATCGATAGCACTACTACAGCTGAGAGTGCTCTAGGCAGCTAGAGTAGTGTGATTGCAGGGTCTGCCAGGGAGACACAAGTAGCTCCTGCTGAGGTTCAGCCATTGTGCAGAATCTGGCTCCTCACCTCATGGTGTAGCACTCTGCAGTACGACAGTGTGCAGGCTTCTCGTTCTGTGGCCCGAGTGCTATGTTAGAATTGCTACCTTTGGTGTTCCCCAACACCAGTGTATATCTCTCCAGGGGCAATGGTTTCCAAAATTTCAAATTCATGGCTGGCAGGCAAAAGATAGCTTCTTCTTCCAGTCTATTCTATTCCATTTTTCTCTGTCCTCATCTGCAGGACGGGTCTGTGGGCCTTGCTGAGTGAACAGCCCTGATGTGTACTCTGCCTCCTCAGCAAAGTTAATTTAGTGTTTGACCTTAATTCCTAGTAGTTCTGTCAGTAATGGGAAAGACAGAAGTAATGTTAACAGTGCTTTGTCAATTAAAACTTCAGGGCCTGTCCTAGTATATCCAGAAACATGTGGTGGCCTGTATGAGAGAAATTTAATTTTGTTTCTGTTTTCTGTTACCCCTAAAGCCAAGGGCCCCTGGGTATTTTGGCACATGATCTGCAAGCTTCTTTATCACCTTCTCAGAGCCCTCAAAAGAATTAAGGCCATTCTGCAATTATTAGTCCTTGAGCCAAATTTATTCAGTAGAACAGGAACATGCATTTTGGGATGAAGATCATATTATATTTGTTAGGAAAATAGTGACCTGATCCCTTCAAAGCTGTACATCTAAAAGATATGATTAGCATACTTCCCTCTATCATATCAGCCTCTGACACGTCCCTGTGGGTTTCTGTTGAAATACTCATCTACTAGTGGGAGGAAGGGAGGATTATTAGCATCTGACTATTTTGTTGTCCCAACATCTTGTTTCTGAACTCCTGTTGGGTGTTTACGGTATCACTTGAAAATTTATGCAAATTTTCTGAGCTCTGTGAATGGGCCCCAGAGCCACCAATTAGAGGCCAAGGTGCACTGGGAAATTGCATAGTTATCCGTGGATGGAACTCATAGATTTCATTCAAGGTCTTTCTCCTTCTCTGGAACTTGTGTGTGTATGCATGCATTACTTGTTGTATTTAAAAGAATTTCTGTGTAACACCCACCTTGGTATGTCACTGTGGCAGGCAAGGCAAATGGAATTGCTTGACAGAAAGCGATTAGAACTAGGACCTGTTGCACCTGCCTCATTCAGGTCGTTAGGTCTACATCAAGAGGAGGTGTAGAGCACTGTGTCAGAGCTTGCAGAGGTACAGCCATGCTGGAAAACCTGTCAGGTTGTATCACAGCTCCCTCATAGCCTCAGGGTCAGGCTTTTTTTTGAGTTGAAATAAGAAGAGGTTGCCCAAAGGTTTTGCATGGCAGAAAGATGTGAGGTGGGTAGGGTGAGGAGTTTTGCCATCTCCTGTGGAGCAGGCAGAGCCAAAATGTTCTAAAATACAAATGTAAATGTAATAGTTTAATAACAACATATGTTGTTGTGGACCATGGCTGCCCTTTCATTTGTTGGCTTTCATTGTATTGTCATTGTCAACTTAACCTTTCTATTCATGCCTATGGGCATACACTCTGAAAGTGAATAAATTCTAAATGGTATTTCTAGTAGCTCTTATATAGCCTCTAACAGTAGGGTAAGTGATACTTTAATGCTCGTAATTTTTGGAACGTGCTGATGCCAAGATTTTAAAAGGAAAACAACAAATAGATGAGCACATATTGTCAGATTATGTAGCAAATTGGTTAAATCCTCCTGACTTGACATGTGAGCCTACACCTTGTATAGAGCTGTAACAAGCAGACTTCCAGTTGGTCCCACTGTTGTATTGGGTCATCTGGGAGTGGGAGCTGGCCAGGTGTAGAGTCAGCCACATGTCTTCCTTGCATGCTGCTGTCTACAGAAACAGACATAACTTAATCATGTTAGCCTAGTGGGACAGACAGTCTTGCTACAGACACTTAATTAAGGATAATTTCCTGATCAGCCAGCCTGATACTTGGAAATACAAGACTCTGGTACTTCGACTGTTTGAAGATACCCTCAAACATATATTACAGAAATACACTAGAAGCTTTTTTTAGGCTGTTTGATACCTTTCTGTTTTCTCCAGTTGTTCACGCTATTTTATTTTTAAAAAGCATTTATTTAAAAATGTTTCCTGTACAGTAATATGCTTGCAGACCATTGTTTTTAAGCTGATTCAACAATTTAATGTTTGATGTTCATTGTGAGTGGTCTGTTGCGCAATATGGGCATGGAAACTTTTTTTTAATATGATCTTTCAGGCATATAATAATTTGTGCCAAAATTCAGAGTATTCTGTGGTTTGTGAGTTTAGCATTCAGACAAAAAATAATAGAACTCATAAGAGCTAGGACAATTATTTTTCCAGATTTGCAAAAATATTCGCAGAACTCTGACAAACTCTGTCTATCAGTCTAATTCACTCGCAACTCTGTTAAATCCAGACTCTGAAGCTGAACAGTTTTGTTAGATATTTGGCATGCTCAAATAAGGGTTTTTTTTCAGGAAATTGATTTCTTTTCAGCTGCTTTCTTTTCCACTTTTTTCAAGGATGAGACACAGTTCAACTAAAAAAATCACTCCACTTGATACTCTGCAATTAGTTTTTTAAAGTGTTTACTTAAACGCTATTGAAATACTGTTATTGTCAACCTTTTCTACTGGAAGAGACAATTACTTATCTTGGGTTACTGCATTTTAACTAATCTTTGGCTACTCTGAGTGACAGAGACATTGTTTTCCAAAGACAAAACACATTATGGTGGTTTTCTACTCAATCATTTTTTAGCCTTTCAGGGGTAAAGAGTCAGACTTCACATACATATACCTTAGCTGTTTCTTAATATTTTTTATATTTCTGTACAAGGCATAGAAGGTGCTAGCACAATTAGTTTGAGATATTGCAGAATAGGTCATTGACCTGCAAAACAAAACTTGCAAATTATGTCTGTTAAAAACACTTACCTGAACAGCTGTTTTTTAACTTGTATTTGCAGTTGCAGTGGGGATACTACTCTTGCTTCTTTGGGATGTAAAGCAGTTAAGTTTCGTCTTTCAACAATGTTATGCAGCTGTAAATGTCAGTGATACCTATCGTGAAACTCATCATGGGTATTTCCACCAGTTATCCATTTTCAGATGTGGTTTGATAAGCTGCCGTGATGACTGAGAAGTCAAATGCACAACATCCTCTGACTCTGATGATCTGTAGCTCCTTTGGTGAAAGCGTAATCTGTCTTTCTGTGATGCCTGATCAGTGCTTGTGAAATAATATGGGAAAACTATTGAGGAACCACAGGATTTGGCAGGGAAAAAAAGGAGGCTTATAAATACCTGCTGTGATGAGAAATATGTCTGGTTTATGTGATACAAGTTCACAATAATTAGATATAACTACACCCAAGGTTTTCCCTGATCATTCAAGTTTTTCAGACAAGGAGAAGCTATTTAGCTGAAAAAGGGAGATTGAGTGTTTCACATGTTCATTTGGCTTGTCATGTTCACCTGGAAACCAGACTGCTGCAGTGCTCTTTGTATGAGCCTTCTCGAGTTTAGGATGACCTGCACACAGTGAAAGAGGAAGTCTTTCACTTAAGAAGAAGTCTGGGAGATGGCATTATGTGAGAGAGATGTTTACTAAGCCGGTACAGAGCTCTATGTTGACATGTCTATGCTATATTTTGTACCTAAGCTCACCTGCTGCTAGCTCCAAAGTGTCTTTATATCTCAATAGTTTCAGGAGGATTACATGCCTAACAATCCAAGACAAGTAGTTTTGGACCCAGGGACAAACTGTTTGACTTGCTGTCTCTTGCCTCTGCCAGTACTGGTCCTGCCGCCCCATACATATTAGCCGGTTAGGTGACAGCAATGGCATTGGTTAGTAGCCCTGAGGGTGCTGGCATGCAGGCCATAGGGAGCGAAGAGAAGATCCCTTCCTTTCTGCCTTGTTGGAGTCCCAAGCCCCAGGAGAACTTCTCCTTTACTCCAACAAAAACTCGAACCAAAACTCAAACAAAATGAATGAACACTGTGAACATGTTAGAACACACTTCTGAATACAAAGCTTCCTTTCCCTAGTGTAAAGCCCTGCTGAGTAGAGCTTCAGGCCAATGAAAAGCAGTGCTTTTGATCTCTGAGGTGTTGCTGGCTGCCTTAAGTTTTCCAGTTAACATCCAGGAGGTGGGTTTCAGTGCTCCGGACAGGAAAGAGCAGCTGGTTGGGCTGCTCTGTGAAGTCCTTTGACGCTGGAACCTTTCCTTGTCCTTGGCTTGTCAGACCTAATTTGGTAGAACTTCTGCCAATCTGAAGATGCTCTGTAGGAAGTTTTCCCTTGCATTCAGGAAGGAACTTGCCTGAAGTCTTGGTATATGCTATCCACAGGCTTGATCTGTTGTTACTATTATTTGCATATGAATTTGTGGCAATGTTGTAGAAGAGCTGCTGAGTATTTAAAGTGTCAATAGATTTGTAGTGTTTGTTTGGTGAATTCCTATTGATTGAATGAGTAGTTTTCTTAATAATCCGAAGCATGTAAATCCAAGCAAGCTGGGGAACATGAATGTTCAAAGTGAGGGTGCTTTGGAAATACAATTCATGTGACTGATGCTGGTGTCCCTTTTTGTTTGCATCGCAAGTATCGCAGTGAAAAGCTTACTGCTGGAAAACTTGGAAACAGTGATTCCAGAGGCTATGTTACAGCGTGCTCATAACATGCAAGTCTGGTATTTGTAAATGTAACCATTTACTTCAAGAAATCTGATCCAGATGTAATCCAATATGCATGTTTCACTCATATATAAGAGAGGCAATCCAATTAGCCAATAACAGTACATCATGTGATATATGAACCCATCTGAAACAATTTGAATTTTAATACCCACAGCAACGACTCATGGACTGATAAAGAATTATCTGTGATTGCACTCAACAAATCATTTTGAATTATGAACACAGAACCACTTGAATCTGCTCATGAAAAGGCAGACTTAAATTGAACTGAATGCATTGTTTAACACAAGGAACTTGCACAACATTTGTAAAGAGTGGTGTATTCTAAGCAGTATCTCCTGTATCTTTTGTAGTAAAATGTGGAAGTATTCATTAACAAACAGCACATAGTAATCAGGATTCTAAATTTAAAGCTCATCTTGAACTAGAGGAGGTAGTATGGCAGGTTTAAACTTCTACCTGAACTGGGGCAACTTCAAAAGTCTTGACATAAATGCAACAGCAACAGGTGTTTATATAAATGCTGTAGTTCCTGGAAAGAACAGTCTGAAAGGTTTCGAAAATTATATATGTGAAACAGGAGATTCTTGTTTACTGCAGTGAAAGAAATTCACTGGGATTAAAGGAAAAACATCCACATCCAAAATGCCTGAATATTTTAACCTAGATTATAAACACAGCAAATTCTGAAACTTGCTGTTTTTCTCTCCTTTTGTATATTTGTTCCTTTTGTATGTTATCTTTGAAAATGTGTATTCGTATTGGTGAATGACCTTCCTCAACGGACACATTTAATTACCAGATGTAAACATGCTGCAAATAGCTCATGCCATGCAGTTCTGCCAATGCCTCCCAACCTTGACAAGAAGAAGACTTAAGTGGACTGTAAGAAAGGCAGTCAAGCGATTCCTGCCAACCAGCTACAGGCTGCAACCTACTGAATGCATCTTGTGCGAGTGCTCTGAGCTTGCTCGGAGTTCATTTTTCCTCTCAACATCATGCTTTCATATGGAAGACTTGAGAGAAATGTATTATAAATCTCTATTCGTGAAATGAGTTTTGAAGATCTGTGTTTGAATGTAGTCATGTTTAGCTTTTTTCACTCTGGAATTTTTTTTTAATTTTTTTTTAAAAGTTTAGCTGGTATCAAGGGAATGACAGAGAAAACTGATGTTGAACATAGTCTCTGGAGAGGTGAAAGTGAAACTTGTGGTATACCAAGGGAAGCTCATTGCAAAACGGCAGTTCAGGGAGCAACTAAGTATTTTCATTACATAAACATTTTATAGGCAGACTCCAGTAGGAGTGTGGGCTGAAGTAGTAGGAACTCATATATGAAAGGGACCACGTTTCAGAAGATCTCCAAGAGCAGAAGGTCTTTCCTGATGCTGTTGAATTGTAGCTGTTTTACAGTATTACTATGCTGTTCTCAGCACCAAGCTAACTCTGTATCTGTCTCTTTCACTCTAGTCAGCTCTTGGCAAAAGTAAAGAATGTGAATTAAAGGTTGCAGCCCAGATGTGAGACTGCTACAGCGCTGCACCAGCAATCACACAGAAGCAAGTGTGCTGCGTGCAGGCTATTACTTTAAGTAATCTTCTTGGCACAAACCGAGGATGACCTGATTTCGTCTACCTCCGGTGAGGGGTGTTAGGAGGTCTATACTGAATTTTATAGTGACCAGGACACTTACTGAAAATGTTTGTTCAGAAATAGTCATTGAAATGCAATCTGCTGTCAGTCACAGCTTTTGCTGTGCTACTTGTTTAACTGTGTAACCCTTCATCTTTTAGAGGCTGAGAGATGGATTTGCATCATGTATCATCGTAATGTTTTCTTAAAGCAATGCTGTAATTGATAACATAGATTTCTTCATTTGTTGTACAGGAATATCCTGTAACTTCAGAGGAGAACTACAGGAATGGTGAGGGTGTTTTTGACACTCCTACGCCACCAAAATATGGTAAGATTATCAGTGGATCGCTTGTCCAGGAAGTCATATTCTAAAACACTTAGTAAAGTGAAATTGTTTCACCAATTAAAGACACAGGTGTGAGGAAGCCACTTTTTCTTCCTGAATATTTGTCAACCAAGAATCATAAAACTTACATGAGGATGACGTTTTGTACACTTGTGAAGCTGTATTTTTATATACAGCTTTTTAAGATTTATACTCTACATTTAAAAACAACAAATTAATGTCACTACTACCATATTGTTCAAACTTGCATTTGTGTATTGATGTTTATCAACACTGATTTTGTAATGGCCATAGTTAGAAAAGTTTGTTTAACAACTATATATTTTCTGTATGTATGTTCCTCAAAATTTGTACATGAGCAGACAGAGGACTTCACAGCATGTGCTTGTAATATATAACCATCATGTTAATATGCTTAGGTTCGTTTTATTGTGTGTGTGCAGCTATCCTGAATCTTCTCGGCAGAGCTGTTATATGCCTGTGAAGATTTTAAATTCTTAAAACCGAGTATTTCATGGAAAAAAGTAGAAAAATATTTTTATGAGCATTGCATGACACTGGCTGGATTACCATATGCTATTTTTATTCAAGGAAAAGTGAGAGCACAGTTACGGCTTGACAAAAAATAGACCTGATTTTTCAGAAATGCAGACTATTAAAAAGCATGAACTGGTATTTAAAAGGAACGCCATTAATGAGAAGAGTTCTTTGCTTCAGTGGATTTAAGATCAGGCCTTGGACAGGAAAAGTGTGACTCTAGAGTTCTGATACATTTTTATCAGAGTACAATACTCTATGGCCAGGTTCTTCATTTATTCCACACATGGAGGGTTTAATGTTAAATACCAAATTCACTTAGCTGAGGACAATTCAGCTTGTGCAGAATTTTGTTTTAGCAGAGTGATACAGCAATGCACTGAAATCACAATACAAATACAAATTGTACTCAGCAGAACATAGCAATTGACTATACAGATGAATCACAATACAGATGTGCTTCTCCTTACTAGTCTCTTATGATATGCTCACTGTCACAACGCTGGGCATCCCCGGTGGCTGGGAAGAAGTGTGGGCCAAAGCCAGCTCAAGCCTTTCTCTCATCAAACATCTATTTGTTCATTGCTCAGCTTTGGTACTCTGTTGGGTTCAGCCAGGTATGCATTCCCCTGTTTTGGTTTGGCTAACTCAGGAAGACATTCACACACTTCTGTTTAAATTTTGATTTAACTGTTTGAGAACATTCACACAACCAGTTGATCCACACAACTGATGTAGCCATTCATCTAAAACAAAGGCTGCCCTCTGGTCCCTTTTGTATTAAGCTCAGCTTTCTTTGCAACACTGATGGTCAGTGGATTTTAACTGAATTGGGTGGGAAAATGTCTGTGTATTATAGCCTAATATGTTTTTAGATGCAGACAGGAGTGTTTTTACATGCATTTAGCTATGGAAAATTTGGGAAAATAGCCGGATTTTTTTTGGTTTTGGAAGTGTTCCATAATGAAACATGTTAGTGTATCTTCTGCTGAGAAGAGTTTATTGCCATGTGATATTTTTCTTATATGTGAATCTTTAGTGTAAAATCTTTTGACCTTTCTAAGGTAAATCACAAAGCTATTGTTAGGGTCGGTGGAGGAAGATCTTACCCTTAGCACGAAGATATAAAGCTATAGGATGTTCATCGAAGCAATACATCCTCCTGGGTGTACACATTCCATTGGAGTCTAATATAGAAACTTAGGTAGAATTTAACTTGGTCTCAGAGATTTTCTCCTTTTTAAAATAATATTTTTCACATACGTTTGAGAAATTGTACTGTTGCAGACAGAGCTAAACTTCATTAACATGAACTACATTTTGCCTGTTTTCCTGGGAATAGGGTTAAAATGTAGAACAATTGGATAGACTTAGGGCTCATTAGGTCTTCCTTATAAAGAAATCTGTTTTTAACCAGATCTTACACAAATTTGTTACTGTAGAATTAATACACTCACGATAGAAAACATTGTACATTTCAGCTGCAATAAGTAAAGGAACCTGTTACATCCAGGCAAGTGAAACATGCCACAGGTCAGATACAGCTGAAACAATGCTTTTTCATGCCGGTGGCTTATTTTAGATAATCCCTACAAACATTGCCATATATACGGTGTAACTGTGCTTTCGGACTGATGCATACATACGTCTTCAAGTTCCTCTTTCTTTCCGAAGCAGAAAAGTAAGTGGTGCTTAAAATTATCATGATATTTATAGCTAGGGTTCATCGGTGGAATTATGTTTGCTTTCCTGTGGTATGAATATCTAGTCCCAAAGTAGGAGAGCATTGTCCAGAGCTGCCCTTCTAGCCACTGTTACCACGAAATGCTTAGGAATATTCATCTACTGATGTGTGCAGTGAACTGATGAGACTTGAGGCTGTGGAGATGGTCTTGGAATTCCTCCGTGAACAGCCATTGAAACTCATGTCCCTTGGAACTGCTCTTTTCTTGCGGCTGGCATGGGTGCTGTCTCCGTCATTAGTGTCAAACACCATTGTCGTGCTGGACTCCATTCTGGACACAGCGTATAGGCTGCTCTGCTGGGTGGGATGAAACCTGGCTGCCTTGAGCTCTAGCTCGTCATAGCTGGACACCTCAATGAAGGGGCACCAGCGGAAAGCACGCTTGAAGCCAGCCCGGAACCTGGGGGGGAAGATGCTTGGTGAAAACCTATGCTTGCAAGAGGCAGCCCTAGACCTTCATCTGGAAATGTATACCATGCTGAAAGAATGCTGACTTGGCTAATTATCATGCCCCTAACCCTGCTTGTGGTGAAGTCAGTGGGAGTTTGCTTGACTAAAGTCTGAGTAGGGTAAAAAAGACAGTGGTAACAGCTCATTTCTGTTTCTGATTTTCTATATGCTTCCCCTGCATTTTAATGTTGGCATTTTCCTGATACTCTATTTCCCTTCTTTCGCCCATGCCTAAACAAACAAACCCCAGCTTTCATAGCACTGTCTTCACAGAAATTGTTTTGGTTTGACCTATGATGAAACCTATACCTGTATTTTCGTCTTCTCTCAGCAAGAAACTTTGTAGCATTCTTTTCTCTAAATTACCATCCCAGCTCCCAGATTCCAGTATCCTTTCTGTTTTCCCTCTAGTAACAGAGCTGCTTAAATGGGAATGATGTAAAGACTAATAATTATTAATATAAAATATTTGGAGAATAATCTGTAATAGTTAAAGAAGATCCTAGAAAGTTGGGGACCGGACGTGAACAGTGTACAAATGGGAATTTTGAGGCTTTAGTATATTAGTGCTTGCAAAATTCATCCAGTGTTATTCTATTTTAGTTCAGAGGCAGAGATTTACTACAAACACTATTGTTACTTTTGGTGTGTATGCATTTCTAGAATAGAAGTTAAATATATTATAAAAACAGTTCACTGTACATTTATGTGTAACCTGAAAAAGAACACCTTTTCATCTAGCCCTAAAACTTATCAGACTTTCTGACTTGCCTTGCTTCCCTCGTTTTTGTTTCAACGATCACCTGTGCTGTTTATTGTGTCTGTAAGCTTTTTGGAGCAATGATTCAGTTGCCACAGTGATGACCACAGATAAAAATTTAGATGAAGTTTTCAGTGAAAGTTGACTGATCTCACAGAAATAACTTTCTCTCCTCCTCAGTTTCTTAGGTTTGCCACAGAGCTGTCACATGATGACAAAAGAGCAGGCAGCTTGCTATTCAGCATTCCTCTGTTTACATGCAGTCTACATTATGAAAAAATATTGAAAGAACCTCTGGTGGCAATGGCTTTAGGGAAGGAAGCTTTGAAAACCTAAACATCTTTAGACTGTATTGTTTTTATCTCACCTTCTATCTCTTTCTCATTCAGTGCATGGTTTTTCTTCGTCTTGAAATAACGCTGGCTTTACTTAGATACTTAAGTAATATCCTAATTAGCCTGGAAGATGAGGCTGGGGATAGGTTTTTATAACTCCATCTGATAATAGATCCAGCAGAAGTAACAATACTGCATGAATTGATCTGACCTTCAGCAATGGGTTGTATTTTCCTAATGCATGAAAAGGAAGCAGATGTTCTGGCTTTTTGGTTTCAATATGGATCTTAATTATAAGAAAACTCACTGGTATTTCATTGTTGCATTAATTTCTAAACAACATGACCTTTAGTATGTCTCAAAATTATGAAATTTTTGTTGATTTATATTCTTTAATCTAGTAATTTAATTTTGCAGTGTGTGGGTGTCAACACAAGCCACCTCAGAGATACTAATTTTTAAGAACATCATCTTTTGTAACTCTGCCATAAAAAGCTTTGGAAAAAAAAGGCATTATGTTAGAGGCTTTGCAGTAGTAAATGGGAAAATATGAGGTCTGATTCTCCCTTGCCTTTTATTTTGCAGACACTGGACACCCAGTGAAATCTGGTTTTTGTTGAAATTAATGGGAAATTTGTGATTTGAGTTAGGATGTCATCCTGGCATACTAAAACTTTACCTCTTTAAATAGTTGTAAATAATTATAATGGTCAGAAGGCTGTATGAAATGAAGCATTACCTTGACTTTTTAAAAGACTATGAAAGTTAAGCACCATAAGCTATCTTCATCAAGGAGGCAGAATCCAGTGTTTTTACACCAATAAAAACTTGGCATGATTTGATCACTTCATTTTCGATTAGACTCTTTTTGACAGGTGTTGCATCATCTTTAGTGGGGTTTTATAAATACTTAGCAAAATTGGTATAAAGCTTGTCAGCAATTAAACTTGACAGTGGCTGCTCATTCAAAAGAGATTTCAAATAACATTTAAGATTACTGATTCAATACGAACTCATACTGATTCGGTTTGTGAACTAATTCACTGCTATTGGTGGTCTTTATCCAATAATACTAGAAGAAATACTGAAAAATAGGATGGCCAGGATGATGTTTGTTTAGATTCTGGTCCTAGAAGCTGAAATGAAAAACATGATTTTATTCTGCAATCCAGTAGTCTTGAACTGCGAAGTATCTGTAAAATCTCACCAAATTCAACAAGTGCAGTGCCTTTGAAATTCAGAGCATGATGCATTGCTAACAAACAGTACTGTAATCTAGCATTGGGTAATGAGAATATAAATATTTGTTTTACTAGACTGTTACAGACCTCAGAGCTCAGTAGAAATCTAATGGTGACATATAAAGTAGACAGTAAACCACATTTTATGATATATCCTTCCTGCACTGAGAAGAAATTATGGCTACAATAATTAGTGAACATACAGATGTCACTCTATATCACTAATGACTGTCTTTACTTCTTTATCTTAATGCTTTGCAAGCCAAAAAATATTAAACTGTTATAGATTTTAAATTTTGCTTATGGAAACAGGAAGAGTTGGTTTCTGAATACTGAATTTTGTTCTGAAACTCTAAGTAGACTGCAGTATTTACTGAAAGTGTCCATTTGGTTTTTTGGGACTCCTTTCAAGTACAAACCTAAAGGAAGGGTTTTTTTTGTGTTTATTTTTCTTTCCCACTAACTGAAAACTATTCATGTGAGAATTCTTTGTCTTTTATCCCATTTTAACCATTTGCATTCCCACTAAAGTCGTGCATACCACCTGTTTCGTAAACAGCTCTTACCTCTTATTAAGACAGCAGTAGATAATGGGATTGTACATCGTAGAGCTCATGGCAAGCCAAAAGCTGGCCAAATAGATTTGCTGAATGTATTTCCACCGATTTAGTTGTTGATAGATCCCAGTAACTATGAAGTAGATGTGGTAGGGCAGCCAGCAGATGGCAAATATCAGCACAACCACTATCATCATTTTTACCACCTGAAAGAAGGAAGTAATAATGTTATTTAAAAATATATATTAGCTTCCTTTATTTGGATGAGCATTTCAACATCCATTAATGATTTTCTTGCATTTGATTATTAAAGTTAGTCAAAGCAAAGGTTAATATACTTTTATATAATTTTCCTTTCAATCTGACTTTCCTAAATTTCTGTTTATTTTCTCCCTTTTTATCCTCTTTTTCCCAAGAAAAATAACATGAAAATATTCTGTAACTTTATTTGTCTTGATTCTTCCAGTTAATATATTTGCTTACGTATATCTGGCTATCAAAACATTACTTTTTCCTGTCCACCTAATCACAGACTAAGGTTACAGGATGTTTTTATTTGGACACCTCCTTCTGGCCTTTATGGACCCTGGTGTCTTTTTCTGTTGTGGTCTGCAAGTATATTCCTAGTCCCCAGTTATTAGATGTGATGTGAATAAACATGAGGCTGTAGGAAATGAGCAACTGCAGTATTCTGTTTAATTTTGGAGGATAACAATTTCCTTGGCTGGTGATCATTATCTGTTGTTTTCTGCAGGCATCGTAACATCTGTTAGCTACCATAGTTTCTGTTAAGGACAAATGAAGAGGAGCTCTGTTTTGTGCTTGAAACACAAGAAGAAAAGTTATGAGTCACATAATATTTTCACTCCTGTCTTTCCCTCTTCACTTATAGAACCATAGAATTATTAAGGTTGGAAAAGACCTCTAAGATCATCTAGTCCAACCATAAAAAAAAATACTAGCCCAGCTACCATTTTCAACAGGTCACAAGTTTACAAATTTCTTTATGTAGGCAAAATGAAACCAGACGTGATAGATCTATCTGTGCTGGTAGGTCTCTTGTTCATTTGTACTGTGAGTACTGAGGAATAATCGGGATTGCTATCAACAGTTCCTTTCATTTCTCTGTACAGGTTGCCATTTCCTACTGTGTGTAGTATTTCCGGGGAGGGCGGGGGAGGAGGCTGAAATTTTGCTACCTACATGTCTTAGGTTGATATTCTTATAAAATTTCAGCTAACATAATTAGATCATTTTACATATAAATGTTATGGTGCCGTCCTTAATGCATGTTGCATATTCCTGTGGGAAACATCAAGAAATGTTTCATTTAACATGTGGCACCAGTTTAGAAGCTTTCCTGCTGGCTGGGACTGTACTGAACAAGATTTTGCTTATGAGAATGCTTATTGTTACTGATACATATACTGATCATCACTTGAAGCTGTAAAAGGGGTATCTGTCCACATATACAATGACATTATTAATATTTGGTTCTTCAAAAGCACTTCTCATCAGTTAACTGTAAATCATTGCAGTCAAAAGATTAGTGCTATTACAAAGGAAGGCAACACACTGAAACATATTGTCACTTTCACCTTCGGTGAATGTAGAGCTGTACGTCCATATCTAGGCAGATACAGACGTATATGGGACTCAGTATGAGATTTTTTTGGGGGGGTGCAGTGGGGAGGGAAGAGGTTGTGACAGTATGTGAATAGACATTTCTGTACTAAATCACTTATCTGAAATGATGCCATAAAAATATGTTGTAAAATCACGGTCTGTTGTTAAATGGCATGACTTTTCTACCCTTTTGGACATAACTTCCACTATTGTTCTGCTGGGGATCTACACCTGTGCCTTGCATACATTGTATGGGTAGAAGACTTAACTCGATAGTTTTACTGTAATACTTCAGTCCTCTGTTCATTGATTTCCAGGTGCACTTTGCTTGTTGCTGTGTTTTCATACCTGTCAGGAATGATAAGTATTACTGTAACCATGTTCAGGATTTCTGTAATTTCAGAACACTTGAGAATCTAATTACTCGACTTGATATTTAATTAGCAAGTCTTCTAGTACCAGCTGTGCATGTGAAATTATTCCTAGAATTATTTATCATTGGAATATCATAGGTATTATACGGAAGGATTTTTGTCTCCAAGTTTTCAAAGTGTAATCAGGTAAATCCGTATTTATACTGAACATTTCATCTGTGCAGTCCTTGAGAACTGAAACAGTCGAGCTTTCCAGCAATCAATGTAGTTTAATCTGGTTGAATACTGCGTCACTCATGCCCCAGAGCTGCTAGATATCACATTAAGAGTGCAGGTTGACAGTTTGGCATATTAAATTGTGTTAACAACATTTTTGAAAGAAAATGTCTTTTTTCTAACATCCACATTTTTATTGGCTACTTTTCTGTGCTATATTGAAGGCCAAGGCAAGCAGTGCTTCAAGAGTCTACTTAAAGGTGTCCTAAAGGCAATAAACCTTCACAGGGTGTACAAATAATAGCTTTTTATTTCAAATGCTGCACTCAAAAATTAACACAAAATTACAGATTTTCTTCAGAGAAACAGAAATCCCAAAATAGCTATTTACACTATGACCCAAACAAAGTCCTCAACTAAAAAGTTTTGCCACAGTTCCTGGCAATTTTATTCTTATTTTAAACATTTATAGTTTTTTTTTTTTTTAAGTTTTGAAATGAAAAATGCCAAATCACGTCCAGAAAATCACTTCTTTTCCTGCAAGGTTACTGTTTTATTTAAAATAATACAATCCTCTTTAAAAACAGTGAAATCAGCATAAAATTTTCTTGCTGCTTCTGTCTGGAAATCCATGATTAAATATTACGTCATCATCATCATGAAAGCAGAAATTTCTGAAGCAAATAGTTAAACTAGACAACAAACAAAAGCAGATTTTTAGGTGATCATTAGTGCTTGTTTAATTTGTGAAGTATCAAGTCACTGGAATGACAGATAATGAAGCACACTATGTTCTTACTCATTCAGGTTTGCAGTTGTTTTTCATAAAGAATAAAAATTACCTACAAATTTAATGAATCATTTTTCTCTCAGATAAGGCTGTACCAGTTTGGGTTTCACTGAAGTGAATGATAATATACTGATATATGTATGTTTAGGGAGAGTCATGCAATGGACTTTCTGTATTAATGTGGAAAGTTTTTTTCCTGGAACAGAGAAAGTGCTGATTTTTCCAGCAAAAAGAGACATTTAAGAAAAGTCTAGGTTAAGTTGTCATACTTTAGAATATTTATGTAGTACAATGCACTCATTAACATACTACCTAAGGGGAAGATAAGTGAGAAGTTGCAAGTATATGTGGCGCAAAATTGAAACACAGGGCAGTTACAGGTGAATTTGAAGTCAGTCACAGAAGTTATGAGAGCAATCAGAAAGCACTAGTCTGTCCTCTTTTCTTTGGCTAAGAATGAGTATCTGTTGGCAGAAATGATGAAAAAGAATAATAAAAGGAAGCTGAAAAGGAGGAAGGTCATTCTGAATTTTCTTTCCTCTGTTAGAGACAGGCACACACACTGTGCAAGGCCATACCTTACAGTTTACAGCTGCGGTTCTTGTCCATATCCTTGGTCTTTGCAGCATTAAGTTTCATTTCTTGCTGATTTCAATAACTATGAACAAGAATTGCCTTCAAGGACTATAAACGCAGGACACCTTGATTTCAATTGATATAAATCCTGATGAATGAGTGCTAGTAAACTGTTAAGCTCAATTATGGCACAGGAAAAATAAGTGAAAGAGGCCAAGCGTAAAGTTGCCACAAAAGCCTGATTGTCTTTTCCCAGCACAATGTGATGTTTCACTAAAAAATCTCCAATGACTCTGCAGGTTCAACAGCAGAGTATAAAAGAGACCCTCAATGGTAGTGGTTTTTTTGTTTTTTGGGAGTACTTAGACCTGTGGCTCTGAAAACACAAAGTTCTTTTATTTTGTTTCTTTTTAATATCCCTGCTCTGTTTTTTTCTTTTTTTTGAGATATTACCATTTTTCAATTGCTTTCTCCTCTGTTCTGTATTGCACAGAATTCATTAAGAAGGGTCTGCTCTTGTGAGTTAGGAAACATTTCTAAAGCAAGCAAACCAAAAAATTACTGAATTCAGTTGTGCTTAACGTCTAGCTCTGTTTCTGTCACCATTCCATCCCGGAGCTTTCCAAATGTGTGGTTGCAGTGAACACCACCAACCTGTGAGCCAGTGGCACCATTTTCACATGGTGTTGTGCTCAATCTCCCTTTGTGGATTGTGGTCAGAATGGCTGGAGGCAAGGGCTTTTTTTTTTTTGTTCCTGGACTTTCACTAAATGAGTATTGAGTCTCTCCGTTGTGCAACCTTTAGGCAAGCCTTGAGACTAGATCTGGAATATGATGGAAAATCAAACTATTTTATATTTTGATTCTCATCAACATGTTCTGCTGATATTGATGTACTTCTACCTATGTCTAAGAAAAACTGTGTCTATAAAGAAGTGAATTTACGTGCTTTGCAGTCTTGCCCTTTCCTTTAAATCCTTCCTCTCTGAGTAAGAAGCATTCTTTCATTAATGAACGTTATGTAATGAGAAAAAACATATTTAAATAGAACATAACACACACAACTTCATTGGAACTGGAGTTTGCAAGTTTGCCTTTGTTGTGAAACATTTGAAGCAGTAAAAGTGAAAAGGAACTAACAGATTCTGCTACACTCAGAAAACATGGCAAAAACGGGGTTTTTTTTCTCATGTTTTTATTTTGAATGAAAAATGGCTAGAATAATTAGTTTGATTTAAACGTAGCATTGAGGACAGCTCTTGAAAGATTAGGAATAAAATATAATTTTCTGAGGGACTCAGTTCCTTCTGGGGGGGCTATGGCAATTCACTTTGCAAGATATTGCTTTGCCATCAATAACTAAGACTTAGGCCATGGAATCTTAATTTTCAATCGGCTCTGCAGCTCCTTATTGCCTTTCTCAGTCATCTTTGATATTGCTGCTTCTACAAGGTCAGGAATCTGGCTTCTGATTTCATTTGCACCAATGTCACACACTATAACTTCATTAGTTTCAGAACTTTCACTCTTAGGTCTTATGCAGATGTAAATGAGAAGAAGCAAATGCCTTAAGAACCCTGAGAGTGTAAGAATGTTTTCGTTTAAGCAAAGTTCACAGATAATTTCTGGGACTTGTAATGTGTTTCTCTTTATGCTCTTTATTTCTTCTCTGTACTCTTCTGAAGCAGTAAAATACGAATCCCAATGTGTTAGAATGCAATCAGTAAATCTGCTTCCCAATCCTGGGGACATATGTGGCACTTGTGCACTAAGCACCAGAGAGAAGAGAACACCATTATGTCTTTTGCTTCTCCACAACGCTTATTTGGAATAAACTATCTATCTTTTGCAAGAAAATTAGGATTTAAAGGTAACTCTACTGGTATTAGCACAGAGATAGGACTGATTTCTGAAATGCCAAGTGCTCTGGGTTTTCAGGTAATTTTGACAAGCTCGGGGATTTTTTTGTGCTCTTTTAGCCTGTAGAAAGGATAGATTCTTAATAGCTGAAAGAGATGCACATTTAGAAGGAGAATGAATCGGAGAGCTTGGAAGTCTTTCAGTCAGGAAGTCTTTCAGTCAGGTAAAGTACTTGTCAATTCCAGTTCACAACAAATCTTTTTACTCTTCTGACTTATACTTTCCATCCTTTTTTTTTTTCTCAGTTCCTTGAAATAAAGATGCTACTTTTCATTTCAGTTTGCATAATCCCTTGATGCAGACAGAATTAATAATCACTTATTTATTTAAGCTATAAAGTTGAAAAAGATATTCTGATCTAGTACGAAGTAGCTTTGAATCAGATTGATGTCTAATGCTAAATGCTAAACTGTGGCCCCCGCTGTCCACCCCAATCAAAGCAATTCTGACATTTTTCATGAACAGTCTTAGATACTGCCATTTTTAAATGAGGCTTTTTTCCTTGAGAAGACATAATGCTACAATATGCTAATGTCTGCTGCTCAAACTCAAAGAGTTTTTTGTGTAACCTAGATGACAAATCAAAGTAGGTGGCCTTGTATCATTGTATTGGTCTTCAGCATGGAGTAGCATAAGAACTTTGTGTTCTTTAGAAAATGACTACAAGGGGCTGTTGGGGGATGGACGTTACTAGATATGGTTATCCACCTGAGATCTAATTCTGAAAAAAGTGAAAAAGCTGATCTAGTTCTTTTGTACTTAAAATTCACACCATCGCTTCATTTACAATAGTTTCTTCCCTGACCTGGAGTGAGTGATGGGGCACGCTTCACTTCATGCTTCCAAGCAGAGAAGAGATTTGGTGTGGAGCAAACAAAATAATCATATCTTCTTCTGTTTTCCCAATAGAAGTTGGTTCTGCAATCTACTTTCTGCCACAATTCTGAGAATGTTCTGGTACCTTTAACCCTTATTGAAGGCTCTCCCAGAACCTTGTCAATGTTTTAAGACTTACTTGAATTTTCCATAGAAGTCTTCAGAGGGATTGGCACATGCAAATTTTTTCCCTTGGAAAGTGGACTTGATATTGAACAATACAATAAAAAAAAACAAGGCTATGCTGAATTATGCCAGTGAATTATGCAAAAGTATCCGTACACGTGGTTTGCTTTATGTGGACTCCTATGAATGGAAACTACTCGCTTGATCCTAAAATGAGATGGATACCTTGTGTTGTCTTCAAAATAGGCACACAGGCTCTTATTTCACTTGGAAAGCCAACAGTCTTTTGGATTGTATTGTTTTCAGCCTATTACAGAATCACAGAATCACAGAATAGTAGGGGTTGGAAGGGACCTCTGTGGGT
>Ga0181612_112146_pt1 | contig 20316 bp, 9 predicted proteins | sample HoacroProtozoa21_FD_119630 | JGI IMG/M metagenome (GOLD analysis project Ga0181612, IMG submission 119630) | Hoatzin crop microbial communities from Cojedes, Venezuel. Combined Assembly of Gp0051906, Gp0051904, Gp0051908 | reverse complement strand
TTGTAGACAGCATGTTTATCACCGGCAATCCCGAATCCGTGATACCTGTCACTTGAATAAACTACCTATTGTTTCAACTTTGCAAAACTGTTTCAGTGAAAGTCCTTGGAAGGTCTCTGACAGGCAAAGGTTGAATGTGAGAAGTGGCTACACACTTAACCCCTTAGACATAAACAGTTGAGCAAGTCTGGGACTAGGAGTAGATCCATCCGCACCTAGACTCTTCTCTGAGAGAGAGTTTAGAATGCAAGGGGATCTGCTCTGAACCTCATGACCCAATGGGAGGGCTCTCCTTTTGCCGCTTATCAGACTCCCTTACCCCTTTTAACACGACACTGTCGCACAGCAAATCCCGGTCCTTAACCACTTGCTGAATTTCAAAGCACACACAATGCACATGTCTTTTTAAAGCTTTAGTGTCTGGCATCTCGGCTGTTTAACACTGCACATTGAACACGCTATGAGCATTTTCTGGTTAGGGCTGAAATCAATGATCTTCTCTGGCCTAAATATATGCACAGATGCATTTGTATTTTCTTAATAGTTTTCTTGACTGAAAATACAACAGCTTTAAGTGAGAGATTAATGCTTGTGGACACAGGCAACTGCTGGCTGACCATATTGTTCTCACAATAGGTTGTAAAACAAATGATAAATATGTAAAATCATTTTGTCAGCTGCCAGTCATGTTACTTCAACCTCCGTGATGAACTGAACTTACAAATCTTTCATGCTCTGTGAAGAGATCAGAGTCTAAGCAAACATGCAGAAATCTGTTAAGCTTATGTCCATCTTTCATCAATGCCAATGTTTAACTAATGCCTCAACATAATGTCAGGAAAGAGCTCTGCCGGTATTGCGAGCTGATGTACTAATGAAATGCAAACTCAAAGTCCTCTTTTGTCTCATCAGTAAAGAACCTCTGGTATTTTTTTTTATCTGGAAAGTGACTATGACTGCTGTCAGAAGCATATGATGGCCAAGCTGACCAAGATTTATGTCATGCTTCCTTTACAGTCAATGTAATAATAACGCCCTACTACCTTGCCTAATGGATGATGGGCACCGTGAAAAAAGTGTATTTGTACTAAGTAACTCCTCATGTTTACCAGTTTCATTGTACATGAATTCTGCGTAAACTTTCAGTCTTCAGATGGGGTCCCCAGAAATCAAAACATCTGAAAAAGCTCAGGTTTTACTTCTATAGGCAGGTTGGGTTGGATGGAACAATTCAGCCAAATAAGTGTCAAGCCCAACATGTATCAAACCGTTCTGGAGGCTTGTATAAGTTCTACTAACTTTTGCATTTAGCAAAGCAAGAGCTCAACAATATTTCTCCCACACTACACTTCTCCTCTTTGTCTGTGCCTAGAAATTAAATGCACAAATATAACAAGGCTCTTTCAGTATCTCCAACTCAGTCAGTAATGAGAAATTTCACCAGAAAAGTTGCTCCTGGAAACTTCTTAGTCAGATTTGCAGATTCCAAAGAAGAGTTATCAAAAAATCTAAAGGCTCTTTTCATAAGGTCAGGCTTAAGCAATTTCTTGTATAAATTGCCACATTTGATTAGAAGAACAGCTACATACATGAATACCAGTTTGAATAATGTGATTTTCCACACACACCCAAGTAACAGACCTCTGTGAATCCTTTCAATATTTGAGTCCACAATCCAAGTAGGCAAAAAACATGCACGTACTTTGGTGTAACTGGCCCTGGAGAAGTTCATTAATTACTTTCAGCCTTAACTACCTTGCATACTTAGCAAACAAATAAACACGCTTTATTTGACTGGGGCTGAAGTCAGCTTACGACAACCTCTTCAGTTTTTTACCTGGTGCTTTTTTCCCCTTTTTCTCATCTTTTGGATTAAAATTCTTCTCTAGTTGGTGTGATCTTTAAGGAAGATGCCAGAGCCTACACTTCACTGCTGCAGAAGTTAAGCCCCAGGAAAACCTACAAAGTGTTGGATTCCAAGGGCATTAGTGTTAATGCTAAGGACTAAGTAAAGCAAGGAACATGCTGAGCCCAATGAAAACACCAATTACCTCCACCAATAATAAAAGTAAAACAGTCTGTGGGACTGAGTGGAGCATTGTTGAAATCATAATGACAGTGAAGGGAAGTGGAAAAAAACTCCTACCTTAAGATGGTTTACCTCTAAGTAAACAGTTTGCTCTTCTTTGCATTTCTTGGGTTTCTGCTGGCATCTACGTTGTAGTATAAAGCCAAATAGGTGACATTATAGCAAAGATTGCTTGTTGATTGGAAATGAACATTTGTCAGAAATTAGTATTAACAACAGTGCTAAAAGGCTCTTCGATCAGAGCTCAGGGACTACAGAAAATTCCTTAATTAGAGACTAAAAAATAAAAAGATGAATTAGTTTTCTCCATGATACGACACCAAAAATAATTTTGTACTTATTCAGTGCTGAATTCCACTTACAGTTAGTTGCTCATTGCATGTCCTGTACCCTAGTAATGCAAAACATGGTGTTAGTTGTACCGCTGTGGATCAAAGAAATGTCCACAAGTCCCCTTCCTCTTTCTACTTCACAGACTTATTGAGACCGTACACCTTTCGTTATCAGATAACCCAATGGCTGCCTCAACTTCTGTTTTTAAAACTGCCTTTTTATTCCTTTTCACCTGTTAACCATCTACTTGAATACTGTTAGAGTATATCCTTTCAGTCAGGCTATGCCTTGAGCGTATGTTCCCTAGGCTTGCCCTGTACTTTTCTAGTGATTTGTTTCAGAGGACTGTTGCATTTACCTAGGACAGACAATAGTGGTCAGGACTTTCCATCTAATTTTTTTCCCACTTGTTGTTCTCCTTTCCTCTTTTAACCCATCCCAAATCTCTGCACTACATTCTTAGTATATATTATGTTATTTTATTCCTGCACTGCTCACCTTTCTTCCAATATAATACACTCCAGTAAATAATTGTCTGCAGATTACTCACCAGCAGCCATCACTCTTTCAAGAATCGACACTTCTATTTAAACCAACATCTGAAAACAAAAGCATAATAGAGTGAAAAAGAGATACGCATTAGGATCTGAAAACAAATACCATTTCTGGCATAAAGAGAATATGAGAGACATTACAGTGTGCTAGACAGCAAAGCAGTTAAATCTCTCTTCCATGTTGCTATTCAGAGAGAAAATGTACGACTTCATAGCAAATTCTTCCTTAAAAAAAAATGCTATTCTTATTGTTTATTAATTGCACTTCAGCAGAGTCTAGAGATCCAGACGAGCCCTTGTTCCCAAAGGAATAGGTACTACTCAAATACACAGTATAGGACAGCTCTATTCCAACAACAAGCTTGTAATATCGCAACATACATTTACCAGGGTGTTTTTGGCAAATACCCTAGACTACTGTGTGTCTTTTTTTAGCGTATCAGTGGTGAAACCTACGAGTAGTATACAAAGTTATGTTGTCATATACCTGAACGAGCATAAAGAATTAGGGTTTTTCTAATCACAATGCTCTCCACTAGTTTTCCTGCTACGTCTACTGCTCCTACTACGGAAAGGATTAATAAATGAAAATGAGCCTAGTACTGATCTCGACTGCATCTGTATTAAGTGGGAGGAGAGTTGTTTTTGTTTCCGAAGTCCCTAGATCATGCGACATGAACAGAACCTGGAGTTCAGTCTTTCGGGCATGTTTGACATAAAATGTTAGTATAGAAAATGCATCTTGTTTTTTCCTTTAATTACAATGTGTGAAGTTTAGTAGTATTGTTATGTAGAAATAACAGTTTTAAAGGCAGATGTGTGTTTAATAGCCTGAGTTTCTCCCCTTTGTATTACATGCTTCTGGATGTAGAATATGAACTTGACTGCCTTGAAATCATAGTTAGACCCCTGGGCTAGAACGTCCTTCAGGCAGAGAAATCTGCCTTTTGCAGAAGCCCTCAGCACTTTCCTCCAACTTATTTGATTTTAAACTAATGCTAAAAATCTAAAGAGAGCCCCCTTTTGGTTTAAACCCCGCTCAGGCCTATATTGTGTTTCTGTCATAGGAGTGATTCTGTGAGGGACTAATTAAAAGTCCAATGAATGTGTGAGGGTTAAACTCACAGGCTCTGCTCATTAACAGTCACTCACCTAAGAATATTTAGAGATTTCTTTTCTGTGATGGAAAAGAAAGGAATAAGACTAGACAATGCTTAAAAACTCAGATTTTATTACACAAACACACATTTCTGTTGTATTACTAGGCTTGCAGTAATGACAATATCTAATTTAACAAGAAGATTCCTTCCCCTGTGTTTCTTCTTGGAAAATAACAAAGGAAAACAAAAAAATCACTAATGAACACCCCTTCCCCCAAGAAATAAGGAAAATCAGAACCATTTTGTTAATTGTCTTTTTCCTGCTGTTTCCATGGCGATACTGGCTACTAGACTTCACTGCAGAGTGACAGTCCAACAATTCACACACTACACCCTTTCAGGCACAATGAATGGCTGTGAAAGAGGCAGAACAGGCACTATTCAGGAAACATGTGATATCTACTCAATGCACTACCTTTCATCCACATTTTCCAAATTGCAGTTAATTTAATTCTAAACAAATGGCTAAGGGGTACAAATGAGGATTAAAAGGAAAAGAACATCTTGAGCTCTAATGGGGACGGTTTGTGTGAAGAACAATATAGCACTTTCTTCTGATGCCAAGGCTGCCGAATTGAAAGATGCACTTTCCCTCTTCTTCTGAAGCCTTAATTTATACTTTATATCAATAGTGAAATAAACATGGCAGTTTGGTTTTTTTTTTACTAATTATGTAGATTTTGGCTCTCCATTTGGAAATATTTTTCCTACAAGGAGATATAATTTTGATTTTCTCAATGTGAGAAGAAACTTCCTGTATTTTTCAAGTAAGACAGCTTTCTTGACCAGGCCTCTCATTCCATCTGTCTCTGAAGTTATTGTTTTAAGTCCCATAGAAAAAGCCATGACAAATACTTTCAGGTCACCTTAAGAAACAACAACGGACCTTTTGAGAATGTCAGTGCCCGGAAGGAAATTATTATTCACATTAGATTTAATGATAGTGAGACCTTTTTTTCATGTGATTCTTTTTATTTTGACATGTAAAGAGTATTATCTTTGCTTAAAACCAATCAATGCACATCTTGAATTTTGCCATATTCAGTTAAGCGTGAGGCAGGATGGTTAAAAAGCTTCCATATTTGGTAATTTATAGCATGACATCATAAGCACCAACAATGTGTCAGATCTGCTAATGATTTCACTTTCTGTGCCACATGCAGTTTATGTTGAGCATGCAGATGTAAAGGGAAATACTGCAGAACAGCAAAGTATCTTTAAAGCTAAACTGTTTTTCACTGATTTTTCCCGTTTCTATCTTAAAACTTGAAAATGATTAAAACCAACAATCTATGTAAAATACTTCCTACTCAGGAGAAATATTCTTCATTGCAGCCGTATTTTTGTCCCACTGATGTATGCAAAATGACCCTTCAGAAGTAATTACTATAAATATCCATTTTTACTATACTTATTCATTTTCCAGTTAAGAATGCTTCAGCTTTTAAGAATTTCTTCCACAGAGTTACTAGACTTGTCATTTTTTATCTGTGAGAAACAGCATTTGATACTGCTTTGTTGATAAACAAAAGGACAAAATAAGCTTGTGAACACTTTTCAAGTTTTGCCGATGATTGTGTTTTGACTTGCAAATATTTTCTATTATTAGGTTCAAGTGATCGTACTTACAGACTTGGTCACCTGTTATGTGCAAACAAAATTTTCAGATGGGAGCAACCACTCCTTGCCAAGGCCTCAGACAGAGCTGTAGTGTTTTGTGATGTACCTAATACGACAGCAATCTGTCCTATTTTAAGCATATGAAGAAAAGCCAAAGACTTTTAATGACTAGTTTTGAATGCAAAGTAGTGTTTTTAAAACCTAGCTACCAAATATATTTTTTCTTTTTTTTTGTAGCAGGATCAGACTTTAACAGCAGTATAGAATTTTAAAAATCCTGTTGAAATAAATTTTTGGTAATTTTTTGGTGATAAGCAGTGAAGCTATTAATTAAATTCTTCCTTTTCTTTCTATGAAGTGACAGAATATTACTTTAAAATGCACTTTCAGAGATCTAAACCCTTTTAAAAAATGTTAAGTCCTATAGTCCTGGACTGACACTAGTGAGGTAGATTGATTAACCACCCTTCAGAATAAATCAATGAACGGTATGTTGAAATTTTTCGGGTAGCGCTGCATTGCTGACTTTAAGACAGGATGAAAGTTTTTCACAAGTATCATTTTGCTTTGCAACTCCCCACCACTTTGTCTTTTAAGGTGTGATAGCATAGTTAGACACCTCCTATGATTTAGAAAGCTTTAATAAATTCAGTTAGAAACCCCCCTCACAAAGAGATATTACCTCTCTGTTTTACAGTCTGCACTGGTTTTGGTTTGTATTATGCAGTGTTCAAAATACAGGAGGGCAAGTGGAGTAAAGACAGAATTGCATGCTTGTCTGAATATAACAAGGGCAAATTTTGTATTGAAGAAGGTACTGGAACAGTAGTACAGTCACATGCAAATATATGTTGTTCTCTACTCCAGAGAGCAACTTATTGGTATGTCTTTCAGGCTCATTTTAGAGCACGTAACCTGGATTTTACTATATGCATTGTTGAAAAGGGACGGAGATAAGCATGCACATAAGAGGTAACCAAGTCAGAGCCTGGAGGCGTAACACCTTCAGCCTAGTCTGGACATAAGTGTGCTCACAAGCTTGTGATAAACACATTCCTATGGAAGGCTAATGCTGATATAGTTAGACAGGGAAACAGATGTGTCTAGATTTCCCAGTTATTTCATAATCTACATCCGAACAGCTCACAGAAAGCACTTCCTCATGTCTACCCTTCCTTACCCATCATGTTTCTATCATGCCAGGGCTCTGCTTAGATATCTTCTCAGTGCAATCCCTTGAAAGTAGAATACTAATGATACTTTCTTCAGTTTCAGCTCGTTTATCCAAGAATATTCAAAACTTCAGAACAAAATTCAGTCAAAATGTTTGATACTCTTTCACTGCCACCAACAAAATTCTACTCACTGTCTATGAAATGCAGAAAAACTAGCCTCCTTCCCTTCAGAGCTGCGTTCAGTCTTGCTTAAGTGTTAGCCAGATCTTTAAAATTTAGGGGCTTTTGGTGAAAGGTTGGATGGCTTTATAGTGAAACCTGAAAGCAAGTAAGTATTATAAGGCTTTCGGTCTTCATTGCCAAAAAAAGAGTGTGCATTCGTGTATGATACACTTTGCAAAACTGGTTTTCTGATACTAGAGTTTCATCATACACATACAAGTCTTGTCTTTTCTCCTTTTTGATCTCTTCTGGAAATACCCAGGAAGGTAAAAATGGAAAAAAGAACATGATTCTGAATCTTAACAGACAATTTTGCAGCTAGTGTTTCTCCAGAACAGCATTTTAATTTTCATAGTGAAACAAAGAGAGGAAAAAAGCCCCAGCAAAAGTTGCAAATCAGGGAAGTAGCAAATCTACTAAAAACAGCATAGACAACTGAAGGCTGTAATTCTATCTACAAACCCTCTATGCTTTTGCTATATTTACATTAAAATCATTGAAACACATTTGCATGCCAATAAAACAGCGAACAGACAGAAATTTTCATGCCTCTAGCGAAGTGCTGTGTTCCAAATTTAGCTCCAAATTCTTAAGCAGATCAGGCCTCAGCAAGTTTTAATAGACAATTTTGTTGCCTGACCTTGGGCCTTGGTTTCTGTTTTTCATTTCCACCATGGCTTGTTTACTCTTGATAGAATGACAGACATGCCTTCCTCTACAGGTCACAGCTCTATCAGTGTACTGATCAGCCTGCCGGGAATATTATTACTGCAACCAACATATCCATTGGTGAGTTAACATACCATTCATGTGACAGTTATTGGGCCAGTTGCACAGCTGATGCAAATCGGTCTTGTGGAGCAACACCAATTTACAGCAGCTGAGAAGCTGATGTGTATCATCCACTAGCCAAAACAACTCCAGTCGTCCAGTCATTCCAGTATCTCTTTCCAAATGTATATTCCCACACAGAATCGAAGTCTGCTGTCAGGTCATCTGGACGTACAATTGTTTGTTGAATGTTCCCATTTCAGGAGTATCTTTTCTCTGTTTACAAAACCAGTAGTCTGAGTCATATTAAAATAAGGACTTCTGATTTATTTCTATACACAGAAGTATTTTGTACAGCAAAGATGACTCGTATGACCGAGGAATCATTTTATTTTTAGTCCTAATTTTAATAAGAAAGCAACAAGAAAGCAGTAGCCATAGAAAAATGGTGTTTATTTCTTCCCTCCTCCCCTTTTGTTTGGGTACACATATGTAGAGATGGGGATCTTTCACTATCAAGCCCTCTATCATTCTCAGATGGTTTTTTCTTGACTGACCTAAGCCTCATCCTGGTTCTAATATAAACCAGCTGAAAATCTACTCTGAAGAAAAAAATAGAAACAAGGCAGAAGATATTGTCACTAGACACATATTTGCTGCTTGTGAAGTAGATATATAACTCCCTGGGCCCACTTTAAAACCAAGGCCAAGATCTGACCTCAGTACTTTCCTCTCTGAGCAGATGCTCAGCTATGAATTCACTTGTCACTTAAGAAAGCAGCTCTTGATTTTTTTCTCTCTTTCCTCTGCCCTAATAATAAATGTTCCTTTAAAACAATTGCATCTCCATTTTCTATGTAAAGATTTTCCCCTATGTCACTGAGAGCATAACACTTCATGAGATGGATTGTATTTAAAGACCGAAGCCATCACTTTCCAATAATTTAAATTGTTTTTCCAGAAGATTGCAATCGATGCCTCTGCCATTTCTATGGGCAGTTTCTTAAATGCAATTATTCAGTTTCGGGGTAAGTATTCCTGTGTCCTCAGATTGAGACTGTAAGCCTGCTGTAAAATGTCAGAAAGAGATGGAGAGAGAAGCCAAACTGATGGGCTGCAGGGGACTTTCTGAATGTTGCTTGTGCTGTACAGAACCAGTGAGAAATGCATGCAGGCAGAAGTTCAGGGACCATGGTGGGGCTGTGGTTCTGCGTCTATGTAGATGCATGCTTTCACTCAGCTTTGTGAAGATGAAGCCAGCCTCATACATAGTGACCAAAATGCAGTAGGTTATCTATTCAGAAACCTTTGCATGAGTTCTCAGACTCTGAGTCACAATGAGGAATGACACAGCACTGGTAGATCTTATTCATCAACTTTTTACCCCCTACAGCTGTGTAAAACATTCACAGTGAAACAAGAAACCACCCATGACTCTTCTGGTTTCACGTTTCCTTGTAAATTCAAAACTCAAGTGAAGCTCATAATGATCTGCTATTTTTTGTGAATCTGTTGAGAAAAAAATAGCCTGAGTTTCAAGGATCTGAAGTGTGGGAAATGTATGGCTTTTGAAATGATACCAAATACAGATGAATATTAGATCTAACTAATTCCGATTTTTCAGTTTGGCTTAGTTTGGAGTTTATTGCTTGGTACAGTACACAGACACTACATTAAAAAGCGTACTATCAGGAACTGCTGTAAAGGAATACATTAGCTCTTGTGCAATAGCTTCAGTAAAGAAAGGGAACGTTAACAGGAAACTAAAATGCAAAATCTTTAATATTGACTTATAAACTATTTGAAAAAAATCATCCAAAGTAGACATAGTGAGCAGACCTGATAGAGTAATGTAAGTACGTAACGGAAGTGAAAGGACATTGTCATGAAAAGAAATAAGAAGTTTTAGATAAGACTGAAATATTAAATACATTGATTTTAATAAACATGGACTGGTCTGGAGTCAGCAGCCAAGACAAGACTGAGCCAAAGTGGTTGGTTAGTAATACGAAAGATTTAATATTTATACTATAGACCCTCTCAGAAAACTTTCTAAGAAAGCACGAGCATTTTTCACAGCATTGGAGAATTAATTCATTATTTCTTGCAATATACAAAGAAGCTACTTCCAATGTGAACACACTGTGGTTGAAAAAATTTTAGGTTTAAGATGTAAGGATGCTGCTTATAAGACCTAGGGTCTAATCGTCCCGGTAAAACCATACGAGATTGAGTGCTACAATCAGATACCTCAGTATTGGAGACTATTTTTCTAAAGATCAGGAATGATGCTAGTCTCATTTCTCAACCAATGCGGGATGTACCCTAGTCTTCAGAATAGGGACAACTTCTTACAATTGATTTTCAGGAAGGATGTTACTGTGGTCAGGAGGACTCATTTTGTCTAATTTTGAACAGCATTACATCTTGACTTGGCTTGTAAACCGACTTTCAGAATACAATGAGAAAGTCACAGTAGCTGTATCAAAAGCTAGGAGGTTGTAGCTTGCTTTGCTGATACAGAGGGGCTCCTTCTACATCCCCTAGACTGTCCAGACCGGCATTAATTGTCTGAACGGCTCTGCTTGGGATGGCATGTGCCGGTTTCATTGCAGCTGCTTGAAGGTGTGTGATGTGCATTAAAATCTCAAGGCTTCAATCACATAATACTTTATCAGCATCAATACAAAAAAAAGAGTAGTCACTTTGCAAGATTTGTTGTTCATGTGTTTGAAATTTTGGGACTCCCTGGCAATAAGCCAGATACTCAGATGAAGAAAGAGCAAGTTAGCAAGTGGAAGCCAAATGAATGTTTGAGCGAAGTGGAGCCGCTTTGGTACCTGGAGGTAAGTCCTGAAGAACCCCCACTGCTTTGGCCAAAGATTACCTGCAACTGGCTCGCTCTTCTTACTGTCTTCACAAACTGTTGAGACACTTAGGTTAAACAGTTCTTGTCACAGGACCAGTTCCACAAGGCAAGTATAGTTAAGACACCTTAGGAACAGGAGTTCTTGCAAATATTTCAGATTTAAAAAAATAGGCTCCTGTACCTTGGATTTTAGTGCTGGCCACATGTTGTCCAAGTGCGTGGTAAATTTGATTTCTTTTCCACTAAGCCATTCTACTACAACACATCTTTATCTTCCCCTCCATGTCACCGTGTGAATTCAGAAGTGAGCAGGGGATTCCGAGCAGCGGCTCCCACCAGCGTCCTTGCGACACGCAGCCAGGCCCGCACTCCGCCGCGCACCCCCCCCCATCAAACCCCACGCCCCGGCCGCGCCGCCACACCCCGCCGGAGCAAGGGAGCCCACAGGCACGTCCCTTCGGTGGGCCTGCGAACACCACGCCCGGCCACGCTCCGCTCTTCCCTACGGCGCACGAACGAAACAGAGCGGCGGCGTCAGGGCGGCGAGCGGCAGCCGTTCCGCTCGCCCTCCGCGTCGGAAAACACGCGTGATGGCGGCGCCTCTCTCTCCCGGGGGGGCCGGGAGCGCCGCGGCCGCGCGGGACAGCTCAACAGCGACGCTGCGTGGGGACGGCCGGATCAGCCCCCCAGCCCAGCGAGCGCGGGGCCGAGCTCCGCCCGCCGCCGGAAACACCGGGCAGCAGGCGGGGTGTTGTCCGGGGCTGCGCCGGGATGGGGCCGCGGGTGTGCTGTGCTCTCGCTGTTTGTTTTCGCTTATGTCCTCATTTCTCTCTTCTGTTCCCCCCCCCAGCAACTCGCGCGTAAAAAGGGCACCTGGCTCTCTCTCCCTTTGTCTTTGGTTATTTGCCTCCAGCCCGCAAACTGTCAGAATGAATAAAGAAGCGTGAACAGCGGGTCCGGTTTTCGGCACGAAGCCCCGCACGGCTGGCAGGTAGAGGTGGAGCTGCGTTCTCTGGTTCTGCGCCGCTGTGCCCCAAAACAGGCCCCCGGACCACCTGCACTGGCCACGGCAGCCCCGGTGGTGGGAGGGCCTGGGGAAACCGGGACTGCCCGCGCTGGCCCGTTTCCCTCAGAGTTCTGGTTTTCTGCTCGCACTGTGAGGAAGCAACCACACTGACCGCTTGAAGGGCCTCACGGTTTTCCTGGGAGAGATCTCTTAAAGCAGTTACAGAACTTCAGCTCTGCATGGCTTAATTTTTTCTGCAGCACTTTAAAGTATTACAGCAGCTTAAAGTCTCAACAAATATGGATAGAGAAATCACTGAGTAACGGTGTTGTGCATGCACCTTGGCTGATTCTTCTGGAGTCTGTGCCTACTGACGTATAAAAACTGCAACAGCGCTAACTACAAAGGTTATCCTTTAGTTCCTACTCTTGTCGCTTTACCTATCTCACGTAGGTGGTATATGCGTCATTACAAACAGCCATGTCTCTCAGAAGAAAGCTTTGCTGTCTGCATCACTGTTTACAAGACAACATGGTAACCCAGACACTGCTCAATTCTTCAACAGGAACAAGTTGTGTAAGTTTATTGCTGCAGTAAAAGTAAGTGTAAATGAGCAGACCGGCTTGATTCTACTGTTTAGTAGTGAAAATTATCTTGAAAGCCTCAGCCTCAGCTGTTTCCATGTCCATGGGAAACTTGCCAAATACTGTATTGACTCTCCCACTATCATTTGCATACATTAAAAAATATAGGCCAAACTCCTTCACTATGGAATAGAAACTGTGCCCACATACATCTCAAATCAGGCTTGAGAGCAAGGACTTGGTACATTCTTATCTTCTTTAACAGTTCCTCAGAAAGTTAATGTTCCTCTTGAACTGAAAAAGGTTTTTTGCATAAACTGTTTGAAAAATTTGCTGTTTAAATATTGAAAACCAAATGACAACTTTAGTCTGCCATTGAAAATGTTACAACTATAGAAGAACAGCTTTCTTTTTAATTTCTTTGAAGAAAGGTCAAAAACCTCCCCGTCTGAACATTTGCTGACTCTTGATACAGAAACCTTGGTGGCTGCCTTTCAGTGTTAAACGATAAGTTGTGTATAAAATAATTTCTATTTTATTCTAAGCCTTCTGAGTTATATGCAAGGAAAAGACAGAAGTTTTCAGTTGTTTTAAGCAATGAGGTGCTTAGCTGATTTGTTAAGCGAACTTGTATGTATTGCTGCTAACTTCTGGTTTTGTCATGAGTTTATAGTGCTTCTCTTAAGCAATCATTTCTTGGAACTGTGCAACTTCATGATACTCCTCACTTTTTTAAACAAAAATATGTTTTAAACAGCACGCAAGTGTAAATTGTTTATGAATACAAAGTAAATTTATCGCTAAGGCTGAAAAAAACTAATGAAAAAGAGTGAAATATAATTCATGATTATTTTAATCAGTGTATATTCAAAACCATCTTATGATTTTATTAGGTCTTACTCTTAGTTTTCAACTGTTTCAGTATTGCAATCTTTAAAAAATAAATAAAAAGTAGAAATTACTCATTCTTAACTTTCTAAATTAACTTTACATAATTGTGAATAAAATAAGCTAAGTACATATAATGTATAATTTTTTTAAATGAAAAAATCCCACCCAAAACACTAATCCTTCTTGCACTATCATGCACTTTTACTCCCCTCCACCCCACTCCCAAAAAAACCCAACTTGAAAAGAGACAAAACCAACAGAAACCACTAGCTTCTAGTGACAGAATTACAAAGAAAAAATATAATTCAGAACAATAATTTTTTTAATATGTGGCAGTCTTATAAGAGACAGAATTGCTTTCTTATGTTAAGCAACTCATCAATGTAAATCAGTAAATAACAGCTTTTCATTGACAAAGTATCCGGGCAAGAGAAGAAAAATAGCGCAATTCATTGGAAATATATAGTACATAGTATATAGTATATAGTATATAGTATTTATATAGTGGGTTTTTTTAAATGAAGGCGAAGATGATCTGTGAACCTTGAGTAACATATTTGTGAAAGTAGTTTTGGTTAGACTGGAAAACTTCTATTAGATTTCCAGTCTCATTGTAACACAGAGAAGGACTACGGCTGTTCCTTGATTTTGGCCAGCTCCACAGTCAGTGGTTATTATTATCTTCTCAGTGCTAGAAATATCAAGTTTTCCCATTGTCAGAGAAAAATATAACTATTTGTTTGATATAAATATTTTGGACTATTTTTCCCTACTTGCTAAGAAAACTGTCCAGCTCAAAAGGATCTGGAAGCCCAGACTAAACCAAAGAGTAAACCTTTGGTCAATTTTAAGTGTTTCAATAATGTTTTCCTGTGGGCATCCAAAGACTAACCTGTGAATAGTTTTATGCTAGCAGATCACCACAAACATACAAAGACAAAATCTCTCAAATATTTTGGCAAAAGCCCTGTATGTCACAAGATTATGACACTACAGGAACCTTCAGATGTACCTGATTAAATGACCTGTTATGTACCTGGTAGAAATTTTATAATGCTTCATATAGTCCCATGCTCTAAAAGAAGCAGAATTTCCAATTAATCCTTCAAGTCAGAATTATTTATGATTAATTATCTCCTATTTAACCAGGTACAAGGGTGAAAATTAGAAGCTGCATTTCTGGGTGGATGTATTCAAGTTCTAAGATACAATTTTGTGGTTGGCAATAGTTTGGCAGGCCCTAAAGTCTAGGAAAGAGTAATCAACATATGGGAAGTTCTACTGCCAGGAGATGGGGCCAGCATTATTTTCCACTGGATGATAATTGCTCAAAGGAAATATTTTCAAAGCAAGGCCTTCTTGGATCTCGATTCCTGTACCTAGAAGTGCAGAAGAATAACATAATGCCTGCCATCAGGGCAGGAACTCGACCTTATTAGGTGTCTGTACAGCCTTAGAGATTAATGTAAACCAAACAAAAGTGTTAATAATCTCCGTAGCTGGTCTCCCAGTTCTGTGAGTCACAAACGTAGAAGAGGTTTATGTTCCCCTGCCCAGGTCAGGATAATCTTTCTTCTGTTGCTCAGTTAGCAGGTGAATTATCACGCTCTGAATAAAATTCTGTGTTTAAAAGATCGTATTCATCGCTGTCCTGGATAACGAAAGCTGGCTTGAAATGAAGATTACTGTCAGTGTAAAGGCTCCAAAAACGTATGGTAGTAAACATTCTTAATTTTAATTCTTACAGTTCCAAACTAAAGATATTTTAGTCTTACCATTGGTCTTATGTGCAGATCTAAATTTCACTTTAATGGTGATTTACCATCTAGTCACCCATTGCCAGGAAACTTAGTGTTGTAGTTTTACTGGCTGACTGAAGTGGCCTTTACTGAACTGTAAGCATGACTAATTATTAGGAAAGTAGAGTGCAGAAACAGAATTTAAGAGATTTATATTGTTTGGAATGCACATTTCCTATAATAACAACAGTCCTGGTTTTGCATTCATGGCCATATGAGGCAGAGAACCGTAAAAAAAAAAAATAAAAAGGGAGTGTTTACTGGAAGAACTGGATGCCTAATGAAAAAATCACTAAGGTTAGCAGTCCTGCAACTTCAGTAACTACTTAGTCATATGAGTGTCTGCTAACTGAGATACTGCTAGCCAGAGGACATAAAAATGCTTTCTCAAGCTTCTATGTGCAATTTTAACTAATAAGGCCCGTATTACAGATAGGCAAACCTCAAAAGGTTCAGAGTTTGGACTCAGTTCCAGTAAGCACACATGCAAATTTGAGTGATTGTCTCCTTTCGTGACTGCAAAATTGGACTGGAATCCTGACAGCAATGAGCTTTCTTCTCCTGGGATAATTCAGCACTTCTAGTCATGACTGCAAAGCAAGCTCTTGTATCTTGAGGTAATTCAGCACTTTCAGTCATGACTGAAACTGTAGAGGCACAGTTGAAAAACAAAAAAAAGGATATATATGCACAGGAAAAAAAAAATCTTCTGAAAAAGATTGCTGATGTGTCTTTTATAATTCATTTATCTCTAGTCTAACAGTATTAATGTTGTGGAAAATTTAAAGAAGAAGCCTGCAACCTTCATTTTCCAAAATGACATTTAAAATACATATACACAGGTATGTGCAATATGAAAAACAGAAATAAGTTTAGATTTTGAGATGAAGAGGGGAGAAAATAATTAGTTTTGGTGTCTTTTCCAAGTATTCTCTTAATGTTTGGCTATCTGATTACTGAAGTTAAATCAATTATCAAGGCCAGGAGACTCCTAAATATGCACTCTTTAAGAAAGAAAGGCTATTCTTCAAGGCTTTTCATCCAAACTCACAATGATGAATTATACAATTAACTGAATGTTGCAAGACTTAGATTGGCATATAAATTTGACTTCAGCTAAGGCCAAAATTTCTCAGCAAAAAGAACTATCATGGTTTTACACAGAGAGAGAAAGAGAGAGAAAATGCTATACAGATGCAGGTATTCACAAACCCAGCATAAACTTTATATGATGGAAAAGCAGCACCAGGTACACGTTGAGCCACGTCTGATTAAAACTCAGGCAACGCACTACTGAGAGTCCTGTATGCAGTGACTTCTGCCTAGGAAAACCAAAAAGAGTAGATCTGAATACTGCTGAAGTTGTTTAGAAAATATTTGGTTTGTTTCACAAAAAGCAAAGTAAAATATATTTGACAGCAGTTTTACTGAAATCCATAAGATCCAAGCTTATTCCCGTAATTGAAGGCACTCATCTAAGCCAGGAAACTGAGGCATGGGACCTTCTAAAATGCCTGTGTCCATGGTGAAAATGGAGGTGACTGAATCGCTCTGTACAGACACTTACTTTTCTCCTTTCATCAAGGAAAAAGGTCAAATGTAAGTATTGCCAAAATGTAGGTGTTTCAGTGAAGTGCCTAAATTCATGTCAGATGCAGGGTGGTTTTGTATCAGCTTTGATTGATCGCAGTTGTAAACTGTGGAGGCTGTTTTACATACACAGAATTTGAGAGGAAATGCTGCATATGTTAAATAATCAACTATAAATGTGTATTACTGTAATGTTTACTCTGTTTGAATGTATGCTGACATACTTTTATCTGGTCAAGTAAACCTATCTTCAGAACAAACTTGGTGTTCCTGCTCTAGAACTAAACAGACGTAAACTGCACCAGTCAGCATAGGTGCTTTTTTTCTCTCTCTTTTTTGTGCGATATAGGAGCTTCAAAACAAGTGCTTATGAAAAATGTATCCACAAAAGATAAAAATCTGTCAGCATGTGACCTCAGTAATGCTTACACAACCTCTGTGTAAGTCATGAGACCATTACACTCACAAAACAAATACGGTTAGGTCGGCCAGATAATGTGGAAGACGTTTCAAAAAAATTGCACAAAGCTGCAAAGCCAGGACAGTGTTTTTATGGTTAACAATTGAAAAATATTTTCAGAATACTGATATTTTGTGAGGACTTCACGACAAATGGCTCATGGCTGAGGCAAAATAAGCTAAGAAACTGGTAGATGTAAAGAAGAAAGGATGGCAGGATCAAAGCAGCACACCAGGAAAATCATCTTTGCGTAGTCATCCCAGAATGATGTGCAGAAGCAGAGCCCATGTGTGAGTATCTGAGGAAAACGCCGGGGTAACTGAGAAGTGAGATAGTGAGAACTTGGGTGAAAATTTAGTTGCGAGAGAGGACATTAAATCCTGTGTCTTTAAGAAGTTATGAAGAAACAAAAATTTGAGAATTAAGCATACCCTGGTAAAACAATCTAGTGGAAAATCTACTTGAGAAGTTTCCCAGACAAGTGACTGCAGTGACTTGCAGGATAGTTCACTACTGTTTAACATAATCAAGCAGAACTGAGTCAGAGTGAGGGTTTGGAGAAGGACTTTTCTAGCCCTGCTGTGCCTCTGTGGATAGTTAGATAGCTGTGATGAGGTGTTACAGACAGTCTGAGACTTTAAACTGAACAGGAGGCAGTCTGAAGGAGAGATGTATCCTTACAGATGATCAGGACAGAAACGGAAATTGAATTTGTATACAAAATAATCCAAGGAGGTGTGTGGCAGAAGAAAGAGCCCATAACCAGAGTTCTGTGTGGTATTTTGTAGTGGAAGTTGAAGGGAGGAATTAAGGCATTCCAGGTTCACATGGGGAGAATCACAGATGGTGACAATGGGGAGCACAACGCTAAGGATATCACAATCCAAGAAGACTTTTGGAAGAAGAACATGTGTCAAGGTCACCAAAGTCTAAAGGAAAGTGTGAACTCAATATCAGTTGTGAGGTTTGGATAAGAAAACTTGGTCAGTTTGGGAAAAACTGATGCAGTGAAACATAGAAAGAACCGGAATGGGTTACTATTAATTCCCTCTGGCAGGAAAACATGGAGAAAAGAACAGCTAGGAAGGAAAGAAGGACAAGATTTTTGGCAGTGGGAAGTTACTGAGCATATTTGTAATGTAAAGGTGAAGTCACAGAGGGAGGGGCCCTCCTTGGGGCTTGGAGAGAGCCATTCTCTTCTCTTGTCTCAGGGTTGAAGAAGAAAGTGAGCTGGTCACTAGCACTGAGGCAGATGCTGAGACAGAGGAGCTTTTTGAAGTCTGTATAGGAAAGATACTTAAAAAAAAGAACACATTGCTTTTTCTGTGATAGTTCTGTGAGAAGAAAAAACTAAAAATATAAGTAAGTAGAAAACAAAGACATGTCTAAAGAAGTCTCTGAAAAAGAAGTCTTCAAATCAAGATAAACAGGTTTGAGGAGAAAATTGCACACGGCGGATAGGTTGGTATATTTTATACACCCCTCAGCAGAACACCACAAGATGCATACTTTACATGAAATCAGCCTGAACAGCCTGGGTGTTCATTTAGTGTCTGGAAGTGCATCCCATTCAGAGCCTGAAATTTTTCAAAATGGTTGGGGAACCACTCTCAAGAGTAACTCTCTTGTCAATTCTGGGAATGCTATATACACCAAAAAATGAAAAATAGGTTTCTGGATGGCATGAGAAAAGTATGAAAAAGAAATCAAGTCTACAGCTGTTTCTTATTAACACTGTCTTTAAGAGTTTTTAGAAGCTGTGAAATGGAACATGCCAACATTAAGTCAGTTATAATTACACTTTTATTTCAAGATTCCTTTAAAAAATAAATATAAAAATTATTACACCAAAGATGAATAATAGGCTTCTTATAAGCCTTTCTGACATAAAATAGTTTTGAGGTTTAAGGGCAAACTATTTTAAGGACCAGAAGAACCCATGGACTCTTCTAAAGTTCATGCCATAGAAATTATTTGAAATATCACAGAAAACATTATTTCCTAGTGTAAATTAATACAGATTACCTGAAGTCAGTGAAGTTACAAGAAACCACATCAATGAGGGCCTAGTCTTATACCTTTACAATACCTTCATTACTTTCTTCAAGTTTTAAAGAAAAAAGAATCTTCTACTCTAATAGAAGATGTGAGTTCTGAAAATTTCAAGGGCATTTTGTTCTTTTCAAGTACCTATTGCTTTTAGAAGGGTGAATTTTACCTTTGGAATCATATGGGAAGATGAAATTTATCTTTAGCTGAAGAATCATTACTCCTGCTTATTATTAGGTATATACAAAATGTCAGGTTTTTTGGGGCACTTCACATATTAGTTCCAAGATAAAATTCAGCCTCTACAGAAGCATTTTTATCCTATAATTTTAAACTTCAAATTTTACAGTTTTTGTCCAGCAGAAGTTTAACTGAAATTGGACTCTCAAATTCCCACATATCTCATTACAAGAAACTCATTTTGTTCTGAACAAGCAATAAATTAAGAATAACCATTACTTACCTGCACTGATGTCACCCAGTCCCATTATAAACCTTTTGTTTCTAATTCAAAGTTGTCTCTACCAAATTCAAAGACTGACCTGCTTTTTCAGACTTCCAGATATAGCCAAGACTACTTTATGAAGTCTTCTTTGCATCTTCTTTTTCTTCAGACATTTTTATAGATCATGTAAATTTCCTAAAAAATAAGATCAATTATCTGAACTATCTGCCTGGAACCAAAACATGAGGCTTATCAATTAAAGAAAAAAAACATCTTTATGGTTCAGACATGAATTCCAGATGCAAACACAGAAAACAAACTCAAATTTTACTTAAAAGCTCTTTTTTCACAGAATCACAGAATCGTAGGGGTGGGAAGGGACCTCTCTGGATCATCTAGTCCAACCCCCCTGCCAAAGCAGGGTCACCTACAGCAGGCTGCACAGGGCCTTGTCCAGGCAGGTCTTGAATATCTCCAGAGAAGGAGAATTCACAACCTCCCTGGGCAGCCTGTTCCAGGGCTCCGTCACCCTCAGAGGGAAGAAGTTCTTCCTCATGTTCGGACGGAACTTCCTGTGCCTCAGTTTGTGCCCATTGCCCCTTGTCCTGTCGCTGGCCACCACTGAAAAGAGCTTGGCCCCATCCTCCTGACACCCACCCTTCAGATATTTATAAGCATTTATTAGGTCCCCTCGCAGCC